>Ga0233425_10000224_pt1 | contig 149620 bp, 172 predicted proteins | sample Watercolumn_Towu_2_FD_181712 | JGI IMG/M metagenome (GOLD analysis project Ga0233425, IMG submission 181712) | Freshwater microbial communities from Lake Towuti, South Sulawesi, Indonesia - Watercolumn_Towuti2014_140_MG | ecosystem: Environmental > Aquatic > Freshwater > Lake | place...
TTTTTGATTGAAACCAAAAATCAGTGAATTTTTCATCGTCAAAGAAAATTTTATGGGCCCAAAGGGCTTCGATCCCTTGGCTCACCGGTTATGAGCCGGTTACTCTACCAAGCTGAGTTATGGGCCCCTGAACCAAAAATAAATTGTGTGTATAAAAGTTATAGAGATGTGCAATAGTTTTGGTAGCAGCTATCAAGCAGATGATTTTGTGCATCCAGTGACTTGTCTGCTATTGCCAGAAATTCTGCGTGTCTTTCCTCGGGGATCATATCCAGGATTTTCTCCCAGGTTGCTGCGTGTCGAATGTCTGCTTCCATGTGTAGTCTGAAATATTCTGTTGCGGAATCTTCGGTGATGTTGTAGAATTTTGCTAGGCCGTCCAATTTAGTGTGGCTGATTTTTGGTATTTCTTTTTCAAATGCATACATGGCTACTGCTCCTGATTCCAGTGAGGTCATCAAGTGTGATAGCTCAGAAACTGACTGGGTTGTCTTTTCCATTCCAGTGTATGAGTCTAGATTTTGAACGCCCAAAGATACTGCAAAATGAGCCCAAGGTGTGATATGTTCTGCCTCTTCTTGCTGGTTTTCTTTGATTTCTGTAATCATGGATTCTGGTGCATATTGTGATATAATTCCAACAAAGGATGGAACTGCCTTTACCATTTGGAAATATTCTTTGGAATAGCCTGCTAGCATTTCTTTGGATAATTTTCCTTCTGACCACATTTGGTAGAACGGATGTTTGAGTAAGCTTTTCTGTTCTATTAATTGATCAATTTTTTTTGCAAGTGACATGATATGCTTGGATTTGCGCCAATAAAAAAATCTTTCATGTCCAAAAGATTTTATGCGTTCAAGTTGGCGATGCAAACGGGCTCCTGTGGTGTAGTCCGGTCAAGCATGTCGCCCTTTCAAGGCGGAGATCCCGGGTCCAAATCCCGGCGGGAGCACCTACAACTATTAATACTGTAAGATAAGAGATCGGTCGAGTGTAGCTTTTTGGATCGAAAAAATCTAAAAATCAATCCTTTACTTGACACATACAAAGAGTATATCCAAAAAATAGACAGTGCCCTAGAATCCGAATTATCGCTATATTCCAAGTCAGAGTTCATGCAGCCTCTAATGTACGCAATAGAGGGCGGAAAAAGAATCAGGCCGCTAATTCTATTACTGGCTGCAGAGTCTGTTGGAAAGATAGACGAGCGGGCATTTACCGCAGGATGTGCAGTTGAATTTCTCCACACAGAATCAGTGATTCATGATGATATCATAGACAATGAGACCTCGCGACGACACAAGGACCCATTTCACATCAAATACGGGTATAATACCAGCATTCTGACTGGTGACTTTGTCCTAGGACTAATCCTAAATATTTCATCTCGATTAAACAATCCAAGAATCACAAGAGATCTGGCAAACACTGCAATGCTGATGAGTGAAGGCGAGGTCCTAGAGACAAGACTAGAGACAAGCCAGGATCTGACATTTGATGACTATCTCAAAGTAATAGAATACAAAACCGCAACTGCATTTGAGGTATCATCAAGACTGGGCGCAATCATTGGTGGTGGAAGTGAAGACCAAATTGTCGCACTATCAGAATATGGAAGAAACATTGGCATTGCATATCAAATCCGAGATGACCTAATAGACTGGAAAAATGAGGACAAGCTCTTCAATTTACTAGTAAAGCGAAGTTTGGATCCTCGTGATATTTTCAACCACATGGAAAAAATGCTAAAGGATTATGCAGATAAAGCCACATCCAGTCTTAGAATAATTCCAGATAATGATGCAAAATCCCACTTGGAATATTTGCTAAGACTGACTACTTTGAAATTGTAAGACCGCTACCAAGTACCGGGACTGCATTCTTTGTAAATTCAATTACTGGGTCTGGATAGACTCCGATTCCTACTAGGAATATTATTGAGAATATCATAACTCCAATGATTGCTTTTGGCTCTTTGATCTTCTTTTCTGTCTCTCCTTCAAAATACATTTTTCTAATAATCCAACCATAGTACGCCAGAGATAGTGCAGAGTTGAGAACACCTGCTATTGCAAGCCAGCCTGCCCAGGCAGGAAGTCCCGTTTCTAGTGCAGAGCCAAACAGTAACAGCTTACTCCAAAATCCAGCAGTTGGTGGGACACCTGCCAGTGCCAATAATGATATGACTAATCCAAGTGATGTAATTGGCATTTTTCTGCCCAGGCCCTTGAGTTTATCGATATTTGTAATGCCAATTGTAGTGACTATACCTGCTATTGCAATGAATGCGGCTCCTTTCATTACAGAATGATTTAGTACGTGGAATAATGATCCTTGAATGCCAAGTGCAGTAAATGGAGCAACTGCCAAGCCGATTAGAATGTATCCTGCATGGCCTATACTGGAATATGCAAGCATTCTGGAAATGTTCTTTTGCATTATAGCTGCAATGTTTCCTACAGTCATGGTCATCACAGCAATGACACCTAGTGCTAGAGTCCAGTCTATGTTCAGAGCTATAGTTCCCATTATGATTACTCGTAGAGCAGCTGCAAAACCAGCTTTTTTGGTTCCAGCTGCTAATAGCGCAGTAATGGTTGGTGGGGCACCCTCATAGGTGTCTGGAAGCCACATGTGGAACGGAACTAGGCCCATCTTGAATCCAAATCCTGCAATGAACATGCCAACTGCTAGCAAGGCAAGCGGCATCATTGTCGGATCCAGATTTGCAAGGCCTGTCATCACCTCGCCAATATTAGTAGAGCCTGTGAGTCCGTACACTAGAGAAATACCATAAATGATAATTGCAGATGATAGTGCGCCAAAGAGGAAGTACTTGAGTGCTGCCTCATTTGAGCTTGGATTCTTTTTCATAAATCCAGCCAGAACATAGGTTGGAATTGACATGAGCTCCCATGCAACAAAGAGCATTACCAAGTCAGTCGAATATGCAACTAGCACCATTCCTATTGTGGATAATAATATCAGAGAGTAGTAGACCGGTGGATGAGCCTGACCACGCATGAAATTAAACGAGCCAGCAGTTGTGATTATAGCAACAATTAGCATTGCAATTGCAAATAAACCACTAAAGGAGTCATTGGATAGTACGTCTCCAGAAAATACTGCTGCCGGTGGAAGCTGGTTTGTTGCTATTTCATATCCAACATATGCAATTGATGCAACCAAAGCCCCAAATGCAATTGCTGCGTATAGTGAGTTGGAGCCTTTTTCCTTTCGAACTACACTCATCACTGGCAGTATCATACCTATTGTACCCAAGATTGCAATCAGAACAATTGGGGTTGAAGTAATCTCTATCATGGTATCACCCTACAAGAACAGGAACAATACTACGAATAGTATTCCTGCTCCAAATACGTAAAGATAAGACTGCGCAACACCTGTCTGGGCCTTTTGGACCACTTTGGCACTCCAGCCAACTGATTTTTCAAATCCGACGTTGAGGCCCAAGTCAATTGCATATCTCTCAAAGTATCTCCAGATTCCTCTTGCTAGCCATAGTGGCGCCACTACAAAGCACCAGTATACCATTGCGTTGAGGTACCATCTGTTTAGCAAAGTCTTGTGAATTGCGTAAAAGAAAATGTTTGAGTTGACAAACTTGACTGGGTCTACGAATCTTCCAATATAGAAGACATAGCCAAGCGATATACCAATTGCAAATGCAGCCAGTGATGCCATTAGTGCAACTGGGTTGATTCCTGCCAAAAATGATGGTAGTCCATTGTCCTCTTCTACACCATGTTCTGCTTCGATATGGAATGTGCGACCTAGATATTCTGTGAATAATTCATGGATGCCATGTTCTGCTGAAAGACCAATTACACCAATTCCAATTGTCAATACTGCCAGTATTCCGTATGGAACCCACATGGAGAGGCTTGCTTCGTGGATGTGGTGGCCTTCTTTTTCCATGTGTTCTATGTGCTTGGACTTGTCTCCGAAAAAGACCATTCCAATCATTCTTGTGGTATAGAAAGTAGTGATAACTGCTGTTAGTACTGCTATAGCAAATAGTGGCATTGCCCAAGTGTTGCCAGACTCATATACTGCGCCAAAGATTGCGTCCTTGCTCCAAAATCCAGTTGTGATAAATGGAGCACCCATCAGGCCAAGACCTGCAGCCCACATGAATGCATACGTCTTTTTCATGTGTTTTCGCAGTCCGCCCATGTCCGTCATGAATCTAGATCCTACTACATGAAGTAGTGAACCGGCTGCCATGAAGAGCGATGCCTTGAACATTGCGTGTGAAATCAAATGGAAGAATCCAGCAGTATAGCCATCAACATATTGGTGTGATAGTCCTGCAACACCCATTGCCATCATCATGTAACCAATTTGTGAGCCAGTAGAATATGCAAGGACTTTCTTTATTTCAGGATTGACCATTCCTTGCGTTGCTAATAGTATGGCAGTGATTCCGCCAACCCATGCGATAACCTCAAAGAACTGATCCATTGCAAAGCCAGCTGCAGCTAGTGCGAAAAAGAGAGGGCCAATTCTTGCAACCAAGAATACTCCTGCCTTTACCATTGTTGCTGCGTGAATCAATGCAGAGACTGCTGTAGGTCCTGTCATTGCTTCTAGTAGCCATTCGTTTAGTGGGAATTGTGCAGATTTTCCTATCGCACCGCCAAAGAGCAAAACAGCTGCTGGGACCAGCAAGCCTTGCGCCTGCATTGATGTGGCCCAAGTAGTGTCGTGTAGTAATTCTCTAAATCCAAATGTGCCGGCAAATGCGAAGATCAAGAACATACCAGAGAGCATCATAATGTCTCCGACTTTGGTCATGATGAATGCCTTCATGCCTGCGTGTGTTGGAGCATAATATTCCTGCAGTCCCAGCACGGTTCTTCCCTGGACTCCTACGTGGTCCTTGTGTTTGTCTCTGTACCAGAATGAAATTAGCGCATATGATGCAAGGCCTACACCTTCCCATCCAAAGAACATCATCAAGAGATTATCAGATAACACGATGATCTGCATTGAGCCAACGAAAAACATCATCCAGAACCAGAAACGAGTAATGTCCTTGTCACCTTTCATGTAGCCGGTGCTGTACACCATGATCAAAAATGAGATCCAGCCAACGACATTTGCCATGATTACTGCCAGTGGATCAGCTAGAACTCCAGCCTTGATTCCTATTGTTGAAATCCAGTTTACTTGGTCATGGACTTCGTGTGCTTCTAATGCACCAGGCAATAGAGTTGAAGCAGATATTGCACTCATTAGTGCAAAGCCTACTGCAACCCAGCCAGTACCGCGCTTTGTTGCCTTTCCAACTGCGGGTATGATCAAAGCAGCAACAAACGGCAAAATCCATACTAACCATGCACTTGTTGGTGCAAAGTCCGGCAAAAAGCTCAGCATACTCATGTCTGCCATTATTGACCAAGCACTCCTTTCATGTAGGGTATGATGTCCTCAAAGAACAAGTCTGGGTATAATCCAACTACAATTGTAAATCCAGCAAGCACCATCATTGGGGCAGTCATGTACCAGCTTGCCTCTTTAACATGTGAGAGGTGTTCTGGCAGTTTTCCAAAGAATATTCTCTTTAGCATCCATAGCATGTAAGACATGGTAATTACTGTAGCAACTAGTCCTAATCCAAATGCAATGTATCGTAGGGTTGCTCCACTTGCAGCATTTTCCTTTACTGCTGTGTCTAGTGCGCCTGCAAACAAGGTCCATTCTCCCATGAATCCACTTGTTGGTGGGACGCCAGCAATTGTTAGTGCACCAATGACACCACAAACTGCGGTAATTGGCATTTTTCCTGCAAGGCCGCCCAGTTTGGTAAGGCTCCTAGTTCCACACTGCACGATTAGAATTCCTGCAGTCATGAAGAGGAGTGCTTTGCCCAAGCCGTGAGTTACATACATGAACTCGGCACCTGCAAGGCCAAGCGTAGAGTACGAGCCAATTCCAAATAGAATGTAGCCCATCTGGGACACACTGGAATATGCCAGTAATCGCTTGACATCGTCTTGCATTAGAGCCATTGCACCGCCGTAAATCATAGTCATCAGACCCCAGATGTGGAGCCAGATTGCCATTTCTGCAAATGTGTTTGGCAAAAATTCTATAATTAATCTGAAAAGACCATATGCCCCAATTCCGATCATTGCAGGAGACAACAAGGCACTGATTGGTGTTGGGGCTGCTCCGTGGACATAGGGCAACCAAATATGGAAGATAAACGCAGCAAGCTTGACTGCAAGTCCAATTACTATTGCTATTGCAGATAGCATCAGCACGTCTTGTGGGATCTTTGCCTCCGAGATTGCCGCAAAGTCAAAGCTTCCAACTGAAAGACCGATTGTCAAAAATCCTAACAACAGTACAACTGCGCCGACATGAGTCCAGAACAAAAACATCAGCGAGATTCTTCGTCGTGGTCCATCACCCCAGAATGCAACTAGGAAGAAACCCGGAATCAGCATTACCTCAAAGAAGACATAGAATTGGATCAGGTTCGTTGCAAGGACAGTTCCTAGCATTCCCATTGCAAATACCAGATACAATGCAAAGTACAGACCAGATTGTTTGTTGACATAGGTCGTCATATCAGAGGACTCTACCATTGCAGTAGTCTGGCCAGAGCCAGAGTGGGAGTGATGTACGTGTTCTTCGTAGAGTTCGTGGAATTTGTGTATCATGTATGGTTTGGAGTAAAGTGCCAATACTGTACTTAGAACATAGATGATTACTGCAAATGGAATTGCAAGGCCATCTAGCTTAAATCCAAATTCGCCAAAGAGCTTTGTCCAAACATAATGCTCTGAGTAGCTACCAGAAAGTGAGACATTGATTACCAAAAATGTGCAGTACAGCAACAATCCAAAGGTAAACCAAGTGGTTACTGTTGGACCCATCTTTCTGCCCAAAATATAGGCAATCGGTGATAGTAAGAGGGGCAGGAAGACTGCCTGAAGTAGTGCGTATTCCATTATCCCTTCAGGCTCCTAAATTCAGCAATATCGACATTTTTGTACATGCGATATGCCACTATGATTAACGCAAGACCCACTGCTACTTCGGCTGCGGCAATGGCAATTGAGAATAACGCAAATGTCTGTCCGTGGCTGTTTGGTATGAATCTGGCAAATGCCACCAAGTTGAGGTTTGCTGCATTTACTATCATTTCTACTGCAAAAAGCATACGGATTGCATTTCTTTTAACAGAGATACCATAGATGCCAATTGCTAATAGTGCAATTGATACAATAACAAAATCAAGCATTGTGTTGGTCATTTGTCAAATCCTCCCTTCTTGCCAAAGTTAGCGCACCGATTACGGATGAAGCTAAGATGAATCCCATTAGTACAAGTGCCGGCCAATAATACGTCAAAAAGTCAGCACCAATCAATCTGAAATCAACCGGTGGCTCATCTGTTGTTATGGTCTTGATGCCAGAGCTCAAAATTACTGCTCCTAGTGCCAGCATCAGTGATAGCATCAGGCCTATTCCTGCATAGCGTCTTCGCTTGTCTTCAATTTTGATAAATATGAGTTGTCTTCGCACCAACATGACAGTAAATAGAATCAGTACTGCAATTGATCCAATGTATACTGCAATTTGGAACATTGCAACAAATGGCGAGTCCAATAGCAGGAAAAAGCCAGCTATTCCGCCTAGTGTTCCCATCAATGCTATAGAGCCATAGATTAGTGATCTAACTTCAAGTGCTGCAATTGCAGAGCCAATTGTGATTACTGCTAGGCCAAGGAATACTGCATCAGCCATGTGTGGCACCTCTTGGGTTGTCGAATTTGAGCTCGACGTCTTGGGATACGTTTGGCTTTACCTGTAGTTGGGCTGGTGTGTAAATCAGTCCTTCTTTGGTAAATGATGATAATTCGTAATCATTAGTCATGTATAGTGCATAGAATGGGCATGCGTCAACACAAAGACCACAAAATACGCACTTGCCGTAGTCGATTTGTGGCATGATTGCCTTTTTGTTTTGTTTCCAGTCCTCTTGTACTTTGACCATTGCAATTGCCTCTGCTACACCTTCGCATGCAATGGAACAGAGCTGGCATCCAGTGCAGTGATCATGGAACAGCATGTGTCGTCCCTTGTAGCCTGCAATGCCTACGCCGGTGTTTGGATCATATTGGTATCCATCACCTACAAACTTTAGTTTTTGTTCAGGATAACGTAATGTGAATCTCTTTACTGCTAGATGTTTAATTCCAGAGTTTAGTGCCTTGATAATTCCAGTTGCTGTTCCCATTTTACAAGATTCCCTCCGGACCTAGTACCCCAGCGTACACCAAGGCGAGTGCTATAAAGATGTTAACGAATGCAAGACCGATCAGTTTGTACCAACCAATGTGCAATAGCAAGTCAATTCTGATTCTTGGGAATACACCTCTAGGCAGTAGAATGAAAAAGATTACGCCAACTACTTTGACTACAAACCATAACACATCATTGATCATTTGCTGATCCAATAATGGCAGTCCTGGCAGCTTGAGTGTGATTGGACCCATCTCGATTCCTTTATCGATGATTTCTTGTGGGAATGGTGGCCAAATGTTTGGTCCGCTCCATCCACCAAGGAACAACACCACAAAGAGCCCCGCAAATGCATACAGCTTCAGGTATGATCCAAGCTGGACTAATCCATACATCATGCCAGAAAATTCAGTTAGCCAGCCTGCGACAATTTCACTTTCTGCCTCTGGCAGATCAAACGGAATTCTCTCTAGTTCTGCCAGCATTGCAATAAAGAAGACAATTGCGCCTATTGGCAAAAATATAATCCACCAGTAGGTATACTGGGATTCTACTATTTCGCTCAGGTTTAGTGTGCCTGTTAGTATTACTACACCCAAAACCGACAAAATTAGTGGGATTTCAAATGAGACCATTTGGTGCAGTGCACGAATTCCTCCAATGAATGGGAATTTGCTATTTGCAGACCATGCTGATAACACAGTAATGACTGGGAAGAATCCAATAATTGCAAAGACTGCCAATAGTCCTACGTCGGCATCCGCTACTACCCATCCCCCGCGGGCTGCAGGAATCAGAGAGACAAATGCAGCTGCCGTTCCAACAAACAATACTGGCGCCGCCCAAAAGATTGGCTTGTCTGCCTTGGCAGGAATAATGATTTCCTTGGATAATAGTTTGATTCCGTCGCTCATTAATTGTAAAATTCCTTCTATTTTTCCACAGTAAAACGGACCAACGCGAAGTTGTAGCTTGGCAAGCATTTTTCTCTCAACAAAGATGGTTCCTGCTGCAAGCAATGCCGCAAATCCAAATCCAGGAAATGCAGTTATTTTGAAGAATTCTGTTTGCATCAAAGACTTGATCAGCGGGATTTGTCTTGATGGGTCTGCAAGAATTGTCAGTGCCAGATATGGGTCCAGCATTCTGTTGCCAATTACTGGAAGCTCCAAATAGAACAAAAGAACTAGGACAAATGGCAGACCGATTAGGGTCATCAGCGTTACTGCCCAAAATGCATTATCAGTAATTGATTTGAGGAAATAGCTCAGTCGGAACTTTGGCGCAATTGTAGACATTTTATCTGTCAGCCTCCACTGGCCAATAATTCAAGCTCCAGTACACTGCAGGCATATTTCCAAGCTTTTCGCCTTTGAGCAAATATGGCATGCAGATGAGATTTCTAAACGAGCCAACACTCATCTTTACTCTGTATGGTTCTGGCTTGCTGTTAGATACAATATAGCATCCAAGTGAGCCACGTCCCGATTCTACTCGCTTGTAGACTTCGTCGTTTCCACCCTTTGGATTTGGCTTTAGCTTTACTCGCACAGAGCCAGATTTTGGCATCTTTTGCAGTGCTTGTCGTATGATATTGCATGATTCCAGCATGTCAAGCCATGGAATCTTGGAGCGTGCGTATGCATCGCCTTCTTTGAGTGTGTTTACTTTGATGTCAAGCTCGCCATATGCATCGTATGGCTCTTTGACTCTCAAGTCAAAGTCAACGCCGCTTGCTCGAAGTGTAGAGCCAGTAGTTCCTAGTCGAATGGCGTCCTCTCGCGATAGTTTTCCTGCATCGCGGGTTCTTGAGATCAAAATTGGATTATCATAAAATATTGCGCCATATTCTTTGATGCGTTTTTCAAAATAGTTGACGCGCTTGAGCAGCATGTCATCAAAGTTTGCTGGAACGTCGTTTCGAATTCCGCCAGGTACAAAGTATGCATGTGTAACACGTGCACCTGTCATCTTTTCTAACATGTCAATGTAGAGTTCTCTGTCACCTGCTGGCCACATGAACATTGTCGAGTGGCCCAAAAAGATTCCATAGATTGCAAGCCAATATTGTATGTAGACGCATCTGTTCAGCTCCGATGCAATTACTCGCAAGTATTTTGCGCGCTCTGGTACCTCGATTCCAAGCAGTTCTTCCACGCCAAGACAATACGGATACAAGACATTGCAAGAGTCATGAATTACAGGTCTCTCCAAGTGAGGAATGTTTTGGATATAGTTGCGGTATTCTGCCATTTTTTCCTCTCCTCTGTGCACATAGCCAGGATCAGGATCTGCAGATACGATATAGTCACCGTCAATTTTGACAATAATTCTCATGTGTCCAGAACCAGGGTGTTGTGGTCCTACGTTGAGTGTCATTATTCGCTCATCTACTTTTTCCATTTGCAGGCCTGGTGGTAGTGGAGTTGTGCTCATATCATCGTCCCTTTAGCTTAAAGTCCTTGCGCATTGGTGGCAAATCCGCCCAGTCCTCTGGGAGTAATAGTCTGCGATTATCTGGATGACCCTCAAAGAAAACACCCAACATCTCAAAGCATTCTCGCTCATGAAATTCCACGCTGTAGAAAATGTCACGAAGGCTAGGCAGTTTTGTATTATCAGAGCCTGGATTTGGATTCTCTTCCCTTGGCGCTCTAGTTGCCAGTGCCAATACTTGCTTTGCAAGTTCTGCGTCCGTGTAAGAGCCTAAATGATAAACGACTTCGATTTGCTTTTCTTCTGGATAGTCAACGCCAGTCACGGACTCTGCGTGGTCATAGTGAAGCTCATCACGAAGGAACTTTGCCACCTCCAGTACGTCCTCTTTGGCTACTTTGACTCTAATTCTGTATGGTTTTACGAATTCTATTTTTGTCTTGGAGCCAAATTTTTGTTCAATTTTATCAGCAATGGATTTCTCAAATTTTGGAAGCTCTTTTACTGGCTCAGGCTGTGCTACGGGTTTTGTTTCTTGTGTACTCATTTAGCATTACCTGGCCTTTAGCCTCTTGATTTTCTCTTGCAGTAACATGCATCCCTGGATTAGGGTCTCAGGTCTCGGAGGACAACCTGGCACGTACACATCTACTGGTAAAATTCCATCAATTCCAGGCAAGACATTGTACGAATCAAAGTACAGTCCGCCGGTGATTGCACAAGCTCCCATGGCAATTACATACTTGGGCTCTGGCATTTGATCATAGACTAGTCTTAGTCTTGGTGCCATCTTTCTAGTGATGGTTCCCTGCACTACCACAAGATCACATTGTCGCAGAGAGCCGAATGCCTCGATGATTCCAAATCTCTCTACATCATATCTTGGGCTGGATGCTGCGCCAAATTCCACACTGCAACATGCAGTTTCAATGTGCACTGGCCACAAAGACCAAAGTCTACTCCAGTTAATGGCGTATCCTAGAGGTTGATCAACTGCCTTGACTAATACATCGCCTAGCTTACCTACAAAGACGTTTGCGTTTTGTGGTGTAAGTAGATCCTTTAGCAACTTGATCCCTCAGCTGATTTTTGCGTCAAAGTAATATTAAGACTTACCAAATGTTTCTCCTCTTTGATTGATACAAAGCAAAAGCCATTGCTGCAAACATTATCCCCAAAAACGCAATTATTGGCAGAGTAGCTGTCTTTGGCAGATTCAAAAGCGAGCTGCCCCATGCATATAGGAATATTGCCATTACATCAAATACAACAAACATTAGAACATAGGCGTAATACTGCATCATAAAGTGGGTTCTTCCTTCTCCCTTGGGGACTTGGCCTGCTTCCATTGGAAGGAACTTTACAGGATTACTAAGTCGTCTAGGTGAAATCATACGTGATATCAAAAGTGCAGGACCTACAGCCATGATGGCAAAGCCAAACATCAGAAGAACATGACTATAGCTAGCCGCATATTCCCCAACCAAATCAGCTTGACACCCGGTTGATAATATAAAAAGCTATGTAAAAAATTGAATGAATTTTTGCGATCAGAAATTAATCTTAACATAATTGATATACCACATCGCAAAATTTTGATCCATGGTAAATATCGGCCAAAAGGCTCCAGAGTTTGAGCTAGTAGATACCGATCTGAAAATGAGAAAACTCTCCGAGTTCAAAGGCAAAAAAGTGGTTCTGTCATTTTTTGTTGCCGCAAGCTCTCCTGTGTGTACCAATGAAATGTGTACATTCCGGGACAGATGGGGTGAGATCTCTGCACTTGACGCCCAAGTAATTGGAATTTCAAACGACGGACCATTTGCAAACAAGGCGTTTGCAGAAAAATTCCATTTCAACTATCCAATTCTTGGAGACTATAAATCACAGACAATTCGCGACTATGACATTTTGATGCCAGACTTGCTTCATGTCAAAGGATACGATGCGGCAAAGCGCTCAATTTTCATAGTGGATGAAAACGGCACAGTCACATACAAGTGGGTATCGGATAATCCTCTAGTAGAGCCAAACTACCAAGAGATAATTGATTCTCTCAAAAAGTAAAGTTTTTTCTTTTATTCTATTTCTGCTAGGACGTCGTTTTTTGCAACAGATGCCGCAGGCTTTACTTTGATCTTCTTTATGGTGCCGTCCTTGTGGGATTTGATTGAAACCTGCATCTTCATGGACTCTAGCACGCATACAACATCGCCTTTTTTGACGCTATCACCTTCGTTTACATTCACAGACACTACTTTGCCTGGGATTTGACTGTGCAGTGCAGTCTGTGCATCGCCCGAGTCTCCTCCACCAGAGTTCTTGTAGACTATCTCGTTTAGTGAGTGGTGCATGTTTACGGTAAATGGTGTGCCATCCACTACCATCTTCATTTGTGATGTGCCGGCATCAAGATACTTGACAGAGTGAACGCTGGAATCCAAGACAAACTCTATTCCCCGCGTATTCATCTTTAGAATCTTCAGTGAGTGCTGTTTGTCATTGATTTTGATAGTGTATTCTGCTTCACCAGTTTTTTGTATTATTTGTCCGTTGAATGATGCCTCAATGTCTGCTATTTTGTATTCCATGATTATCTCCTATCCATGTGGCTCTTCCAGCGGTGGCTAGGAGCGCTTGATGATTTGACTTTGCTTCTAAAGAACTCTGAATGTATGATTGCGCCTGCAATTGCTGCTTCTTGTTTTTGCTTTTGGTCTGATTTGATGTCTTCTGTTAGCTTTTCAATTATTCCGTATCGCTTCAAAAAGTCAGTTGAGAGATTTCCTTGTTTGTATTCCTCTGTCTTTAGTATTGTTTTGTACAAAGGAATTGATGTCTCTACTCCTTGGATGTAAAAGTCATTTAGTGCGTTTAGCATTCTCACTCGAGATTCCTCAAATGTTTGGCCCCATGTAACGAGCTTTGCCATCAATGAATCATAAAATGGTGATACTGTGCATCCAGGGTACAGATATGTGTCGCATCTAACCCCAGGACCAGACGGTATTGTGACATCAGGTATTGGTCCTGTCGATGGCGCAAAATCCAAAAATGTATCTTCTGCGTTGATTCTGCATTCTATTGCATAGCCATTCATGTGCAAGTCTTTTTGCTTAAACGGCAGCGGTTCGCCGTTTGCGATGTCTAGCTGCAATTTTACCAAGTCCAATCCAGAAACAAGCTCCGTGATCGGATGCTCCACTTGGAGTCTTGCGTTAATTTCGATAAAATAGAAATCACCATTGTCTGCTCGCAAAAATTCCGCAGTACCGAGGTTTGTGTAATCTACTGCCTCTGCTGCCTTTACTACCAGCTCTCCAATTCTGTCTCGGGTTTTTTGGTCAACTACTGGAGATGGAGTCTGCTCGATTAGCTTTTGGTTACGTCGCTGAATGGAGCATTCTCTTTCAAATATGTGCACTGCGTTTCCGTGCTTGTCTCGCGCAAGTTGATATTCGATGTGTCGGATTTTTTCTAAGAATTTCTCAACTAGTATGGCTGATTTGCCAAATGCTGCAATGGACTCGCCAGTTACTGTCTCGTATGCTTCTTTGAGTTCTTTGTCGCTGTGGACTAGTCTGATTCCTCTTCCTCCTCCACCATACACTGACTTTAGCAAAACCGGATAGCCAATTTCATTTGCAACATCTAGTGCTTCTTCTACATCCTTGACTAGGTCTGGGCTTCCAGGAACCGTAGGGACTTTGGCCTTGAACATTGCTGCCTTGCATCGCATTTTATCACCGCAAAGATCCATTGATGCAGCTGATGGACCAATGAAATTGATTTTATTATTTTCACATAGTTGCGCAAAATCAGAGTTCTCCGATAGGAATCCATATCCCGGATGTATTGCATCTGAGCCGGACTTTAGTATTGCATCTAGAATTTTTTCTTGGTTCAGGTAGCTCTCCTTAGGAGCTGCTTTTCCAATGTAATATGCCTCTGATGCTTGCTTGACATGAAGCGAGTTGTAATCTTCATCAGAGTATACTGCAACTGTCTTGAGGCCCAGTGCCTTGCATGTTCGTATAACTCGTAATGCTATTTCTCCTCTGTTCGCGATTAGAACTTTTTTGATCATAATATCACAGGTTTATGTTTCCGTGTTTTCTTGGAAGTTGTTTGTCTCGCTTGTTTGCAAGCATCTCTAGTGCTTTTATGAGCATGGGTCTTGTCTGGGCGGGATCAATTACAGAGTCCACAGAACCGTTGGATGCGGCAACATATGGATTTGCAAATTTTTCGTTAAATTCAGCAGTTAATTGTTTTTTGATCTCTTCTGGGTTTTTGGCATTATCCAAATCCTTTTTGTTCATTATTTTGACTGCAGCCTCTGAACCCAATACTGCGATTTGTGCAGTTGGCCACGCATAGTTAATGTCGGTTCTAAGGTTCTTGCTTCCCATTGCAATGTATGCACCGCCATAGGCTTTTCCAATTACCAGAGTGATTTTTGGCACGGTGGCCTCACAGTACGCGTATAGAAGCTTGCTTCCATGTCGGATGATACCGTTGTGTTCCTGATGGGTTCCTGGCATGTAGCCTGGCGTGTCCACAAATGTTATGATTGGAATGTTGAATGCATCGCAATATCGAATGAATCTAGAAGCCTTGTTTGAAGAGTCAATGTCTAGTGCGCCTGCCAAGTACATTGGCTGGTTTGCAACAATTCCCACGGTTCTTCCATTCATTCTTGCAAAGCCAACAATTACGTTTTGCGCAAATAATTCGTGCACCTCAAAGAGTTGGTTATTGTCTACTACAGCCAATATGATTTCTTTCATGTCGTATGGTTGAAGCGAGTTTTCTGGAATTTTGTTAATCAAATTGTGGTCCATTCTGTTTGGATCATCATCAGTTGCAACGTGTGGTGCCTCTTCGGTATTATTTGATGGAATGTATGAGAGTAAGGTCTTGATTTTATCAAAACAGTCGTATTCATTTTTTGCAACAAAGTGAGCAACACCAGACTTTGTTCCATGTGTCATTGCACCTCCAAGATCCTCAAATGATACTTCTTCACCAAGAACTGTCTTGACTACTTCGGGTCCTGTGACATACATTGTTCCTGCCTTTTCAACCATTATCACAAAGTCAGTCATTGCAGGAGAATACACCGCACCACCTGCAGACGGTCCAATGCTTGCAGTGATTTGCGGAACAACACCAGATGCTAATTCATTGTGATAGAAAATGTCTGCAAATCCATCAAGGCTTAGTATGCCTTCCTGAATTCTTGCACCGCCAGAGTCGGCTATTCCAATGATTGGACAGCCGGTACGCACTGCATGGTCCATGAGTTTTGTGATTTTCTTTGCGCCCATTTGCGAGAGTGTTCCGCCCAAAACTGTAAAGTCATATGCAAAGACAAAGACCTGTCTGCCGTTTATTGTACCATATCCAGTTATGACACCGTCGGTAAAGAATTTCTTTTTCTGCATGTCATATTCATAATAATGATGAGTAGCTAGTGCATCAATTTCCGTAAAGCTTCCTTCATCTAAAAGAAGATGAATTCTCTCTCGAGCTGTCAGCTTGCCTTTTTCATGCTGGGCCGCAATTCTGTCCTGGCCGCCGCTTGCAAGTGCTGTCTTTTGTTTTTCTAGAAATTTTTCAATCTTGTCAGTATGCATGCCAGACCCCGCAACAACTGATCAGCCCCAACTCTATATTAATTTTAGATCGATAAATTATGGAAAAGCTCTGATCGCGGTTTTGGAAATTATTCCCGAATCTTGTCCCTGCCGCCCTTGGCAGTTCTAAAGACATTCATCCCAATGTTATAGTTCTCATATAGGGTTTCTAGTTTTTTGTAGTCTTCTTCTGCTTGCTTGATTTGTCTTGGGGTTGCCTCCGGGTCTTGCCTTAGCTGCTCTAGCGCCTGTGCCTTTTCTTTTATCATGTCCCCTACGCCAATCTCATAGTTGGATGTACCCTTGAATTCAGGACTCAGAACGTGTTGTGGATTGTATGGAGGAATCTGGTATGTAATTTGTTCTTTTTTTGGCTCGATCTGAGTGTTTTCAGTCAATGACTAGCGGCCCCTGCGCTCAAATTTTAAGATTTAGTAAGGAATAGTTCTTTTTTACCGCATTTTGGTAATTCAAAAACGACTCATCCGAATCGCCACATTTTTTGCACACGCACAATTCCGATACTATTCCTCGATCGCAATCATCAGAAAACTCACATTTTGTACATCCAGCAGGACCTCCACATATGATACACTTTAGCTCCTTTACTTCAGATTCTGCACATTTTTCATGCTTGACTCCGAGGCCCTTTGCCCACAGGCCCATCTCGTTTACCTCAATTTTCTGATTACACACAATACATGTTCCAGGAAACTTCATTGGGATTTTGCGCCAGCTCATCGTATCAGCTCAATTTCCTTTTGAATGATTTCGGCATATTCTGGGTTTAGTTCCAGTTCTAGTGTTTTGTTTTTCATACAAAACAAAATGTACGGCAGATAAAATGTTGCAATTGTACTGCCAGAGACGTGGAATCTTTTCGCAAGATTTGCGCCAAGTGATTTGATTACCTTGCGGTCCCATCGTATCTTATTCAGCAATGGCCAAGACAAATTATACTGGGAATATTGCACTGGGAGATTCTCAGAGTATAGTTTGAGCAAAATATTGTCCAGATATCGAAGCAGTCTCCACTCTTGTGTTCGCATTATTTTTCCATACAAGACGTCTGCTTCTGATATTACATCAAGCAGTCTTGCCATGTCCTTGTTTGGGATACCACTAGTTACCACACTAGAATAAAACGCAGTGATTTTCTCTCTGGGATCAATTCTCAGAGAATACAAAACGCTTTGCGCCTCTTGTTTTGTCTTTGCCTTGAAAAACGCATTGATTCCTGCCTCAACATCTAGTGCTTCAAAGGATTTATCCGACATTACATCAAAGCCTCCAAGCTGGGCCTGTGCCATATTAAGAAGCGAGCGAATATCACCTCGGCATTCCACAACTATTTTGATTATTGTGCCAGGCGAGAGCTTTGCTGTCTCTTCTTTGAGGACCTTACTTAGGTATAATCCGAGCAGCCTTGGCGGAACTGGTTTGAGATAAACAGTCTTTGTAGTTTTTTTGATGTTTTTCATTTTATCAGAATCATCCGAGTTTGCAGCCAGAATTATTGGAATTGTTGGCTCTTTGAGAATTTTAAGCAGTGCCTCCACTCCTCCAAAGTCCGCACGGCCGTGAATTCCGTCCACTTCATCGATGAATATCATTGGTTTGCCAAGCAAGCTCATATTTCCAAGCAACGGAGAGAGTAGCTCTTCGATGTTGGACTTGTTTCTAACATCGCTTGCATTCATCCCCACCAAATCATAGCCAAATTCCCGGGCTGCAAGATTAGCAAGTGTAGTCTTACCAATTCCTGGCGGACCCACAAGTAAGATTGGCTTTGCACCAACTTTCCATTTTGTTAGCCATTCCACAAAGGATTTGCGAGATTCCTCATTGCCAACCATGTCGATGATTTTTTTTGGCCTATGTTTTTCAGACCACATCATGGTTTGATCACTTTGGGAGTTTTGCGGAAAATTCCGACCACAGATTGACCTTGTCTAGATGATTATACCAATATTGGTTATAGTGCTCTACAGTCAAAAATAAAAATTCCAAAAATTCCGTGTGCGAGAATCCTTTTGGGAGTAATTCCAGCGCAAGTCTTGCATCTGCCAAATATAGCTCGCTTTTTTTCATGGTGTATTCAAATCCCTTTTTGACATCGCCAGTCAATTGTGAATAGTATAATGGCCATGACGGAACCTTGACGAATTTGTTTTTAATGGAATCCTCTATTTCGTTTCCGCATCCAACAGATTCGGCAGCTCGCGCCATTCCTAAATAAAATATCTCTCCCAGCGGGTTTTTCGATAGCGCCATGTTACGTCCGGCAGTTCCCATTACTGCGCGATATTTTTTGTAGCACTGATTCATCTGCTCTTCTGTGATTTTAGTCGGAGTCGTCTTGAGCTTGGTGTCAATGTATTGGCCTAGTCGTGCATCTCGGAATCCGTCCTCGAATTCCTGCAATACTTCGGCTCCACCTTTTGCAATTTTGTTTCGTGCAAGCTTCAAAATGTACGGATTCATGAGTTTATAGTCATCTAGGTATTCGAGGTCCTCATCTTTGTCTACAATTCTATCCATTGGTTCTGAGAGGTCTATTGCTATGATATGTCCATCAACCAAATCTTGTCGCATTTGCGCAGATTTTGTATTGGTGTATTCAGCTGCCGCATCATAAAGCGCACAAAACACAGGCAATGTCATTTTAACAAAATTAGAATTTAGAATTCTCAAGACTCGATCCTTTAGGATTTCGGGATTTTCAAGCTTGGATTTTATTGCGGGAATCTCCGAATCTTGCAGTGTTATTTCATCTGTGCCTACTTCTTGCGCAAACGCCTTTTGTGTAGATGCGGGAGATTGATCGTTTTTTATCTCCCGTAGTAAGTCGTCTGTGAATCGCTGCGCAAATTTTGGAAATTCAGATTCGGCTTCTTCCTTGTATTGGTTGAAAAGCTTGAATCCCTTTGATTTGAACAATCCCTGCTTGATTATCTGCTTGCCAGACTTTGTAGACATTAGCGCTTCCTTTGATACTACGGATTGGTCCTTGCTGCTCACGACTAGATAGCTTTTCATCTAGTTATTTAGCCTTTCAAGATTTCTTGACTTAAATTATCAGAAATTTCCACAACATCATGCAGCCAATCCAAGTCCTAAGAGAAGCATCCAAGCTGGTATACAAAAATGTCAAGGATTTGGCAGGAACAAAGGCAGCTGCAGAGGATCACGGAGTAGGAAAGGGCGGAGACATTTCCAGAAAAATTGACATTGTTGCAGAAAAAACTGTTCTAGATTATCTAAAAAAAATAAAGTTTGACTGCATTGTATTAGGTGAAGAGTGCGGAAGAGTAGAGCTCTCAAAGAACCCAAAAGGCTTTGTGATAATGGATGCAATTGACGGCTCGGCAAATGCAGTTCGTGGTATTCCTTTCTTTTGCTGTTCATTGGCGTTTGCTCCAAAAAACAGACTCAGCTCCATTACAGCCGGTGTGGTAACTGATCTTTCCAATGGAGACATGTATTGGGCCACAAAGGGCAAAGGTGCATACATGAATCAGAAAAAAATCACAGTGCACAAAAAAACCCCAGTCTACAAAATCGTCGGCATCAATGTTTCTGGTGCAAAGCCCAAGCTAGTAAGGCAGATTCAACCGCTCTTTGAGAATTCCAATCATTCAAGGCATCTTGGAGCAAATGCGCTGGAATTAGCGCTGTTTGCGCGAGGGCTAATTGACGTATACATTGATCTTCGAGACAAAATCAGAGTCACAGACATGGCAGCGGGATACCTCATATCAAAAGAGGCAGGTGGAACCATATTGGACCAAAACCTCAAGCCCCTAGACTCTGATCTATCATATGAGACAAGGCTCTCATTTGTTGCTGCTGCAAACAAGCAAATTCTATCAGAGATTACAAAACAGCTCAAACTGTAGCAGGCTCACAATCTAGTACTAATTTGGAACTAGGTTTAATAGCAAAGCGACTCAATTTACGCAATGAACAAACCAGTATTTGCGGCTCTTCTTGCAGCAATCTTGGTAAGCTCAATAGCTGCACAAGAATCGTTTGCAGAAAATGCAAAATGCAGCCGAGACTGTGAAGCACCAACAATTGGAAGTCTCGACGACGGAAAAATGTTAGTCGAAAAAGGCCTGACAATTAATGACCAGTCATTTGATGTATCAGGATTCACTCAAACAATTCCAACTCAAATGCTAGTTGTAGGCCAACCAGTCACCGTAAAAATGATAGTGCATGAAAACAGCGGAACATCCGCGCTGCGATATGCGTCATTTGCTATTGCTGACTACAAGGGCGAGCGCGACCAAACCCAAAAGGTACGAGTCGCATTCATGCAAAACTTTGATGGAACCCAAAAACTAGACGTCTTGGATTTTGACAAAACATTATCCAACGTCAAGTACACTGCAACTCAAGTCGATTCATTTAGAACAATGATTGAATTTACATTCGAGTTTGCAAAGCCAGTTGAAAAATCCTCCATAATAATTGAGGCCTGGGATGACTCTAGAAGCTCAAGAAAAAATGTCTTGCTAGATGCAGTACAAGTAGACGAAAAAAGCATGGAAAAGATCAAAGAGCAAAAAATGATGGAAAAGAAAGTCGAAAAGAAAGCACCGGCCAAAGTAGAAAAACAAGAGGAAAAGAAGGAAGAAAAGAAAGAGGAAAAATCAAAGAAAAAGCCACAAGTATCTAAAGGCAAGAAAAAGACTAAGCTAAAGCAGCAGTACCAATAGAATTTCCAATTCTATTTTCTTTAATTTTTATATAATATCCCAAAAGCAAAGACCACATGGATGACTCTGAAAAACGCCTAAAACAAGAAGACTGCAACGAAGACACCCTAGGCGCAGGAATTCTCACCCTCACTAACAAAAGAATAGCATTTGATAAAACCCGAGGAAGAATTGCAGATTTTACAAAAAGAATCGAAGAAACACTACTTGATGTTCAGCTAAACGAGATTGCCAAGGTCTGGAAGGAAGGCCTTTTCATAAAAAAGATCTGCATTACAGTCAAAACAGCAGACGGAGAAAAAACCTACAAGTTTGGAGTATTTAGTACAGGCGGCTGGGAAAAAGACATCAAAAAGGCAATCGAGTCTGCAACTCAATAAGAAATTTCTACAGTGTCCAGTCTCCAAGATTGCCTAACAAAGGTATCAGAGAGTTTGGCTCCCTTTTTTGCAGTTGCCTCTAATAGTCCGGTCCAAGCAATTTGCGAGCCACAGTCACCAGAATATTCCAATGGCGAGACATAGAACTTTGCCTTTTGTCTTGCACAGATTTGTCTGAATATTTGCGAGAGTCGCTTGTTTGCCGCAACTCCGCCAACGATTAGTAATTCTTTTTTTTCCGTAAACGAGAGGGCACGCTCGGCAGCCTCGCCAATCATTGCAAATGCAGTTTCTTGCAGAGAATAACAGGCATCTTGTTTGTTTTTTGAAATTCTTTTTGCAGCAGACATCAATCCAGAAAACGACACATCGTTTCCTTTTACCACATATGGAAGTTCCACATATTTTGTAGATTCATTTGCAAGCTCTTCTATTTTTTTGCCACACGGAGACGCAAAGCCAAGTGAGCGGCCAAATTGGTCCAACAGCTGGCCCAGTGTAATGTCTAGTGTTTCCCCAAAGATTCTCCATTTTTTGTGCTTGAACGCAGCAAGCATTGTGTGGCCCCCTGATACCAATAACACCAATGGGTCTTTTGCGCCTGTTAGCATTTTTCCAAGCTCAATGTGTCCTATTGCATGATTTACAGGATAAATTGGGATCTTATAGTATGACGAGATGGTCCTAGCTATTACGCCAGATACTCGAAGGCACGGCCCAAGGCCTGGCCCCGCAGAGTACGATATGATGTCAATGTCTTTGATGGAATGTCTTGATTTTTGCATGCATTCTGATAATACTTCGGAGCTGTGCTCGATGTGGTGTCGCGATGCCTCCCTAGGATGGATTCCCTGGCCGTCTGGCGGTCGATAGATCTTGCGAACATCAGATAGAATCTTACCCTTGCCGTTTTTCTTTTCCACAACAGCACATGAAAATGTGTGCGCAGTGCTTTCAATTCCCAAGCAGAGCATCCTATCCACGACTCATGCTAGATATGATCTTGATGACATCGCCGTCTTTTAGGGTATGATCCCCGCTGATTCTCTGCTTTGTTTTTGCGTCAATTGCGTGCAAAAATCCCTTTGCCAGATCCGCATGGATTGTTTCTGCCAAATCCTTTGCAGTAGAGCCAATTGGCAATAGTCTTGCATCAGGCAATATCACACCATCCTTGTTTGTAAGCTTGGTTTCGTCTTCTACTGGGTATACAGTGATGAATTTTAGAACATCAAATACAGCATAGTTAATTGCTGCCTGCACACCAGTTGTTTGAATTTTTGACATTACCAATTTTACCAAGTCTAGCGCCTGTTTTTGCTGCGGATTTATTGTGGGTTCGTTTGTTATTGTAAATGCAGAATCGCCTGGAACGTACTTTATCAGATTAGCCTTGCTTGCCTTTCTTAGTAATAATTCAGATTCTGCGCTGCATGTTACCACGTGGTTTTCCTTTTTTATTTTCTCAATAATAGAAAGGTCCTTGCATAGATCTGCCTTGTTTGCTGCAATCAAAACGGGCTTTGTCTTTTTGCGCAGTTTTGTGACAAACATCAAAATGTCGTCTTCGCTCCACTCTGTTGGCTTTTTTGCCGCAAGTCCTGTTTCTTTTAGCATATCAGATACCTGATAGTCCTTGACTCCTAGGCCGGAAAATCTTCTAGTGATTCCCTCCACTAGGGTTGCAGTTTTTTGCAGAATTTCCTTGAGTAGTTTTTGCCACTCTCGCATCAGAATTTGCTTGAACCACTGATTGAACTCATCCTCAACAAACTCCACATCCTCCATTGGGTTGTGAGTTCCCGCAGGAACGGGCTGGCCCTGAATGTCTGTTGTTCCTGCAACATCGACTACATGAATCAAAACGTCTGCCTGTCTTGCATCATCTAGGAATCTATTGCCAAGGCCTTTTCCTTCATGTGCGCCAGGAACTAGTCCTGCCACATCTATTATTTTAACAGGAACTAGTCGTATTCCATCAAGGCACATTGGGTTTTGGTGTGCAATGCCAAAGTGCTTGCATGCGCATTTTGTTTTTACATATGTGACTCCAACGTTTGGCTCTATTGTGGTAAACGGATAGTTCCCAATTGCAACAGCAGTCTCTGTTGCTGCAGAAAAGAATGTAGATTTTCCCACATTAGCCTTGCCCAAAAGACCGATGAACATCAAAGACAAAAAAATCGCCACCGCTTATTAGGATTGCAGAAATTGTTTAATGTGGAGCTAATCTAGCCCATACATGTTAGTAATAACTGGCAACCCAGGCGTAGGAAAGCACACTGTAGCAAAAAAATTATCACAAAAACTTGGCCTGCCAATTCTAGACCTAAACCAAATTGCCATACAAAACAAAATCTATGAAAAAAAAGACAACACCCTTGATGTCGATGTCAAAAAGCTATCAAAAATAATAAAAAAACTAGCAACAAATAATGCCATCTTAGTAGGACACCTAGCACCATATGTTTTGGACAAAGCCCAGATAGACACTGCAATAATTTTGCGCAAAAACCCATACAAGCTTATCCCAATTTACAAAAAAAGAAAATACGCCCAAAAAAAAATAATTGAAAATATCGGCAGCGAAATCTTAGGCACAATAGAGTATGATTCCATAGTAGGTTTTGGCGCAAAAAAAACATTTCAGATTAATGCTACTAATTTAACTCCGGACAAAATCATATCAAAAATACGCATGATCATAGCTCGCAAATCAAAAGGAGACAAAATTGACTGGCTGGAACTAGTTGCTAAAAAGGGAGACTTGGCCAAGTTTTTCCCAAACAAGTGATATTATGTTTGAAATTCTAAAAACCGATTTAGCAGCAAGAATTGCAGTACTGCAAACCAATCACGGCAAAGTAGAAACACCTGCATTTGTACCAGTGGTTCACCCAGTAAAGCAAAGCATCCCACCATCAAAGCTAAAACAAATGGGCTTTGATCTAGTCATTACAAATGCATACATTACAATGAAGCGATGGGGCGATGAAGCTACCAAGCGCGGCATCCACGATATCATACAATTTGATGGAAGTATAATGACAGATTCCGGCGGCTATCAGGTACTAGAGTATGGCCAAGTAGATGTCACGCCAGAAGCAATGGCAGAGTATGAGCAAAAAATACTAACAGATATTGCAATTCCTCTGGACAAGCCAACAGGTTATGGCCTGCCAAAGAAAAAGGCCAAAGATTATGTAGAGCACACCCTACAAGTAACAAAAAAAACAATTGATACTAAAAAAGAAAATGGTCAGATCTGGGTTGGGCCCATCCAGGGTGCAGAACATCTGGACTTGGTCAGAAAGTCCACCAGTACCCTACTATCACAGGGATACCAGATGCTTGCCTTTGGCAGCCCAGTAGAGGTAATGGAGTCATATGAGTATGGCCTCTTAGCAAAAATCATTCTAGAGGCAAAAAAACTAATCCCAGATTCCATACCGTTGCATTTGTTTGGCGCAGGCCATCCACTAACCATACCAATTGCAATTGCTCTTGGCTATGACACATTTGACTCGGCATCCTACATGCTATATGCAAAGCACGACAGGTACATCTCTGATGATAGAACAAACCACCTCTCAGAGATGCAGTATTTTGGATGCAACTGCGAAGTTTGCACAAAATACACCCCAAAATCACTATCAGAGCTACCACCAGAGGAGCGAATCCCCCAGATTGCCCTGCACAATCTATACGCCATAAAATCCGAAGTGGATAGAACCAAGGAAGCAATCCATGAGGGACGACTCTGGGAGTATATTGTCAAAAAGATAAAGGCACACCCAAAACTCTACGAAACACTGGATGTCTTTACTTTAAATTCCGAGTTTTTGGCAAAAACCACGCCAAAATTCAAAGAAAAGGCATTGTTCCTCTACACCCCAGAGGACCAGTTCCGGCCAGAGATACTATCATACCACAAAATAGTCCGCAATTTCAAAACCGACAAAAAAGAACTAGTCATATTACAGGACACAACAGACAAGCCATTCTATTTGTCTGGCGATTACACCAAGATGAAAAAGAAGTTCAAATCAGACAAAGTCCAGTTCTGCCAGTTCAACCCACATCTAGGTTTGATACCGCTAGAAATCTCGGATTTGTATCCAGCAGCACATTATGTCATGGCACACACCAACGCAAAACCAGAAGAATTTACAGAATTTTCCAAGACGTTAAAGATATTTCTGCAAAACAACAAGTTCGATAAAATCCACCTAGAAAAACACAAATTTCTAAAGGCGCAAAAATTACCAAAGTCAGCTAGGTATCTAAAAAAGTAAAAAGAAAGATTTGCGCGGTCTAAAGACCTGCGTCTTCTGCCCAGCCTTTTACGAAAACTCCGTTCTTGTGAAGAGGAACTGGTTGACCAGCAGTGTAGTTCATTGGTCTCATCCAAAAGATTGCCTTTGTTGGGCAAACGCCGATGCATGCTCCATCGGAGATGCATCTTTCTGGATAAAAGACAAATGCTTTACCTCTCTTCCAGCCTTCAACAGGCTTTACTCGGAGTACGTCTGGGCCAAGAGATGTACAGATTTCTACGCATAGTGCGCAGCCAATACATCTTTGTTCGTCAACGTCTGGAAGTATTGCTATTGGCATTTATTTCACTTGATACATTTCGCCTCTGCTAACTATTTAAACCATGATTGAAATATTCAACAGCGTTATTTTTTGATCGGCATGCGCGATCAGATCCACAACAAAATATTCAAAATATAAAAAAGGTATACAGATGGCGTTTTTACTTTCGCATTGCGTCGATTTGGCCGCTTGTTACCCAATCTAGCAATTCAGCTGCGCTTGGATTCAAGTCAGCTCTTTTGTCCATCAGATTTTTTACCCAAACCCAATTAATTTGGTTTAACAGTGGTTTGTTTCCTTCATCGCCTGCGCGAACTTTGTTGCGTAGGTCTGCAGGAATTGAACTCCACCATTGGTCAAAAGTTCTACCCATAAAAGGGGATCTTAGGTTTGACTAATTAAAGCTTTTGAAGATTACATTATTAGCGCAGTGATCGGGCCAAATTGTAAGAACCTTTTAACATAGACGCAAAACCATCCCAATCTTGCAAGTAAAAGTTTTGGGCGCAGGCCTCGAAGTGGGCAGATCGGGCTTTTTGGTAAACTGCGAGGACACTAATTATCTTTTAGATTATGGGGTAAATCTTGGAAAAAACCTCCAAGCTCCAATGCATGTAATGCCAAAGGATGTCAATTCTATCATAGTAACACATGCACATTTGGACCATTCAGGTTATGTGCCACTGATGTATGTGAGTGGGACATGCCCCGTTTATGCAACACCTCCAACATTTGATCTTAGCAGAATCCTAATTGAGGACATGCTACGACTAGAAAAAGAAGCTCACCCCTTTGGCCTGCCAGAGGTGCACAAGATGTATTCTCATGCAAAGCGAATTGGATTCAAAGAAAAGATCACTCATGGCAAATCATCATTTGAGCTTCGCGATTCTGGACATGTGGTGGGAGGCGGAACAGTATTGCTAGAATCCGAAGGAAAAAAGATGTTCTATACAGGAGACATTAACGTAAATGGCTCTAGGATGCTTCGCGAAGCAGACTTGGATATTGGCGAAATAGACCTACTAATCACAGAGAGTACTTATTCACAAACAGAGCAGATGCCAAGAAAGGAATCTGAGGAAAAGTTCATCGAGTTCGCAAATGAGATACTAGACCAAAAGGGAACCTTGTTTGTTCCAGCATTTTCTGTAGAGCGCTCTCAAGAAATTGCATGCATTCTAAAAAATGCCAAGTTCAAGCACAAAATAATCATGGATGGAATGGCACTCAGTGTCAACGAAGTATTATTGAGATATCCAGAATATTTGCGAGACTATGAAGTCTTTGTGGATGCAATAGAAAATACAGTCTGGGTTAGAACTCATTCAGAGAGAAAACGAGAATTATCTGAGCCCTGCGTTGTAATATCGCCAGCTGGAATGCTAGTTGGCGGAAACGCCGTCTTTTATCTGCAAGAGCTGGCACTGGATAAGAAAAACGGAATTGCTTTAGTATCATACCAAGGAGAAGGCACACCTGGCCGAAGATTATTAGATTCAGGCAAGATTTCAGTCCAAGGAAAAGAGCGAAAGGCAGAAGCGCAGGTACGCCAGTTCGAGTTTTCAGGCCACTCTGATAGAAACGCGCTCTTTGATTTGATGAAAAAAATCAAGGGAAACCCCAAAGTTTTGACTGTACATGGTGACGGAAACGCCTGCACCAAGTTTGCCCAGGAAATAAACGAGCGATTCGGCTTTGATGCACATGCCCCAAAGATGGGCGATGTCATATCGATATAATGCAAATTAATCTGGATCACACTATTAACAGCGGCCAAGTTTTCCTCTGGGAAAAAGTCAACACAAAATGGTACGGTGTCAACGGGATAGATGTCTTATCAATTGATGAGCACAATCCCGCAACCATTGCATCATACCAAAAACAAGACTATGATTTGTTTCGAGAATCAGATGCTTTTGATAAAGTCATAGCAACAATTTCCAAAGATAACATAATCAAAAAAGCGATCAAGAATTTTGCCGGCCTGCGACTGATGCGACAAGACCCCTTCCAGTGCTATATCTCATTTATTGTGTCATCTAATTCCAGCATACAAAACATCAGGTGCACCTTACAAAACATTTCAAAAAAGTTTGGCAGAAAAATAACATGGAATGGAATGCAATTTTACACATTCCCACAGCCAAAGACACTTGCTAGTGCAACAAAATCCGAATTATTATCATGCGGATTAGGATATAGAGCGCCTTTTGTAAAAAACGCATCAAGTATGGTAGTAGAAGATGAAATAGACTTTGATTTTCTAAAAAAATCAGACTATCATACCGCAAAGGAATCATTACTGTCAGTGTTTGGCATTGGAAACAAAGTAGCAGACTGTATTTTGCTTTTTTCGCTAGAAAAAACCGAGGCGTTTCCACTGGACCGCTGGATAATTCGCAGCCTGCAAGAATATTATCCAAATCGATTTTCCTTTGAGGGAAAAACAATTACACAAAAAAAATACCAAACACTCCACCAACAACTAGTACAGCATTTTGGACCCTATGCAGGGTACTGCCAGCAGTTTCTCTTCAAGTTAATCAGAGAATCAAATCAGAAAAAATGGCTGTAAAAACCCTTAAAATGCCAGCTCATTTTGAGGTGGTTGGGCCGGTAGCTCAGCATGGATAGAGTGCTGGACTTCTAATCCAGTGGTCAAGGGATCGAAGCCCTTCTGGCCCGCCACCTAAAAAATTATTTAACATCATGTGATGACGCCAAACAATGAAGGACATTGAAATAACATTACAGGACAAAAACATCAAGCCAAATGTCGACATCATAGGAACCATAACCGTAAACTATACTGGCAAATACGACAGCATTGTCCTCAATACTCAGATTCTTGGCTCCAATGAATTGATGTTATTTACATCATACAACGGAAAAAAAATCTCCCAGCGTAGCTCGCGTCTTTTTATCAGCAGGGATTCAATGCCAGATAACAAGGTAGACTTTGGTGCAATGATTACATTTGAGCCTACACAAAAGCACGACGTAAAATTTCGCGCATCAATAATAGAGCAACACAAAGAAATTGAAAATGACGTGCTTTTTGCCAGTCTTTCCTAGAATCTCTGCTTTGTGACTACTACTTTGCCCTTCATCCATGGGTGAGGCGAGCAATGATAGTCAATTTCTGCTGCCTCTGTAAAGAGGAATTCATAGCGCTCACCTGGCTTGACTACACCTGGCGACTCAAAGGGTCCGCTATACGAGTCCTCATATGACTTGTCAGGAGTAACTGTGTGAGGAGTTCCATCATCGTTTATCCAAATTACTCGATTATCTATGCCTAGTTGCGCATTGATTAGTTTTGGAACAAAGTTGTCTTTTTGCTCAGGGCTATCAGAGCCTTTGATCATCTTTACTTCTATTTTGTCCCCAGGGTTTAGGATTTCTTCAGAGACCTTTGGCTTTGCCAGTGACTCTGGCAAATAATACATTTGATAGTAACCAATTCCAATCGCAGCACCAACGATAACTGCGATTATGCCAATTCCGTATGCATGACTGGATGTTGGTTTGCTGCTCAATGGTTCTGCTGGTCGGTAAAAGTCTTATAAAGTTTGGCGTCTAGCTTTCTGATTTTTCTTTTGGAAGTTCCTTTGGCTCTGGTATTGGTGCTTGCTCTAGCTGTGGCTCTTCTACTGGTGGCGGTGGTGGTGGGCGCTTTGCCTCCGACATGCCATATCTATACACATGGAACATTCCTGCAAACACAATCAGTATCAGACCAGTAAAGAACAACGACAGATTGTTCAGGCCGGTAATTGCCGCATTGTATGCTGCTATATTGAGATAGACTTGGAATACTAGCAGTCCAACTATGACCCAGTTTATCCATTTTTGGGACAGGTTGATCTCTGCTACTTTTTTTGGTCCCTTGTCTTTGTTTAGCTTGGCCTTGCGCTCTGCTTCCTGGGCCATCTTTATCATCATATAACTAAAGCCAAAGCCCAGTGGCACCAATAGAATCATTACCAAATAGAAGAATATTGGATCAATGACTAGTCTTTGGACTAGAGGTATGGTAGTATCAGATGGAATGTAGAATCCCCAGTATGTTGTGACCATTATTTGGGCAATGCCAGTGATTCCAAAGGCAGTAATCATGGGTCTGTCCTTCCAAGAGAATTTCTTGTATCTATCTATGAATGGCACCAATAGTAATGCACCTATGAACAAGCCTGGCCAAAGCACGCCCGTTACAAACTTGTCATATTGGGTCCTAAGAAATGCATACAGTCCTGTGAGATACCATTCCGGTACGGTGATTCCAGGCGGTACGGTAGGCTCGAATTTGAACCCCATATCAATTGGGAATACACCTCCTGTTAGCAAAATAGCCCCAGAGATTGCCATTACCATTGGCACATCAAATACTAGAAATCTTGGAAAGTGCACTGCCATTAGGCCTAGCATCACAAGTGGCAAAACAAACACGTGTTGCGCGTAGAACCTAAGCACAAAGTCCGAGAATCCGTTGCCAAACATGGCATCACGAACCGTAGACCCAATGATAGGTATAGAGTTAGTCAGAGATGCTGCAATACTGATTGCAAGCTCTGCGCGTTCGCTAAATATGATATCATATCCTGTGAATGCCTCAAGAATGGTTACCGTTCCCAGTATGACGCCAGTTACCCATAGTATTTCGTTTCGGATTTTGTATCTGCCGCTGAAATATTGATAGTACATGTGTAGTATGGCCAAGAGAACCATTGCGTTAGAGCCGTGATAGTGAATGTTTCTAATGTGGAATCCAAATGGAACTACATTGTTGATTTTCTCCACACTATCCCATGCTCTATCCAGCATTGGCATGTAATAGAACATTAGCAGTGCGCCGGAAACGCCAAGTATTACAAAGACGATAAATGTCAGCATTCCTAAGAATCCAAACGGACTGACAAATCTTGATGGGAATGAAAACTTGATGCCAGTAAATATGGTTCTTTCTAGGCCATCCCAGATCCAATACAAAAAGGCAACGGTGCCAGTACGCCTACTCAACGAAACGGCCATATCCTACTACTCCATTTTTGTCTGGTGAAAACTTGGCAGGCATAATCCAAAGATCTCCCTTTGCATCTGCTTCCAAGTCTAGATTTGCCAAAGTGTTAGATGGTGCCGCCTGTAATGATGCAGGGCCTGCAAATGCAGTTCCAGTCATTGGGTTGTACATGCTTCCATGACATGGGCACTCGCCTCGCTTTCTGCCTTCCTGTGGCCAGTATTTCCAGAGGCACCACAAGTGCAGACATACCATGCTGTATGCTCTAAATGAGCTGGCATCATTTTTGCCACCTCCTAGCTCGTCTGGTAATCGAATAAACTGCCATTTTCTAAATGCCTCTCCATCTAGGACTTGATCTCCTGTTTTTGGATAAGTGATGACTTCGGCATGATTAGTAGGAAATGTGTTGATGTTTGCCTGTCCGCCATCTGGTAAGATGACTGGCACTTTTTCAATTTTGGCACTATCAGGGTTTGGCATGAACTTGCCCCATGGAACAAACGGTGCAAATGTTAATGCAGTTCCTGCAGCACCCATTAGTTTGAGAAAATCTCGTCGCGACAGCGTAGATGGTTTGATACTATCCCCTTGCGACATCCAAAGCTGCTTTTCGAAACTTTTCTTATAAACCTTGTTTCAATATTTTGGTGATTTTTTAGACCTGTTGCCCAGTACGATGAATATTGAAATTCCGATCGCAAACAATACCGCAACAATTACCAAGACAAGATTGTAGTCGAATCGGATATCATTTTTTGATATATTCGGCATTATGGTGCCAGAAATCTCAAAGGGTATGGTTTTTTGGTTTTTGTTGCCTGCCTTGTCTGTTGTCTCAATTACAATATCGTATTTGCCCTCATCCAAATCACTAGCATCAAAATCAATTGAAGTTTGGTTGTGGATTATGGTTCCATCTGGGAATAGTACAGAAATTTTACCAAGATTCTCATCTAGTATGGTAAAGTCCAGACTCAGCGTATTAGCGATTTTTGCATTGTTTGGCGGATTTTGTATTGTAATTTGTGGTGCTGTCCTATCTACTACAAACGAGTAAAACTGTATTGTGGTGTTGTCTGCTTCATCGATTGCCTCTATTCTCAGAGTGTGAGGCCCTTCTGAAATATCAGCAAGTGTGAGAATTTCTATATCATCTAGAAAATATTTGATAGAAACATTTCCATTATCAGTTATGGCAGGTGTGGGAATTATACTGACAAATGTAGGCATCGTCAGAGATATCACAGGTTGGGTATCATCTGTAGACATTGAGGAGAATCGTCCAACTACGGTAAATGGTTCTGTAGTTGATTGGCCGCCAAACAATGTAGAGTGTAATAGTAAGGTGTATGTTCCTGTTTGGTTTATTGGCGCATACAATAACGTGGATGTGTCATCCTTGTTTTTGACTGGATAAAATCCACCGCCTTCACTAAATGGAGTTGTGCCAAGCCAATCAGAGGTTGGCCAGTCAAGTAATTGTCCAAATACACCTGCAGGAACGTTGCTTTGTATGATTCTGCCTCGAGGATCAATTACAAATGCAGAAAAGTTTGTCTCAGAGTCCTTCCAAGATATGTCAATTGATGCAGTATCAATTGCAGAATCATCAATGTCAAAATAATATTGACGCCAATCGCCTGCGTTGTAGCGATTTGTCATATCAAATGCCCCTTTGATGTAACCATTTCCATATAGGATGTTGGGATTTTTTTCGCCTGCAATTACTGTGAGCTTGTCCTTTTGTATTTTTGATACGACTGCAAATGATACTGGTGCATTTGCGGTATGATTTTCTCCTACAAATCGAATGAATCCTTGGTATAATCCAGGCTTTGCGTCATTTGGCACAGTAATTGTTGCAGAAACTTGGGCAGTGCTGTGTGGTGGAACTTCCACTAGCCCATCATCAACCCAAACATCACGCCAGTCTTGCTTTTTGTAATAGCTGGCAGATAATTCATAGTTCATTTCTGTAGAGTTTTTCTTTATCTCGCCTAGCCAGTACGAGTATCTAGTAGGTACAGGATATACTCCAACTAGAGGAACATTTTCAAATTTAGAGGCAGGATCGGACACACGCAATTCTTGGACAGTTCCCCAAGAGCCACCCCTGTTTACTAGAGAGAGCTCGCTGCTAGATACTTGAGAATCCTCATTTTTGTCATTCCAATCATACAGGTATAGTGATGCGATTTTGGTATCAGATGCATAGAGTTTTTCTGTTTTGTTTAGAAAATCAGAGAATGCAAAGTTCAGATTCATCACCATTAGTTCTGCGTCTTGCGGTATTGCACCAGTCTTATTCTCATAGTATGACGATAGAGAATCATGTTTTGAGATGTCTTCTAGTTTGATATAGTCAGGCCTAAACACGTTGGTTTTATTATACAAGATATCTTTGAGCCTAAGTTTTGTAGTGGAGTTTATCTCGGATTTTGAGATTAACTCTAGTTTTTGAGGAATTACTTGTATAATGATGGTTTTGTTGCCTGAATTTTCTATTGTGTATGTGGTTGTGCTTTTTTCTCCCTGCTCTAGTCTTCCGCCAAACCAACTAGTAGAAGGATATGATTTATCAGACAGCTTGAAAACATCAAAGCCAGGTAGTGTTTGGTTTAGTCTTTGTGTTGGAAGATCCAGAATCTCTTTGATGGTATGATATGTAGAATTGTTGTATACGACAAACACTCCACCTTGACCGTTGACAAACTGGGACGCCTGATATGAATTTACAAAGCCAGATCCCTGTGCGAATGGATCATTGTAAATGTCAGTCGCAGTAGACATTAGAATATTTTTTATTCTAAAAGAATCATAGTTTTGGTTTTTTTCTTGTAATCCTTCCATTACGACGGCAGTAGAGCCTGCAACAAGTGGTGCTGCCATGCTTGTTCCACCAAACATTGAAAACGATTCTGCCTTGGAGTCTTTTTTTGCCTTGAGCACATTGCTTGGCACAAACCCATATGCGCCTGTATTGACCAAGTCCGGCTTGGGATCCCCAATTATGCTTGGGCCCCTGCTTGAAAAATCAACTAAATGATTTGCATTATCTGTGGTATTGCCAAATCTTGGCTGGCCCTTGAATGCGCCATACCCCACATAGACACTATTGGTAGTAGCACCAACTGTGATTCCAAATGGGGCAGCGTTTGGTAGTCCCATGGTGCCATAGCCAGGCCCGGCATTTCCAGCACTAGAAATTATTATCACGCCAGGATATTTTGCGTCAATTGATTGTGGAGTTGATAATACATTTACTATTAATGATAAAACATCAACTCCAGGCGAGGTCTTCAGTGATGGAAAATTGGAAATGCCCCAGCTGTTAGATATTATATCAGCTCGCGGTTTGTCAGAAAACTTCCAGGTATTGTTTTTATTATCAAATCCAGATGCCCACAGCCACGCATATACCGTATCGCCAAACCAAAGTGCCTTTACTGGAATGATTTTTGCATTTGGTGCAACACCTGGCAGGGTGTATTTTTTTGTGTTATTATAGATATCATATTGTTCTTTTCCTTTAGATGATATTGATGATGCGGCACCTGTCCCATGGCCTACAAAATCAGTCATTACACCAAAAAAATTGCCTTTAGGATCTAATGGTGGCAATAACGTTCCATTTGTGGCCTTGAGGAATTTGTCCACAGAGGATTTGTTTTGCGACATTACACCATGTATATCAACTATTTGTGCACCTATAGTTCCCGCACTGTAATCTAGCTTTCCGTCCTTGTTGGAATCATATACCAAAAACTCATTACCAGAACCAACTTTGATCGGACTCTCGTCTGTGAAATCAAAATCATATGTTGGTTTTTGTCCTCTTTTGAGATCAGATTTTGTGTAATCGTGCCATGACGTAGAAAGATCTGGAATTATAGTATCATATACTCCAGAAACTTGCGAATCCACCACCAATACAGGCACTGCCTGAACGCTTGTGAATGGACCCTGCATTGCACCTTGATACATCATTCCAAAATGATACACACCGCTTGCAGACTTGATGTAGTCATGTTTGGTTTTGCCAATTTTGTAATCATCTAGTATGGTACCATTGAATTTTGGTGCAAGGCCACTTGCTGGAAAAAACGAATTGTAAATTGATATTGGAGTTCCCTTGCCTTTTTGCTTTAGATTCAAGAAAACACCATTTTTAGTCAGATAAACATTTGATGTTGTATTTTTTTCAAGAGATTTGTTTATTTTCTCAATTATTGGTTTTGTGGTGTTTGATAGAACACCATACTTGTCAATATTTGCAATAAATGTGGCATTTGTGAGAACTAGGCCCTGTCCATCTGCATCAAGCATTATTGGGTGATTGTTTTGATCTCGTGCCAATGAATCTTGAAGATCTGGATTTGAAAAATCAACCCCCGTATCCACTATGGCTATTTTGATTCCCTTGCCAGTGTAATTGTATTTTATTTGTGCAAGCTCAGTTCCACTAGATTCTCGTATTCTATCCATCTCAGAAAATGTATCTTTTTTTATATCATGAAATTCCAGTGGAAAGTCCTTGATTACATGATACCCCTTTGCATTCAAAATTGGAACTGATTGCTCAGGTAATATGGCAATTGAGAAAAAACCATTATCATTACTAATACTGGATATGACATTTACATTAGCATCAATTGAGCCCTGGCCAAAAATCAGATATCGCTCTAGCTTGTGATTTTGCATTACATCCTGTGGAATCAAAATCAATTCCGAGAAATTATTGTTGTCTAGTTGTGGATTTGGTTGATTATCGAATCTATCAAACCCATAAGAGATTGAAAAAACAGATGACAGTAACAAAATGCACAGCAATATTGAAAATATTTTCACATCAAAAGACATCTCATAACATGATTATCTTCTTCGTGCAAGAATGACTATTTGTAGTGCCACTATAATCGCAATAGAGGCCACTATTGGAAATAACAATGAGTTTAGTTGTTGTGATGCAGATTCCATATTTTGAACAGAGTTTGAAATAGAAGCAACACTAGAATCGATGTTTTTGCTTGCAGAGTCAAGCGATGAACCAAACCCCTCTATTTCTGATTTGAGATTATCTAGTTCAGATGAAGTATCCTCTAAAACAGAGTTTAGCTCAATTATCTGATTTGATATGCCTCCAAGATCTTGTTTTAGAACAACGGTAGCTGCTGAACCATGAGATATCGTACCCTGTGAGAATGCAACCACATGAAAGACATGAGTTCCCTCTTGTGTTGGAGTAAACTCTGCATAGTATAATCCAGGATGTAAAGTCTGAAATGATGTGGAAAGATTAACCGCTTGTCCATCAGGTAAATGGACGTGTGTTGTTCCAAGCAGTTTGTCTGGAGCGCCTCCAACTAGCAGACCATCACTTGTAATCTGAGTAAATATTCTAAATGGTTGCCCAATTGCCGCAGTCTCTGGTGTAAAGACAAGTGTGGTTACGATTCTGGATACTGGGATTTTTTCAATTTCTGTAGTTGGTGCAAATTTGATTTCAATTTTTTTAGTCAGTCCGCTTTGTTGTGTGCTTATTGCTTCTACTGTATACGTACCATATGGAATAGTAGTTGATGCCTCTGGCCAAACAAATAATTCAGTTTGAAAGTTGCCGTTTTCATCCGTAGTGATCTGTGTGAAGGTAATGACATTTTCATCAGGGCCGGTAAATCGAAGTACCACATCTTCTTGCGGCAAAGCCTTACCATATACAAAAAGCGGTTTTGTTGGAGAATAAATCTGACTGTCAGTGAAAAAATCCAACTGTGCAGCAAATGCAAATTGGGATCCAAGAAATATTGTAAGTAACGACACTACCAGTAATTTCATTTGTTTTGTATGCAAAAACCTGCTAGATATTGCTTATGATAGCATCCGCTAGGTTTAGTTTGTAAAAAAAAGAAAAAAGGGATAGTATTATTTTCGTCTTAGCTGACAGTTATGTCTACTGATACAGGTGGGCTCAACGCTGTTGGGTTGTCAACACTTTCCCAGACAAACACTGTTGCAGTGTATGTTCCAGGTGCTGTTGCAATCCATGACAATGCTGGGCTGAAAGATTGACCTGCAGATAATGAACCTGTAATCCATGCTAGTGAGACTGTAACACCGTTTTCATCCTGGATCTGTACCAAGTATGCAAATGGTTGCTCTCTGTCCTGGCCGTTGGTCAAATCGGCTGTGATTTGTACCTGTTGGTCTACGGATACCTCATCTAAGGTATTGCCGAAGGCATCAACTACTCTTGCGTTAGAAGCTGGTGCTCTCTCAAGAGGTGGTACTACAGTACCGATAAACGCGGTGCCAGTAATGTCGAGTTCATCTGCAGTTGTGTATGGATCTGGTAGTGTATTGTCTTGGTATTCTGCTGTGACAGTGTCACCTTCTGCGACTCTGAGTCTGTGACCGGATGAATCGTCAGTAGTTGTGAAGAACACAGTACCTTCGAAGATTCCAGTTGCCTCATTAGTCTCAGTTACAGTCAAGTCAATACCGCCTGCGTCTGAATCAGACCAGACGTTAACGGCAAAGTTGTCTACTGCTTCTGGGTTTAAGTTCATATCAGGATCAATGACTCTTACTACGCCGGTTCCACTAGCTGGATAGCTAGCTTCTAGCCATGAGACTTCACCAATGTTCCATCTGATCAATGCTGATCCTACAACAGTTTCATCCTCTGAGAATTCATAGGATACTGTTAGACCATCATCGTCACTAGATTTCAGGAATCCACCTGTCGGGCCGTTTGTTGCGCCGGAGGTAGTACCCGTTGGTGTGCCGCCTGCCTGTGAAGCACCGTTAGCATCGTGGTTGAATCCTGTAAGGATTACTTCGCCAGTGAAGATGCCAGTGTCAGTGCCTGTCTCAACAAGCTTGTACTTGTTAAGTGAGTTACCTCTTGTAGCTACCTTCAATGGATCGGAGGTTTGTTCACCGATTTCATCGATTAGGTTGCTATCGAAGTTTTGATCAGGGGCGACTACGGTAATGTATACCTTGTCAGTCCATGTGTAGACCTTTTGGTCTAGCTCAACTGTTGCACCAAAGTTTGATGTGAATACTGTCAAGTTGATGTCTTCATCTTCTTGACCAACATAATCAGCACCAGATGGACCCCAGTCGGTGTATTCTAGTACAATCTCCTCGCCTCTTTCCAGTTTATCGTTGCTTAGAGTCTCTGGAATTTCGATAACAGTCTGGAATATACCAGTGCTATCACCAGTTTCTCTTAGATCGGATGGTTCTGGATCAAATGCGGCAGCGTTTGTTGAACCGCCCTTATCACCCATGGTGGTAGTTGCGGCATCTGAATCCCATTCAATGAGATCCAGATCATAGGTCTCTGCCAGGTCATTATCAAGGTCAAGATCTGGCTCGATTAGAGTCAGGATCATGTCTGAGCCTATGATATAGACTGATTTATCAGATTGTAGTGCACCGTTTCTTAGGTCAAATGTTGCTGAGTCTGTTACTGTATTCTGATCACCAGATGCATCGGCTGGGTCTGTGTATTCTACGGTGATAATATCACCTTGTAGGATACAATACTCTGCGGATGAACCGGATGATGTGTCAAATCTATCAGTTTCAGTTGTGGTTGTTGAACCAGGTGTAACTAATGAGTCAAAGGTTGTTGTAGTTGGACATGTTGATGATGATGGACCATCAGTATACAGTATGTCTAGATCAAATTCAAAGATTCCACTTGAAGGTGAAGTCTCTGTGATTGGACCTAGTTGTCTGACTGATGATACTCCGGTGCTAGTATTATCTGCACCGACATCAATTACACCATTCTTCACAATAGAACCACCTGCATAACCTAGGATGACAGAAGTCTGTTGTCTAGTCACAGATATCTTTACTGGTCCTTTGTTAGTACCGGTAACGTTCTCGGCAATCTTGTCTTCACCAGATGCTGATACGTCGTAGTCTGGATCGTTCACTTGTACGTGAATGGTCAGAGGTCCGGCGCCCAGTGTTTCTGTTGCGTCGATGCCGTTTGTTCCAATTCCAGTTAGGTGGATTGGGAAGATTGCTCTTCCGCTTGGGGCTGTATTGTCAGTAGGTGTTGTGAAGGCGCTGAATGGACCAAATGGTACTGGATAAACAGTTCTGTCAAGGCTGACTGAACCAGTGTTTGCTCTAATACCCGCTCCATCTCCGACTTCAACGATTTGTCCTGATGCGTCTCTAAAGTCGACATAGTTAACTTCCATGTCAAGGCCTTGTGCGTTTACTGGGCTGGTTTGTATACCAGACGCGATGTTACACACTTTGCCTGGAACGATGAAGTCACCCATGAAGATACCTGTTGATGAACCGGTTTCAACTAGAGTGAATCCGGATGCGAATAGACCAACATCAATGCCTTCACTTCTTAGAGAAGTTACGCATGCGTTGTTGGTGTCTTTCCAACGGGCATCATCAAAGGTAATGTCTAGTAATCGACCTAGAGCGTCACCATTGCTTAATACTGGTAGACCAGCTGAACCTACTGTATCTACAGCAACATCCTGTGTTCCAAGGCTTGTGCTGTTAACAGTGGTATAGATATCGATTAGATCGACATCTGTGTTTAGGTCTTGGTCTTCCAATGTTACTACAACTGTGTCTGCTTTCTTGTATGTAGGCTGAGCAAATGATACAACACCAGAGTGTGTTGGAGCATCTTCTTGGTCTGAGACTTGTGTAATCGTACCGTCTCCAGCAAGGTCATTATAGTTGACTCTTGGTGCTTCCTCATCATCTAGATCCTGATGAACAATGAATTTTGGATCATCAGCTATCGTAGTAGTACTGTTGTACGTTGCGATATTTAGGATGTTGAGTTGGTTGAGAGTTACAAATTCTAATGTACCTTCGAAGATACCTGTATTATCGCCTGTCTCCTCTGCTTCAATTCTTACAATCATATTGTTGATTCTATCTGCTTTTGTTAGACCATCTCTGGTATAACCAAATGAGAAGAAGTCAGCAACTATTGGCATAGTGCCAGAGGTTTTGAGATCAGCAGCATCGAAATTGAAGAAAACACCTACAGGCGAGTTATTGTTGATACTAGTATAGAGTTTTGATACAACTCTAGTGTTAGTATTGTTCAAGCTAATCAAGCCTTGTGATGAAGTGTTGTTTACAATGTCGATAACTGAGAATCTTTGACTACCTGCTGTAAGAGTATTTGAAATAAGCGAATTACTTGATGCATTACCAGTAGTTGTGTATGCTAGATAAGCATCAACATTAGTAATGGTGGTATTTGACAGTCCTCGGACATCAAAGTTGAACATGTCTACTCCATGCGTTTTGTTTGCGAGGGAGCCTCTTGTGTTTAATACAACTTTCTTTAGATCTTGGGCTGTTTTACCATAGCTTATAACAATTGATTGAACATCCTGACGATTGGTTGTTTCGTCTATAAGTGCTCTCTCAGAATATTTTTGCACTGTTACAGTTGGTACCGAACCGCCTGTACCAGGTGCATAAACACCCTTATTGTTAGCAGAACCTACAGTGACTGTAGAGTTTTTGAATATCTTTGCTCTGACAGAATCAGCAACTTCAGTACCGTTTTCACCTAAGGTGAATGGGTTACCGAGCGATAGAGCTGGGATAAGATTGCTACCTTCATTTAGGTCCAAATCTTCATCTGCTCTGCTGTTTTTGTTTTGATCAGAGTCAGTTATTCTTACTGGAATCTCTTGACCAGAGTTCCATTCTGCATCTACAGGTACAATATCAACAGATGCAAATCCAAATCCTATAACGATGCTCTTTGCGGCCTCGTTATATTCGATTGTTCCGGATTTGCCTCTTGGGGCATCTGAAGTAGTTGCTAACACAGATACGTCATTTTCATCATAACTACCGAATACACCAGTGTTTGGTGCGGTTTCAGTAATTGTGACTGGCTGACTTGCTGCATTAACAGTGAATTTGGTTCCACTACCAACATATCCGTTCGTTCCAGATAACACAGTATCTGCGTTATCTTGAATTTGGAGTACGTTGGATGATGCGGATTGCGCGTTTACATTTAGTTTCATTACACCGTTACCATCAAACATCAAACCAGTTAGGTTACCAGTTATGTGTTTGGAGAAGTGACCGGTTGAAAGATCCAATGCACCATCCTCAGTGAAGATGGAGTAGTATGTAGTAGCGTTTGTTCCAATTGTACCAAATGTCCAAGAGTCTTCGTCTGTTGGGTCAATGTTTAGTGCTATATCAGTAATTGTTGCGTGAACTTGTGCCGATCGTGGGTATGTTGCTCTATCCAATTCAGCTTTTGCAAAACTATCTACAGTATCAAACTTCAATGTGGTGCTTTGTACACCGCCACCTTTGTTGTACTGTACTACAACGTTACCTGTTGGGTTAAAGTTGTATAATTGGATGAATGGCCAGTAGTTAGATTGTAAAATACCTATTTGACCACGTGGAACAGTTGAACTGCCAGCGTTCAAGGTCTTATTCTCTCTAACCACATTGTTGTGCACTCCAGATTGAGCGTTTGATGATGTACAGACTGTATCTATACTTGTTCCTGTGCTTGTTTGACCTTGTGATCCAGTATTTGTCACTGTTTGGCGTGCTAATGCAACACCTACAGTTTGACTAAATGAAGGACCTACAATGGTTCCAGCACTTGATGCGGAACAAAATACACCAAAGTCCAATCCAGTACCGTTACCACCAACACCAAGAGCAGATTGTGTTGCATCTGCCAATTGTGCTTGTTTACGGTCTGCAAAGTAACCATACCAGTTACCATCGGTTGCCTGTGCCATTCTCAGCTTATTGCCGTTAATGGTCACATCAGGTTCACCTTTGCCTTTGTCAGTATCTTTGATATCACTATCAATTACGACTACTTCAGTGACCATTGGTCCTGAGATGTAGTTCTGGAATTGAGAGTTTTCAGCTGATACAAACAAGTTAGCATTTGCTGCTGCTGCTTCTGGCATTGTGCTTGGAGCAAATGCAGAGAAGCCAGCTGCTAGCATAATTGTCATTAATGTAAGACTAGTTAATTTACGTCCTATCTCGTTGTTCATGTTATTGATTTTTCGTTAAAAATTTAGTATATAAGACTAATGGACAATTTGTCCACAATTTGCCTGTTTTTTGTATAATTTGTAGGCATAGATTAGTTCTGATCGATTTTTTTGATCTCGGATTGTAATTCTTACACATTAGTAATTATCTTTTGGTCCTTTGAATCTATTTTTTGTTCAAAAGCTTCCTATATAGCAAGACCGCGTCATTTTCATCCTTTGGACCTACTATAACAGCTGATCCTCTTTTCATAAAGCTGACGGATAGGTCGTTTGTTCTCATAGACAAGCCTAATTCGCCCTGATTTTCCACCCGAAATTCCATGTCTTTGGCCAACGTCATTATTTTGTCTGTATCAATTTCAAATTTTTGAGTAGGAGTAATTGAGAAAGTTCGTTTTCCTCTATTTCTACCGCAAAGCTCTTCGATTATGAGTTCTTGTTTTGGTGTTGATTCTACTTTACCATTTCCACAAACAGAGCATTCTTCAGCTCTAAACGTCCTAGTCATAACAAAATCCAGATTTTCAAGATCAATATGGAGAATTTTATCTGCTAGGCTTGGAGTTTTGCCAAGAATTATTTTGACTGCTTCCGCTACTTCAACTCCACCAACTATAGAAAGAATTGACGGATGTACTCCTTCGATACTACATGTTGGCATTGAGTCCTCATCAAGTGCTGGAAACATGCAGGAATAGCATGCACTTTTTCTTGGAAGAATTGTAAATGCTTGCCCAGACACCCCTACTGCTGCACCAGTAACAAATGGAATATTTTTTTCAATACATGCCTTGTTTAGTGCATATCTGGCATTGACACTATCAAGAGCATCGATTACAACATCACATCCTTCTACAGCATCAAGTGCAGTATAATCATTAATTGAGATTGGGAGTGATTCTATTTCCACATCAGGATTTAGTTTTTTTAATTTTCTTGCAGCAACCTCAACTTTGACTTGGCCCACGTCAGACTCGTCAAACATTGTCTGTCTGTGAAGGTTTGATAATTCAATTACATCCCTGTCTATAACTCGTAGTTTGCCAACACCCATTGCAACAAGTCGGGTTGTAATCGGATTGCCAAGGCCGCCAACGCCAACTACGCAGATTTTTGCAGAGCGCAGTTTTAGCTGTCCCTGATAACCAATTTCTTCCAGCATTATCTGTCTGGAATATCTGTCGATTTCTTTGCTTGATAATTCAGAGCCGCCTGCCACTGCGGGAAGGATGTAGACTTCGTCTCCGTCTTTTAGCTCAATATTGATTCCGCCAGAGAATCGGGCGTTTTTTCCGTTAACATAGATGTTAATCAGAGAGCGCGGCGTACCATCATCATTTAGGACTCGTCGTTTGAAATCATCGCCCAAGTTCTCAGATGCTTTGTTAAACGAATCCAAAAGAGAGTCTACTGTGATCGAGAGTTTTTTCTCCCCGCCACCCTTGTTTAGAACAGAGGGTATTGTGAATGTAATGTTTGGCAACTAGTTCACCACTGCTGCGATTTTTGCAATATCTGCTGGCAACACTTGTGGCTTTGCCAGTACTTCCATGATGGATTCGGTTGTCTTGAGGCCGTTTCCAGTAACATAGCATACTGTTGTATCGTTTTTGTCTATTTTGCCATCATCAATCATTTTCTTGAGTACTGCTACTGAGACGCCGCCTGCAGGTTCTGTGAATATGCCTTCTGTTTGCGCCAAAAGCAGGATAGCGTCAAGAATTTCCTTGTTGTTTGATTCTTCGGCATAGCCATTGTACTGCTTTAGTCGCTTTAGCACATAGCGCCCATCTCCAGGATCTCCTATTGCGAGGCTTTTTGCTATAGTGTCAGGATTTTCTACAGGGATTACTTCGCTAGAACCATTTTTGAATGCGTCAACTACAGGTGCACATCCATGAGGTTGGGCCGCAATCATGTGCATGTTTGACACATTATTCAACAAAGATACATTTTGCAGCTCCTCAAATCCCTTGCATATGGCATTGAGCATTGCTCCGCTTCCTACTGGAACGATAAGCTGATCTGGCACATTCCAATCAAGCTGTTCTGCCACCTCGTATGCCAGTGTTTTTGATCCTTCCACATAGTATGATCTCATGTTGATGTTGACAATTCCAATTCCCTTGCTGTCGCCAATTTGTGCAGCAATTCTATTTGCATCATCATATGTGCCGTCAACTGCAATGAATTTGGAGCCATATGCAAGTGCTTGGGCTATTTTTGCGTGTTCAATATCGCTTGGCGCAAACACATAGCATGGAAATCCTCCCTTTGCTGCATGTGCAGCAGTAGCTGATGCCAGATTTCCAGTAGATGCACACCCAACTGCAGACAGGCCAAATTCCTTTGCCTTGGATACTGCAATTCCCGCAGGTCTGTCCTTGAATGAAAACGTTGGATTTACCGAGTCATTTTTTATGTATAAATTGTTTAGTCCGAGTTTTTCTCCTAGCTTTTCTGCCTTGACTAGAGGCGTCATTCCGGCGCTAATGCTTACAATGTTTGCCTTGTTTTGGATTGGTAAAAGTTCAAAGTATCGCCAGTAGGTGTGTTCCCTTCCAGAAAATGTATTTTTTGAGATGTTTGGAAAGTCGTACTTGACATCCAGTGGTCCAAAACACTCTTCGCAGATATACTTGAATGTGGATTCGTATTCTTTTTTGCATTCTCTGCATTGTAGTGATATTTTTGTCATAAGAAAAACCGAGTTTATTATCTAGTTAAAATGTCCTAATATCAAGTTTAGTGATACTTAATTTATTGGGTTAAAAATTTAAGTAAGAAAATCACAGTATAAATCATTCATAAGGTTTTTACCTGATTTTCCAGACTAAGAAAAAGTTGAATGGAAAGATAATTGGGCTAGGATTAATCGCGGCGCTGGCCGTTTCGGTAATTGCAATAATATCTTTTGTCGGCCCAATTGATGTTTCGACTCCAAAAAAAGAAAGTGAGTTCAAAAATTGGCATAGATCAGGTCCATTTGTAATAAACAAACAAGAATACAGAATCGGCGAAAACATCTTTCTTGCCGTAGAAGGGCTAACAGCAACAGATGCGGGTAATGCAGTATTTGTACTGCCAAACGGAACTACGAAATACATCGTAATACCGTTTAATGGAACACAAAAGTCAGGCTTTAATCAGTACTTCAAGCCATCAGTATCCAAGGCCCGCAACATTTGCAGTACAGAGGACATAATAGGAAACTGGACTGTCGTATTTCAGGGAACACAGTATGACCCGTTAAGATTTAGAATACTAAACGATACAATTCCAACAGAGCAAGGCAACTTCCAGAAAGTCTGCTAGTCCAATTTGTGATGAAAGCAGACGCGTTCCCCAGTATGGCACGCAGGTCCTGTCGGCTCTACCAGATACACAATGGCATCAGAGTCGCAGTCAATTAGAATTTCTTTTACCTTTTGTACATTGCCAGACTCTTCGCCCTTCATCCATAGTTTGTTTCTGGATCTGCTCCAAAACCACGAATTACCCGTTTTTTGTGTTAGTGAAAGAGATTCCTTGTTAGTATAGGCCAGTGTGAGTACTTCCCTTGTGTTTGCATCCTGAACTATAACCGGGATTAGGCCGTCACCTTTTGTAAAATCCAAATCATCAATGGTTTTTTGCATGATTCTAGAGTATAGTTTTTTCCTTATAATCTTACATTAGTATTGTTTTCTTTGAGATATTCTTTGACTCTATCCACAGAATGTGTCTCATAGTGAAATATTGATGCTGCAAGTGCCGCATCAACATCAGTATTTTTAAAAACATCTAACATATGTCGTGGCTCTCCACATCCTCCGGATGCAATAACAGGTATGTTTACAGCATCAACTATTGCCTTTGTAAGCGTCAAATCATAGCCATCCTTTGTTCCATCTCTGTCTATGCTGGTAAGGAGAATCTCACCTGCGCCTAGTTTTTGCGCTGTCTTTGCCCATTCGATTGCATCAAGGCCTGTCTCTTTTTTGCCACCATAGATGAAGACTTCAAACCAGAAGTTCTTGGCACCATCAGAGAAGACATTTTTTCCATTTGAAATGTTGTGATTCCTTTTAGCATCAATTGCTACCACAACACACTGTCTGCCAAATAGATCCATTAGTTCGGTTAGGATTTGCGGGTTTTTTACAGCGCCAGTGTTGATTGCCACCTTGTCTGCGCCGCAAAGCAAAATGTCTCGAGCATGCTGAAGTGTCTTTACCCCACCGCCAACCGTGAATGGGATGTCAATTACTTGAGCCACTTTTGACACAAGCGATCTTATGGTTTCTCTTTGCTCCTGTGATGCAGTAATGTCCAAAAATACAAGCTCGTCTGCTCCTTCGTTGCTGTATTTTTGCGCCAGCTGGACTGGGTCTCCGGCATCTTTTATTGATTCAAAGTTTAATCCCTTTACAACCCTACCATTTGCAACATCAAGGCATGGAATGATTCTCTTCGTTAGGGTCATGCTAGTTTTTTTGCCTCCTCGATTGTTATTTTGTCTTCGTAGAGTGCCTTGCCTAAAATCACGCCGTATGCATTGCATTGTTTGACATCAGATACATCAGAGGGTTTCGATATTCCACCACTTGCAATCACATTGACATTTTGCTTGCACGCTAGTGCAAGATTTTCAAGGTCAGGTCCTTGCAACATTCCATCTCTGGACACATTTGTAATTAGAAATTCTGTAAACCCATTGTTTGAGAATTCTTGAACTGCGTCAACTAGATTGGTTTTAGTTTTTTGTGTCCAACCATTTATTACTATATTACCATTGTTGTGGTCTGCAGATATTACTAGATTTTTGTGTCCGAGTTTGTTGCCTAGTTTGGTTATCAGTTCTTTGTCCTTGAATGCCAAAGTACCAATGACCACTCTGTCTGCAAAGTCAAGTGTACTGGATATTATGTGTTCATCCCTCAAGCCTCCGGCAATCTGTACCGGTATTGATATTTCTTTGACGATTTTTTGAATTAGTCCCAGATTTGAGCCTAGTTGTAGCGTGGCATCAAGGTCCACAATATGGAGCATGTCCGCTCCTTGTTTTTCCCATTTTTTTGCGATTTCTCCAGGATTGTTGCTATAGACGGTTTTGTTTTCGGGTTTGCCCTGTACTAGTCGTACCACTTGGCCATCCATTATATCGATTGCAGGGATTATCTTCACTTTTTGCACTCTCTCAGAAAATTCTTAATCATAAGTGAGCCAATTTTGCCGGATTTTTCTGGATGAAATTGCGTTCCATATAGATTGCCCTTACTAATCACTGCCGGAACTTCGATTCCATAGTCAGAGTCGGCAACTACGACATCATCATTTTTTGGCTTTGCTCTATACGAGTGGACAAAATAAACCCAGGAATTATCAGGAATTCCATCCAAGAGAGGATTTGATTTTTTGATTCTCAGGCCGTTCCATCCCATGTGAGGGATCTTGAACTTGTTTGGAAGTAATATCACATCTCCTTCTATGGCGGCAAGGCCCTTTTCCTTTCCTTCCTCGCTTTTTTCAAAAAACATCTCCATTCCAAGACAGATTCCAAGCACCGGCATCTTGTTTTTTACATATTCCTGAAACGACACACTAGAGTAATCTCGAATGCTTCGAATGGCGGGATCAAAATTACCAACACCGGGCAGAATCAAACCAGAATAATTGTTTGCAGCATCAAAGTTTGTTATTACATCCACTTGGGCATTTTGTTTTTCTAGTGCCACTTTGAGGCTAAAGATATTTCCTGCGCCGTAATCGAATATGGCTAGCTTCATTACATTGAACCTTTTGTGCTTGGAATTCCTTTCTGTTTTTTATCCAGATTTGCAGCAGTTTTCAGTGCTACCGCTAGGGATTTGATTGCGGCCTCTATTTTGTGGTGGTCGTTTTCTCCATACTTTACACTGATGTGAATGCAGCTGTTCAGGTTTTGGACTAGTGATGAGAAAAAGTGTTCAATGTCTTCTTTTGACATTCCTTCTATCTGTGATCGTTTGATTGAGAGGTTGATTTTGCCGTATGGGCGTCTTACTAGGTCAACAGAAGCTTCTGCAAGGGATTCATCCATAGGTACAGAAGAATAGCTGAATCTTGTAATGCCTGTTCTGCTTCCTAACGCCTTGTCTATTGCACTGCCAATTGCAATGCCGGTGTCTTCGATGAGGTGGTGCAGTATTCCATCATTTGACTTTGCCTTTACTGCAAGATCAAGCATAGAGTGCTTGCCAAACGATGTAATCAGGTGATCAAAAAAATCAATTCCCGTATTAACTGAGGTTTTTCCAGAACCATCAATGTTTACTTGAATCAGAATGGATGTTTCTTTTGTTTCACGCTTGATTTTGCTTGTTCTTGCCACAAATACAAAACCTAGTGCGCCAAATTTAATGCCTTTGGAACCAAGTCTATTGATTGTATTATGATATCAGCATTATTTTTTTCAAAGAATCTCTTTTTGGAATGCCGGTTTTGGGCAGTCCCATAGATTCCGCAGAATACGGTTTTTTTTCCTATCTTGGTTGCTTTTTTTGCCATCATCAGATCCTCCATGGAATCACCAACATAGAGGCAGCATCTCGATTTTAGGCGATTTATCGACATGATTAGTGATTTGGGATTTGGCTTTGCAAGTGTTCTTGGATGGTCTTCTAGAAAAAATGAAGAATCTATGTTAAATTTGCCAAATAACTTGTCCAGTGAGTACTTGGTTGATTCTTTGCCGCGCCCTGTAACTATGGCAATTTTTTTTGCAAATTTTGGCTCTAGCGAATTTATCAGTTTTTGTGTCACAAGAACAATATCATTTTCGATAAGTCCTTTTTTGAATTGAGATTTTTTGCCAAAGATTTTCCTGTATAGGTCCTTTCCGTAAAACATTTGATCAAATATCTGATACAATGGATTTGTAGAATGTAGTCCGGGGTATTGTAATTTCTTTTTCATATCAGAAATATCAACCGGCACGGTATCAAGAAACTTTTCAACAGATATGATTCCTGTGCTGTCTGCATTTTTAATCACTTTGCTGATGAATTTTTTTGCATCAATCCTAAGTCGCTTTGCCACAACAAGGGATAGAATTGACGCGTATGTGACATCTACTTCGTCGTTAAATCCGCCGCTTGCCTTAAAACCACTGATTATTTCGGGTGAGATTTGAATAGATTTGATTCCTGCAAATTTGTCGAGTACGAATGCGGTGGTTTGTTTTATTGCCAGATCATATGATTTGGAAACATCCACTAAAACTCCGTCACAATCAAAAATTATTGTGTCAACTTGGCTTAGATTTTTTAGGGAATCTTTTTTGATCAGGATCCCCCTTTTCTTGTAATATTTCATTTTAGGAGATCACGTATTGCAAGCAAAAACTTGGAATTCATGTCTTTTGTTCCAACCGTTACGCGCAAACACCCTTCATGCTTTCCAATTTTGCCAAGTTTACGAATAGATATTCCCTGTTCCAACAATGCAGTATAGATTCTCTTGTCCGCTCCGCGGGCATCAAATAGGACAAAATTTGCCTTTGAGTCAAACACATCAAATGCTCCTGCTTCTCGCAGTTTTTTGATTATTCTTGCTCGTTCTTCTTTGATAATTTGTGTTGTTTCTTGGATTTGTTTTATTTTTTGCAATGCCAGAATTCCAGCTTCAATGGCCAGCGTGTTTAGTGGATATGGGTACTGTAGCACTCTAGAAAAGACATCGATGAATTTTTTGTCTGCCAAGACATAGCCTAACCTTAATCCTGCTAGGCCGAATGTCTTTGAAAATGTCTTGACCACGATTAGATTTTCAAACTTTTTTGTCAGACTTGCCAAGGAATAATCGGAAAATTCCCCGTATGCCTCATCTATTATAACAAGTCCGTCAAACTTTTTGACCAGTTCTGTGATTTCATCCTTTTTGAATTGGAATCCTGTGGGGTTGTTTGGGGAATCCAGGTAAAGAATGTCTGCTTGTTTTGATTTTGATATGAAATCCCCAATATCCAGCGTCATGTCTTTGGCAAACGGGATCTTTATTGTAGGAATCTGGTACAGCTTGCATCTTTCTTCAAAAAAGCCAAAGGTGGGGTTTGACGTCAGAATCTTGGCTTTCTTTAATGCAAAATTTGAGAGAATTATGTCCAAGATCTGATCGGAGCCGTTTCCTATTCCGACCATTTGTTTTGGCAAATTCACATAGTTTGCAATAGATTCTACCAATCCTTCTGATCTTCCAAGCGGATATTCGCGTACGTCGGAATTCTTTTGTGCCGCATTGATCAGGTCTTGCTGCAGCTGTTTATTGATTACAAAATTCTCATTAGAGTCCAGCTTTAGCACTCCAGAATGATATTCAGGTTTTTGATATCCTTGTAGTTGTGCAAGCTCGTCTATTTTGGATGTGAATTGTTTTTTTGTCATATTCTTTTCCTTACTGCGCCATAGTGATTTGGTAGATTCTCCGATTGTGTCAGGGTTTTGAGATGCTTATTGATCTTTTGCAGATCAGGCTTTGATGACCCCACGATTGTTTGGATTTTAAGAAAGTCAAGCACAGATAACGAGCCTCTGGAGCGTCCAAACTGGTTAGTAGGCAAGATGTGGTTTGTTCCAAGAAGATAATCACTTGCCGCAGACGGGGTGTTCTGTCCAATCAGTACTAGTCCTGCAGTCTTGATTTTCTGGGCTACTTTATGTGGATTTTTTGTCATGATTTGTATGTGTTCTGGGGCAATCTTGTTTGCAAGTGATATTGCATCAGAGAGTTTTCCTACTGCAATAAACCCGTTTTCTTTCAAGCTTGACTGGACTATTTCTTTTCTTAATACAGTAGATACAAGTGTTGCAATTTCAGAGTTTACCTTATTTGCCAATATAAGAGACGTTGTTATTAGATGACATTTTGTATCAGAGCTGTGCTCTGCTTGGGAAACAAGATCCAATGCAACCAGATTTGGATCTGTAGAATCGTCTGCAAGTATCACCAGTTCAGTTGGGCCTGCAAGCATGTCAATTGAAGTAGTGTTGGATACAAGATACTTTGCAGTAGTAACAAATGCGCCTCCAGGGCCTACGATTTTGTCTACTTTGGGAATCGATTTTGTACCAAACGCCAGAGCAGCAATTGCGTGTGCCCCACCCACTTTGAATATCATATTGGCGCCACAAATGTCTGCGGCAACTAAAACCGTTGGATCTATTTTGCCTTGCTTGTTTGGTGGTGTTACAATTATTATAGATTTGACTCCTGCCAGCTTTGCAGGAACTATGGACATTATAGCCGAGCTTGGGTATCTTGCCAAGCCGCCTGGAACATAGCAACCCACTTTGTCTAGAGGTTCAAAGGATTTTGTGATTTTTGTGCCGTCTATTTTTATGGTTATTTTTCCTAGCTTTCTTTTTAGTGCAGATTCAGTTTTGGTCAGTCTTTTCTTTGCCTCAGTTATTGTGTCGATTTGGTCTTTTGTGACTAGCTTGTACGCATCCGTGATTTCTTTTTTTGAAACCAAGAGGTCTTTGAGATTTACTCTATTGAATTTTTTTTCAAATCTGAAAAGTGCAGAGTCCCCGCTTTTTTCCACTTGGTTTATTATCGCTTGGACGTCCTGGATGTTTTGATTTTTTCTAGCTTTTTGTGCTAGGGAAAAAGCCTTTGTAACTGAGATTATTTTCATCAATTCTCTTCATCACGCTTTATCTCCTCAAGCTCCAATATTTGGCGCGGCTCGTGCACTACCAATCCTTGAGCTATTTTGCGAAGCTTTGGAATCATTTTGTGAAATTCAGACTTTGGGATAACCGTGTTTATTCCATACCAGCCCTTCTGGCTTAGGGGGCTAACCGTAGGTCTTTTCAGCGATGGCAAACTAGATAGTAGCTTGGAGAGATTTTTTTCCTCCACATTTAGGTAAATGTGTAGGTATTTTCTTCCCTGTACTGCGCCACGCATCACAGTTAGAATGTCATAGATCTTTTCTCGTTTTGTCTTGTCTTGCAGCGCGTTTTTGTTTGCAATTAGGTGAGCGCTTGACTCCATTACTGTTTCTGTGATTTTGAGCTGGTTTTGCTCCAGTGTGGTTCCTGTCTCGGTGACATCCATTATTGCGTCAACTGCGTCTGGAGGCTTTGCTTCGGTTGCTCCAAATGAGAGGTGAATTTGGACATTTTTGTTATTGCCAATGCGCATCCATGGTGTGACAATTTGCGGGTCCTTGTTTCCGTAGAATTTTTTGTATGATTTTTGCTGCTTTAGATACTTTGATGCAGTAGTCAGGTATTCAGAGGATATTCGTAGAATCTTTTTTTGTTTTGCATATGACGCAATCATTTCATCAATTGATTTGAACTTGTAGTTATCTGGAATTGCAATGACTAGCCTTATTTTGCCAATCTCTAAATCCAAAAGGGCTTCCACATTGGATTTTGTTTCTGAAATCCAGTCCTTTCCTGTTATTCCTACATCGTACAGTCCGTCTGAGACAAATGTGGGTATCTCCTGCGGCCTGAGCATTTTGACTGTGATTTGCGGATCGTCCAGTGTGACCCGGTAGGTGCGGCTTTTTCTAGAGACTTTGGTCCAGGATTTTTCCATCAGGGCAAATACAGCTTCTTCTAGGCTTCCCTTTGGAATAGCAAATTTTACACCGGCCATATCAAGACCAGAACACTAGGCTCTATATTTTTGGTGTTTAGCTGCCTACCAGTTCTCTGGCACGATTAATTGAGATTTTGCCTTCTTGAACCATTTTTGCCGCTATTGCGTCAATTTGATCAGGCGCTGCGCCAGCAGCTGCCGCAATGTTTCGTGCGTGTAATTTCATGTGTCCCTTTTGGATTCCTTCCGAGGCAAGCGCCCTAATTGCGCTAAAGTTCTGTGCAAGGCCCACAGCCGCTATAACGCATGCAAGCTCGCTTGCAGACTGGATTTGCAGGATTTTTGCGCAGACTTTGGCTATTGGATGAACGTTGATTATTCCTCCCACAACACCCACCGACATTGGCAGCTCTATTTTGCCAACCAAGTTACCATCCTTGTCTTTACTCCATTGTGTAAGTGAACGATATTTGCCGGATTTTGCAGCATATGCATGGGCTGCTGCCTCTATTGCACGCGTGTCTTGGCCGGTTGCATTTGCAGCTGCAATTATTCCGTTCATTATTCCCTTGTTGTGCGTTACTGCCCTGTATTCGTCATTATCTGCAAACTGATACGCCAGAATAATATTGTCGACTGTTTGCTCTCCCCCAAGTTCCTCTTTGTCAAATGTAGCAGTACCACTGACCAACCGTCTTGTGGAATAATTAGATAGGATTCGCAATAGTGCTTTTCCGCCAGTTATTTGCTCAACTAGTGGTGCTACACCTTCGCACATTGTATTTGTTACATTTGCGCCCATTGCATCGCCAACATTGATCAATAGCTCAACTATTAGCATCGGGCCTGATGGTGTCGTTATTTCCTTGCAAGAGATTTGTTTTGCTCCCTTTCCCATTTTGGACAAGGTGTTACTTTTTGTGTTTGCCAAGTCTAGTATTTCTTTTGTATGTGACAAAACCTTTGGTATTGCTTCCTTGATATTTACATTGACCATTTGGATTTGGCCTATACTGTAAGATTCGTCATTTTGCATCCTAAAGCCTCCGTGGATTTTTGCTATTTTTGCTGCTTTTGATGCAGCAGCTATTACAGATGGCTCCTCGATTACCATAGGTACAAGGTATTCTTTGTTGTTTATGACAAAGTTTGTTGCAATTCCAAGTGGAAATGAGAATGTGCCAATTGCGTTTTCTACCATCTTGTCTGCCTGATCAAATCCAATTCCTCCCGAGCCTTCAAGAATCTGCCTTTCCTCTGGGCTGAGATTTGCAAATTTTGATATCTCGTCTATTCTTTCTTGCCTACTTTTTTCAAAGAATCTCTTGGACAAGTTATTTCAGAATTCTCAAGAGTCTGTCGTCGGATTTGGCAGGAAAGCCCTTTCCATCAGTGTTTGAGGTGATAACGTAAAGATAACCATCTGGTCCTTGCATGACATCTCTTATTCTGCCCAGCCCACTCAATATGCTTTTTTGTGATTTTAGGTCGTTTTCTTCAACATCCAAAGCATAAAGATTGGATCCTCGCAGTGTCGCCATTATCATCTTGTTTTTGTACTCTAGAATATTGCCATCATAAAATGTGATTCCTCCAGGCTCTATGCTTGGATCATAGCACATTGTTGGGTCTGTGAATTTTTCATTGCCTCCACATTCCTGTTCCGGCCAGCCATAGTTTTGAGCAGCTCGAATAAGATTGATCTCATCACTTTTTGTTGGTCCAAGCTCTGTGACAAACATGTTTCCATTTTTATCCCAAGCCATTCCTTGGATATCACGATGCCCAAATGTCAATACTGGTGAGTTTGCAAGTGGATTATTCTCAGGGATGGTTCCATCATCATTTAGTCGAAGAATTTTGCCTTCAAGAGATAAGATGTCTTGTGCTTTATGTGAGAATTCTTCTGATAATCCGGTTGCGACATATAGTTTTCCATCAGGTCCAAATTTTATCACACCGCCATTATAGAACTGCGAGCCGGGAATTTTATCAATGATTGTGATTGCATCCTTGATTTTATTATCAGATTCTGTTATCCTCAGAACCTTGTTCCAGAGTTGCTCATTTTCCAAATAGGTATAATACACATACAAAAAATGATTGTTCTCAAAGTCAGGATGAGTTGTAATGCCTAAGAGTCCTCCACCATGTATTTTGGCTGCGCGAATAGTAGCAAGCGGTTCTGATAATAACACATCGTCTTGAATCACTCTAATGTCACCTTGTTTTTCCGTCAGAAATATTCTATTTTCTGAGAAAGTCATTGCCCACGGTCTTTTGAGATCTGTGGCAAGTGTTTTGATTGATTCATCTTGTGCCGGGATTGGTGGAGGTAATGGCGGGGATTGTGATGGAGATGTTAGAATTATTGCAGATGCTGCCAGTGCGGCTAGTATTCCTGCAATTCGCAGTTTTTTGTTCACAGCAAAACTGGTTTTGAAAATCCTATTAATTATTTGCAAAAATAAGAGTGTATATATCACTGCTAGACCCAATTTTAGTCAGCGGGGTGGGGAAGTCAGACTGTCATCAGGACAAAGTCATCCCGGCGGGCTCATAATCATCTATGATGCGAAACCCGCAGATCAGTAGTTCAAATCTACTCCCCGCTAGTACTTAATTATAATTTGAAATCCATTTTGAGGAATCTACAAATTTTGTTGCCTTGTTGATAATGTTGATTCGTTGTTGCGGCCTAGTCAGATGTCTGTGCGCAGATGGTTGCGGAATGTATAGTTGATTTTTTATCTTTCTTGGGATGATTTGGATGGTTTTTTTGGATGCCCTTTTGCCACATCGAATGCATTCAAATCCCTGACTGCGTCCCTTTGATTTCATTTTTTTATTACAACGTTTGCATGCTGGATTTGTCAGGATAGTTTTTTTCTGTAATTTTAAAACTTCAAAAAACTCGACATTCAAGGTTCTGCCATATTTTGGGGATGCTTTTCTTATTCCACCACCCACACGAATCAGATCTCCTCTGGTCAATTGAGATGCCTGCGTGGTTATGCCAGTTGGTTTGTAGACAAAACATGTAAGATCAATTCCATTCTTTGATACTAAAAATCTGACATGACCACCCCTTTCTATTGTTGGCTCGCTTGATACTTTGCCCACAATAACACCAGAAGAATATGGTTTGATGGATACAATGTCTAGTTCATTTTGCAGATGATCCCCTGTTCCCTGGTTTGATTTGAAGACAAGATGCCCAATTGGTTTTTCTTTTGTTTGTATCATTTTTGAGGCATTCAATAACGAATCAATGTCTTCGCCCCTAATTCCAAAAAACACAGGATCTGGCCCGTGTGGTGCAAAGATGATCTTTTGTTTTTTTGTATCAAAACTGTTGAATGTTTTTGGGTATGTCTTTTCCTGCATTTGTCTTACACTTGAGGAAAAAATTTTGCGCTTTTTGCCAAACTGGGATTTTTTTCTATAGCTGAGAAGCTCAAAGGTATGATCGTTGAATTGATACCCTATTGCGCTAAGTGCACCCACCAATCCTTGCCCATTTCCAATGTGAAACGACTGCAAATTGTGTTTTGCGATGAGTTTTTTTATTTTGTTTCTGCCAATTAGGCTCCATAGTGCTTGTTTGCTAATATCTGCAAACTCGGACGGAATAGAATCGCTCTCATAAAATACAACACCTGGATTTGCGCCATTTTTTAGATCAGAAAATCGAGTCACAAATCTAATGATTTTTCTTTTTACTTGTACTGGCTTGTCAGTTTCTAGCTTGAATGATACTGCTCCATTGCCACGAGTTTTCCAAGGTATGTTTGGATTGAATCGGACTAGTCTTGGATAGTCCAAAAATTTGACATTGTCTTGCTTGAGCGAATTTACAAGCTTGTAGGCAAGATATGTAGTACACATTCCTTTTGGTGAATCAGTATCATCAAATCCAACATTGAGAATTGTTTTTTTCAATAATGATTCAAAATCAGAGCTGCAATTTGTGATTTACCATTAGTTTGGTTTAAATTAAAATCCAAGGTTTGTCATCCATTCCATGATAGTAATAGATGAAGAGGCTATTTTTCAAATAATTGAAAAGCACAAGCCAGTCTCAGTTGCACTAAATGGTCCAGACGGCATGCTGCCAAGAGTGCAAGAAACTGCAAGCAACATCATGGCAAGATTTGGAATTCCAGCATATGTACTGGCAGATACAACATGGGGCACATGTGATCTGAACTCTAATGGTGCCAAAGTGCTTGGCGCGGAGATACTATTCAACATAGGCCACACAATAAACATGCTAAATTTGGAAAAAAATGTCTTTATGATTGACGCATTTGATGATGTTGCCTTTGATAGTGTGGCTGCAAAATGCGCAGAAATGCTACATGGAAAAACAGTTTCTCTTGTTACGGATAGTCAACACCTAAACCAAGTGGATTCAGTTAAAAAAATTCTTGAAGAAAATGGAATTACTGTCAAAATAGGAAAGGGCAAAGGCCAGCTAAACGACGGCCAAGTTTTTGGATGCGAGTTTTATCCAGCCATGGAAATACGAGATCAAGTCGATGCAAACGTCTTCATGGGGCAAAGCAATTTTCACGCATCGGGCCTTGCTTTATCCACTAACAAGCCAACATTTGTTTTGGATCCATACTTTAACGAAGTAAGAGATGTAACAGAATTTGCGCAAATGCTGCAAAGAAAGGCAACTCTATCAATATACAAAGCAGCCGAGGCCAAAACATTTGGAATAATTGTTGGACTAAAAGAAGGACAAATAGCAAAGACTTTTGCGCTAAAATTCAAGCGAGAACTAGAAAAAGAAGGCAAAATAGTTCAGCTCTTTGCCCTAACCGATATTACAAATGAGAGACTGTGTAACCTAAAGGGAATAGATGCATTCATCCAAGTTGCATGTCCTAGGATTTCTACGGATAACCAGTTTGACAAACCTGTCCTATCAACACCGCAAGCAAATGCATTACTCAAGATACTTCGACATGAAAGCATTGAAGGATATTTGCAGATTCCGCACTGGCTTTGATCAAATCAACAATAATGTTAATATTGAAGAGATCAAAAGATTTTTCGACAAGGAAATAACTTGAGAGCAACAATTTTTGTTTTTTATAATTGATGTAAATGGCGCGAAAAAACAACTTTACACATGCAAAAAAGAACTTTATTCGATATCCAAAAGCTAGAATTCACGTTAGCTGCATAATAAAAGACGAAGAAGGAGACATTGTAGCAATCAAAGGAATGAAGCTTGGCACTACATCTGTTGTGCGAGACCAAGTTTGGACCGCAGAAGAAATCTACGAAAAGAGCGGCCAGAGTCCGAATTTTTCGCAAACACACTCTTTTTGGGCTCGTGATAAAGACAACAACGAGTCCGAATTATACTGCAAGAGAAAAAATGGCAAGATCTGCCTTGTTGCCCCATCAATAATAGATGACGACGGCAGAGACATCCTAAAGGATGTTCAGGTCTGCGAATCGGAAATCTAGCCATAAAGAATTATTAGCCAACCATCAAAAAGACAATCATGACTGATTTTGTTATGCCTGGCGACAAGCTAGGACTAATTGAGGAAATAGAAGGCGGCTCCAACACATTTGATGACGGAGAGACAATTAGAGCATCTGCCGCAGGCATACTAGATGTGGACAAAAAAGCAAAGATAGTCCAAGTAAGAAATGGAAAGCAGATATCCATTCCAAAAAAAGGAGATATCGTAATTGGTACTGTAGCCATGATGCTTCCATCAATGATAGCAGTTGCAATTCATTATCTAAACGGCAAGCCAAACTCTTCTGGTGTTGAATGCATTTGCCAAAACCCAGACAGAAAAAGAATTATTGCCAGAATGAATGATGTTGTTGCATTAAAAATAGAGACGCATCTCAACGGCGCAATACATGCAACAATTGATGAGCCAGAGCTCGGTGTATTATTTACAAAGTGCAACATTTGTGCAGGCAATGTAGTTCCAATGCGGGACAGAGTAAAATGCCCAAATTGTGGGTACATGGAAGACAGAAAGATTTCTACCAACTATGAAAAATCAGACTTCGTAAAGCTACGAGAGTAAAATGCCAAAAATATCGTTCCAAGGAGAACGAGGTGCATATAGCGAAGATGCAGCAATATCATTTTTTAATGATTCAGAGACCATACCACTACACACATTTGCCGAAGTAATAGAATCAACTGAGAACAACAAAACAGACTATTCCGTTTTACCAGTAGAAAATTCACTTGAGGGAAGTGTTGGGGAAAGCTACGACTTGCTTTTGTCAACGAATCTGTCAGTGGTAGGTGAAATTTACTATAGGGTCAAGCACTGCCTAATAGGATTTGACAAGCTGGAAAATATCGATACGGTTTATTCACACCCACAAGCACTAGGACAGTGCAGAAGATTCATTCAAAAACACAAAATTACTACAATTCCCGCATATGATACAGCAGGCAGTGTCAAAATAATAAAAGAGATGAACAAAAAAAATATCGCCTGCATTGCAAGCAAGCGCGCATCTGAAATACATGGCGTGCCCACCATACTGGAAGGAATTGAAGACAATACAAGCAACTATACTCGATTTTTGGTACTATCAAAGACCAAAGTAAAAGACGGAGACAAGACATCAATAATATTTTCAGTAAAACATGAGGCAGGCGCGCTCTTTAACATTCTAAAGGAATTCAACGAATACAAGATAAACCTGACAAAGATAGAGTCTAGGCCAAACAAGAGCACTCCGTGGGAGTATAATTTTTACGTGGATTTTGACGGAAGTGAAAATGACTCAAAAATACAGGAGCTGCTCAAAAAAATATCCAAGCAATGCATCTTTCTCAAAATACTTGGTTCTTACAAAAAGGCAAAACTGTCCTAAAAGCCCTTTGGCTTGCGAACACTAAATGCGGCGCTAAAGCCAATTATTACAATTCCTGCAGTGATCACCATAAAATGATACGTGAACAATAGTGGGTCAGTGTTCTTTTGGAATGTACCAACAACATGAAGTTCTGTTTGGCCGGCATTTGTTATTTTGATGGTGTTCGTGCCTTCCTGCAGGACATACCAATCAAATGTTATTTCGTTTTTAAAGTCCTCATCCTTTTGGATTCCATCTCCGGGAGTCTCTAGCTTGATGTGGAACTTTTCTCCAGCCACCTTGAAATTCTGGTGAGAGCTTTTTGGTGCCAAAAACTGGTATGATGCTGATTTTGTTACGTCTATTTTGTCGTCAATGGTTACGGTTTGCAGGCCCAGTGAAGTGACAAGAGCATATGCACCAATTGCAATAATTACTGCACCAATTCCGATTCCTGCTACTGTGAACTTGTTTAGCACAAAAAATCAATCACACATAGTCAATAAAAAACTTACATCAAGTCCACGTCATGAGGCTGGCTTTCTGCAAATCCAGCCCTAGACATTTTGATAAATTCTGCATTTTGTTGCATTTGGGGAATGGTGTGCGCCCCGCAATAGCTCAGACCAGAGCGAACACCGCCAGCAAGCTGCTTTATGATATCGGTTACGGTACCCTTGTATGGAACCATTGCCTCTACACCTTCTGCCACATAATCATTGAGATCATCATTGATTGCCACATTTCCCGTTTCCTTTGATTTTCTTCCAAGTGCGGCATAAAATGATGCCATGCCTCGGTAAATCTTGTAGCGTTTGCCGTTTTTCATCACAAAAGAGCCAGGGCTTTCATCGGTTCCGCCAAAGAGGCTTCCAACCATCACAGTTGATGCACCAGCTGCTAGTGCCTTTGTAAGATCACCGGATGTTCTTGTGCCACCATCGGAAATTATTGGAACATCGTATTTTTTGCCAATCTGGGCGCAATCATACACTGCAGTAAGCTGTGGGACACCAGAGCCAGTAATTACTCGTGTAATGCAAATAGAACCAGAACCTACACCGACTTTGACAGCATCGACTCCGGCCTTGATTAGATCTTCTGCACCGTGTGCAGTTGCCACATTTCCTGCAATTAGCTCACAGCTTGGAAACGCTTTTTTGATGTTTTTGATTGTGGTAATTGCGTTTTCGCTGTGGCCGTGTGCAATATCAACTACTATAACATCTGCATCTGCTTCCAGCAAGGCTTCTGTTCTCTCCATAAAGTCACCCTTTACACCAACTGCCGCGCCGACTAGAGGTCTGCCCTTTTTGTCCTTGGATGCATTTGGATAGTTTTCATTGTGAGTAATGTCTTTGCTTGTGACTAGCCCTTTGATTTGGCCGCTCTCATCTACTAGCGGCAGTTTTTCTATTCTGTGCTGACGTAGAATCTCTTTTGCCTCAACCAGAGTTATTCCGGGTTTTGCCGTAATGACATCTTTTGTCATTATATCTTGGACTAGCTTGGCAGATTCCGATTCAAACATTACGTCTCTGTGTGTTAGTATCCCTGCCAGCTTGGAGTCTTTGACTACAAGCAGTCCAGAGATGCCTTTTTCATGCATATAGTTTATGGCTTCTTTTGCCGATTGGGTGGCAGAAATCGTGTATGGATTTTCAATCATTACACTTGCAGAGCGCTTTACTTTGAGTACTTCTTCTACTTCTTCTTCTACTGTGAGGAATCGGTGAATTATTCCAATTCCGCCTTCGCGAGCCATTGCAATTGCCATGGCAGCCTCTGTCACAGTGTCCATATTTGCGCTAATTAGAGGAATGTTAAGTGAGATGTTCTTTGATAGTTTGGTTCTCAGATCTGTTTGCGATCTGGTGGTGATGTTTGAATATTTTGGTACAAGAAGAACATCATCAAAAGTTAATCCTTCTTTAATTTCCAAACCTTCTACAGAAGATTTTGATTATGTTATAAGCCTTTCCTGATTTTCTTTGATAATTTTTGTGCCACAGAAACTGCATCCTTTGTTTGCGATACATTGTGGGTTCGAATTATGTCTGCGCCATTTAGAACTGCAACTGCCTCTGCTGCAATAGATCCATAGAGTCGATCTGGTGGAACCTTGCTTAGAATTTGGCCGATAAATGACTTGTTTGATACTGAAACCAAAATTGGCAGATTCATTTTAAGTGAGGATAAATTTTGCAAAATATGCAGATCACGCGCAAACCAATCTGTTTTTATTTTTGTAAAAAACGGATTTTTTCCTGTCTTTCTAAAAAAACCAATTGCTGGATCTATAGCAATATGGTTTTTTGAGATGTGTTTGTTTGCAATATTGAGACTTTGCTTTAGCAAATATCTGACTTGAGTCATTGGATTTTTGATCAAAGACTGTCCGTACGCGCACAAAATCACAGATGGTTGGTATTTTTCTATCACAGATACCATATTTTTGTCGTATTTTAGACCAGAAATGTCGTTTATGATATCTGCGCCAGATTCTAGTGCTGTTTTTGCTACAAAAGCCCTGCAGGTATCAACAGAGATTGGCAGATTTGATGCATTTTGAATCCGATTTATTGCATTGACTAATCTTTTCGCTTCTTCTTTTTCTGATACAAGCGTTGACAGATATGGTGCACTAGACATTCCTCCAACATCTACAAAGTCAGCTCCGTCTTGTTCCATTTGTCGTACTGCATCTTGGATTTGTCTTCCTTGCTTGATTGATTTTTTATAAAATGATTCAGGGCTGACATTCAGTATTCCCATTATTCGGATTGGATTTTGCCCGCCCACAGATACAGGACCTAGCTTGCTCACATCATTTATGATAAAGTATGCTAATTTTAGAGTTGATGATTCGAGGCTGGAATGCAAAATACAACCAAATCACAGAAGAATTTGGCTACAAAAAACACAAAGACAGAGAGGCTGCCACCATTTTAGATTCCATCATAATACGACAGTTTTCCATTCTAAAATTAGAGAAAATCATATCTGGTAAATCGGTTTTTGTAATCGGTTCTGGTCCATCATTAAAATTAGCAATACCTACACTAAAAAAATACAAAAACACAATCAAGATTTGTGCAGATACGGCACTTGATTTTTTGGCAAAAAACGGAATCAAACCACACATCATAGTAACTGATCTGGATGGAAATCTAGAGCTGATAAAAAAATTCAGCAAATCTAGCGTCATAGTTGTGCATGCACATGGCGATAACATACCAAAATTAGAATTTGTAAAAAATTTGAAAAACTGTATAGGAACCACACAAACCGCAAAGATAGGCAAGATTCAAAATTATGGTGGATTTACTGATGGTGACAGAGCCATATTTTTGGCAAGTCATTTTTGCGCATCCAAGATATTTCTATTTGGTATGGATTTTGGGTCAAAAATAGGCACACATTCCCACACAAAAAGATCAGACAGAAAAACCAAGCTCAAAAAATTACAATACGCAAAGATGTTACTAGAGTGGCTAGCACCAAGATCAAGATCCAATCTTTACACCTTGTCTGCTCCAATCAAAGGCTTTACGAAATTAACATGCCGAGAGCTAAAAGATAACGTCTCTAGCTAGAATGCGTTTTAATACCGATATTACCTCAAGTGGATCATGCAGTTCTCAGAAGATCAGATAAGAGATGTTTTAGAAGTAAAAGAAAAGCTGACATCTGAAATACAAAAGCACAAAGAAGAAATCGAACTACTGGAAAAAAATCTATCACTAATCAATTCTATGCTAAAGCAGCAAAGCTTCACAAAGGCATCTGCATTAAAGGAAACAAAGCCACAAGCCCAAAAAGAGGATTATTCCATTCCATTAAAGAAAAACATTGATGGCTCTTTGATTGGAAATGCTCACATCAGCCCAGACCAAGTCCTAATTGTTCTGGATAATACGCTAGACCTCAAAGAAGACATGCATCCTTTCAAGTCGTTTTTCCTTGAGAGAATCATAGGCGAGATGAAAAGAAAAGATATTGCAGATTTGGAAAAAGGAATCATAACACAAGACGACATCATAAACTGCCTCATAAACAAGGACGGAACCTCACTGCGAGAGATAATAATCAAAAACTATCGCCAAAAAGAGCGAGTAAATGAAATCATAAGCACTGCCACATGGTCTCTCTCAAAGATGATAGAAAACTCCAAGTGATACAATGGACAAGATAATAGTTTTAGATTTTGGTTCTCAATACAGCCACCTAATTTGTAGAAGAATTCGCGAGTTTTCCATTTACGCAGAGCTTGTTCCATTTGATATTCCAATTGAGAAACTAAAGGCAATGAATCCAAAGGGAGTCATATTTTCTGGCGGACCATCAAGTGTCTACAACAAGGACTCGCCTCGTCCAGATTCCAAGGTCTTTGAGATGAATCTGCCACTGCTTGGTATTTGCTATGGACACCAGATCATAGTGGATAACTTTGGTGGCAAAGTAAAACGCTCTAACAAAGAATATGGCCACTCTACTCTTACAATAGATAGTAATGATAGCTTGCTTGGTGGAGTAGGAGAATCATTGCGTGCCTGGATGAGTCATGGTGATGAGGCAGAAAAAATCCCAGAGAATTTCAAAATAATTGGCCACACGGAACGATCACATGCAGCGGCAATCGCAAATGAAAACCAATCAATCTATGGCATCCAGTTCCATCCCGAAGTAGTACATACAGAAAACGGAGTCAAAATTCTCAAGAATTTTGTGCTGGACATTTGCAAGGCAAAGCAAGAATGGACCATGGAAGGATTCATTGAAAAAACAGTAAGTGAAATTTCAAAAATAGAGGGAAATGTCCTGTGTGGAGTAAGTGGTGGAATAGACTCTACAGTTGCTGCCCTGCTAATCCACAAGGCGATAGGAAACAGGCTAAAATGTGTCTTTGTAGATAATGGACTATTACGACTAGACGAAGAACACGAGATAGAGAAAATGTTCAAAGAAAACTTTGCAGTTAATTTCACACCAATTAACGCAAAAAAAAGATTTGTTGATGGACTACACGGAATAACAGACCCAGAAAAAAAGCGCAAAATAGTAGGCGAAGAATTTGTCAGAATTTTTACTGAATTTGCAGAAAAAAATGGGCCATTCAAATGGCTTGCACAGGGCACGCTATACCCAGACGTCATAGAAAGCGGAATCTCAAAGGGGCCTGCTGCAGTAATCAAAACACATCACAATGTTGGCGGTCTGCCAGACTGGCTAAAGCTAGAAGTCCTAGAGCCATTACGGGAATTATACAAAGATGAGGTAAGAAAGGTGGCTGCAATTTTAGGAGTACCAAAGAGATTATTGATGCGTCATCCGTTTCCAGGACCAGGCCTTGCAGTTAGAATAATTGGCGAAGTAACTGAAAAGAAACTGCACATTTGCAAGATTGCAAGCAAAATTGTAGAAGAAGAACTCGAGATTGCAGGATGGTATGATAAGGTTTGGCAGGCATATGCAGCAGTAGGTGACGACAAGGCAGTAGGAGTAGTAGGCGATGAGAGAAAATATGGAAATATTGTAATGATTAGAGTAGTAGAATCAATTGATGCAATGACGGCAGACTGGACTAGACTGCCACATGAAACCCTGGCAAAAATTAGCAACAGAATTACAAATGAAATTGATGAGGTGACTTGGGTATCATATGTGATATCAAGCAAGCCGCCGGCAACAATAGAGCCACAATAAAATTCATAGTAATTGTTTTAAGATAACAAAAAGAGCAACATCCTATGAAATCATTTTTTGTTGTTATTACAGTTTTATTTTGTGTTGCGCTAGTTCAATATGGATTTGCAGAAGAAACAACGAAAACTACTCTTGATAAGAAAAAATCAAATATAGAAAAACAGATCAGCGATGCCAATAAAGAATTTGACGTACAGTTCTCAAAATATTTTAAAACAGATAAACAATGGAAAAAGATGAAATCTACATCAGTTTTTGAGACATGGATTAAAGAAAACGATTATCAAACAATAAACGGAAAAAAAGTTTGGAACAAGGCTATTTTCAAAACTGATCCAACAAAAAACTACGATAAAGCAAAATCAGACAAAAATACAATCGTCATATTCCCAACATTTACAGATTCGGCATACAAGGAACCTGGGTTCTATACGTATTATCAAGGGGGGTGTGACGAAAAATGCCTAACCATAAAAATACAAAACAGTTTTCTTCCTCAAGCAAACCCAAATGCAGTTCAAGTTCTAAAATTACTTGGATATCCATTTGTAACAGATGTGGATGTGGACAAGAATCCCAAAATTCTTGGCAAATACAACAAAGTAATTGTACTACACAATGAATATGTCACAAAAAAAGAGTTTAATGCAATTACATCTCATCCCAATGTTGTATACCTTTATCCAAACGCATTGTATGCGGAAATAAAAGCAGATTATACAAAAAACACTATTACACTAGTACGCGGACATGGTTATCCCACAAAAGAGATCTCAAATGGTTTTGATTGGAAATTTGATAACAGCCCATTAGAATATGATACAGATTGTAAAAAAATGCAATTTTATAGAATTGATAATGGATGGATGCTTAATTGCTATCCAGAAAACATTATCCACAAAAGCATGAGATTTTTGGAAGCAGTAAAGAAACTTTAGATTAGAATGCCTTGCCAAGATTAGATCGTTTAAAACGAAATAACAGATGTATATAGAAAATATTTCAAAAACACTATTGAATTAAAATTGCATCAGCCTGGAGATATCAAATGAACAAATTGGCAATATTTGCAATACTTGCTGGCGTGATGTTATTTACCCAAATTATTCCTGCATATGCAGGAGATAGTGAGGCAAGAAAAAAGGCCAAAGAACGAGAAGAACAAATAGCAAAGGAAGAAAAAGCAGAAAAAATAAAAAAACTCGAAAATCAGAAAAAAGCATTAGAACCAAAAACAGTTACGGTCACAACTAAAGAACCAAAAGGAAAAGCAGCGACAGAATCCTCCAATGCGGCCAGGAAGAAAGCACTAGATGATGCAAAAACAGCAATTGATACAGCAAAAACAAAGCTGGACAATGCAAAAAAAGCATTAAAACTCAATCCAGGCAATGCAACAAAAGTAAAAGATTTAGAAGAAGCTCAAAAAGCACTAGAAAAGGCCAAAATAGACAAGGAATTACTCAAGCTCAAATAAACAATAATTTACAAGTCAGGATCACATCCTGCAGATGAGTGCAACTAGAAAAATATCTGAAGCTGAAAATATTCTAACAAAAATCAGCTTATCTGAGGGTGGATTTAGGCCGGAATTTGAGAATTTTGTAAAAACCATCCATGATGTGTTTTTGCATTTACTATATGAGTACAATGTGAAATTTGATCTCAAAATAGACAGAATCGGTCTTGACAAATTCAAAACAGTGGCAAAAAAAGCAGGCAAAATAAACGCAATTAATTTTCTTATTTGGTATGAAAAAGAATACAAAAAACTCAGAAACGACCCAGAAATAGGAGTTTTTTTGGAAAAAGAATTCTCAGCGCCAGAAAACTACACAAAAGCAACAGAGCTAGGCGCTATCTTATTGGAAAAGACAAAAAACTTGACATATTACGCATACGAGAACTTCTAAAGTAATGCTGCGCCAAAGACGCCAGCAGAGTCGCCAAGCTTGTTTTTCAAAATAGGCGTATCCATCAAATCACTAAACACCTTATCATACACTGCCTGCTTGCCTTCTGTGTACAAAAAATCAATGTTGGATAACCCGCCACCCAAAACTATAGCATCTGGATCCAAAATATCAATTACATTTGCCAGGCTTGTGCCAAAATTATCCAAAAACTCCTGCTTCCATTGTTTGTTTGCATTAGAGTTTTGAATTATAACAGGTAGCGACTCTGTTCTGCCAGTAAGTTCGGTCCATCTTTTTTCTAGTGCTGGACCGCTAATGTAGGTCTCTACACATCCATTCTTGCCGCAATAACAGGAATTTCCATTTTGGTGTAATGTGTGATGGCCCCACTCTCCTGCAATGTTTGTTCTTCCTTGATGAATTTTGCCATCAATTACTATACCACCGCCTACTCCCGTACCCATTATGACACCAAACACCACACCATACCCAATGGTAGCACCCATTTTTGCTTCCGCCATTGCAAAACAGTTTGCGTCATTTTCCATTTTGATATTTTTGTGCAAGTGTTTTTCAAGGTCTTCTTTTAGTGGCATTCCAATCAGGCATTGTGTGTTGCTGTTTTTGACTAGGCCTGTCTTTTTTGAAATAGCACCTGGTGTACATATTCCAACGGTGTAATCTGAAATGCCTTTTGTGATTTCATTGACCAAAGATGTCATGGATTGTATTATACTAGAATAGCCGTTTTGCTGATTAGTTGGGATTCGCTTTCTTTGTGTTACCTTTAGGGAATCATCAAGGCAAATTCCTTCAATTTTGGTTCCGCCAAGATCAATTCCTATTTTGTGCACAAAATCCCATTACACAAATAATGTTTTAGGGTTTATTTTTTGCCAGAAACGGCAATTACATCATCTATTCTCAAAATCATGCAGGCTGCCTCTGTTGCAGATTTTGAGATCTGCTCTTTTACTGCAACTGGTTCTACAATGTTCAAAGACAGCATATCATCAATTTTGCCTTCTTTGGCGTTAATTCCTGCCCATTTTCTGCCATTGCTCTGTCTTGCTCTAAGATTTGCCATGGTATCAATTGGGTCCATACCTGCATTTTCTGCTATTGTCAACGGTATTACCTCTAGTGCCTCTGCGTATTTTCTAATTGCTAGCTGCTCTCGGCCCTCAAAGTTATCGGACCACTCCTTTAGCTGTGATGCCAAATATGCCTCAGGTGCTCCTCCGCCTGCAACAATTGCTGGCTTTTCAATTACATCCTTCACTACCATTAGGGAATCATGTAAAGAGCGGTCTACTTCATCTACTACTCGTTGTGAGCCGCCTCGAACTAGCATTGTGACTGATTTTGGATTCTTGCATCCTTCAATGAAAACCCATTTGTCGGATTCTACTTTCTTTTGGTGGACTAGGTCTGCATGTCCTAGGTCTTTGTCAGTCATATCATCTAGATTTGTGGTGATTCGGCCGCCAGATGCTTTGGATAATTTTGTCATATCAGATTCTTTGACACGTCTTACTGATAGTATGCCGTATTTTGCCAAATAATGTTGCGCAATATCATCAATTCCTTTTTGGCAGATCAAAACATTTGCGCCAATTCGCTGCAGCTTATCCACCATGGATTTGAGCATTCTGTTTTCTTCTTCTAGGAACATTTGCATTTGTGTTGGGTCGGTAATTCTAATTTCTGCACTCATTTCTGTTTTTTCTACTTCGAGTGCTGCGTTGAGTAGTGCTATCTTTGCCTTTTCTATTTTGGTTGGCATTCCGCTGTGGACTACTTCTTTGTCTAGTACTATTCCCTTGACTAGCTCAGTTGCCTGAATGGAGCTGCCTGCCTTTTTTTCTACTTTGATATTATCTAGGTCGACTACGTATTTTTCGTTTTTCTTTTCGGCTACTCGTAACACTGCGTCAACTACTAGTTTTGCTAAAACACCTGAATCTTCAGAGATTAATTTTGATTGCATGCTGGTCATGGCAATTTTTAATAATGATTCTTGGTCAGTTGGTTCGACTTTTTTTGCAATCTGTGATAACAATTCCATGACTTTTTCCTGCGCTGCTTGGTATCCTTCAATTATAACAGAAGAGTGGACGTCCTTTGCCAATAGTTCTTCTGCCTTTTCTAGTAGGGCGCCTGCAAAGACAACAGAGGATGTTGTACCATCGCCTACCTCATTATCAATTGTTTTAGAGATTTCAACCATCATTTTTGCTGCTGGGTGTTGGACATCAATTTCCTTGAGAATGGTAGCACCGTCATTAGTAATGGTAACATCGCCAATGGAATCAACTAGCATCTTGTCTAAACCTCTTGGACCAAGGCTTGTTCGCACCAGATCGGCTACAAGCTTTGCAGCCATGATGTTGTTTTTTTGTGCGTCTCTGCCTTTTTGCTGGAGTGCGCTTTCCTTTAGAACCAGAACTGGTCCTTGCGGTGTTTGTTGAATTGAAGCCATGCTTGAGAAAAAATCTTTGAAACCCTTTTTTAAAAGTTTGCTAGGCTAGTGTGGAAATGACAGATCTCTTTTTGACGTCAATGATCCCAGAGTGCAGTATTCTAACTGATGGAAGTGCCAAAAACGGCAAAAACAACGGCATTAGGTGTGGTCTTGCAAACTTGCAGCCTGCATCTCGCAGAGTTTGGTTTATGGCAGCAAACTTGGCCAAAACATCATCAAAGGAATTCCGAGATATTATTCCAGCAACTTGGAGTGGTAAAAACGATATCACCCTGCCTTCCCTTACTACTACCATTCCGCCCTGGGATCTAATCAGGTGATTTGCTGCAAGTGCCATGTCTTTGTCTGAAGAGCCAATAACGATTAGATCATTTTCATGAAAGCTCCAAGTTGAGGCAAACGCTCCCACATCTGCACCAAAATTCTTCAAAAATCCTATTGCCTTTTTGCCAGAGCCGTACGTCCTATCAAATGCAGCTACCTTCCAGATGTCTTTTTCTTTGGATGGGGTGACATTTCCCTGCTTTGTTGCAAGGTCTGCTGTGGATAACTTGGTAATGATTTCGGTATCCATTTCTATTACATTTACAGTAACGGCTGGGCTCTTGCTTAGAACGATAAAGTCAGATTCGGAGATTTTTAGCTTAACTGTTTTTGTAATCCAGCTTGGCAGAACGTCTTTTCGAATCTTTGTTACTATACTTCCATTGGATGCGACTAGCTTGCCGCCAACAAATACTCGCTTTGGCTTTTTGCTAAGATCATCAAATACCAACATATCTGCAAGCTTGCCTGGTGCAATTCCACCTATGTCTTTGCCCATATTGTAATAATCAAATGTAGTCTTTGATGCGCAGGTTATGGCATCGATTTGGTCCATTCCAAGTTTTACTGCCTCTCTTACGCAATGATCAATGTGGCCGTACTCTGAAATGTCTAGTGGGTCGAGGCCGTCTGAGCAAAACATCAGCCTTGAAAAGTATGGCTTGTTTTGCAAAATTTGCGGAATGATGTTTTTTAGGTCTCGACGAATAGAGCCTTCTCTCATCATTACCCACATTCCCAATCTGAGTCGCTCCATTACTTGGGAATAGTCAATTGGCTCATGGCATGAGAAAATCCCAGAGGAAATGTACGCATTTAGTTTTTTATCAGATGCCCCTGCGGTATGGCCGTTGATCAGACAGTTGTGGTCTAGCATTTGTGCTAGCTTTTTCATTGTTTTTGGATCACGTGATGTTACCCGTGTCCACGAAAAGACCTCGCCCAAGCCTACAATTCCGTCCAATTGCAGTGCGGATTTTTCTTCAGATATCGATAGTGCTTTTCCGTGGCTGAACTTGGGGTCTACTGGTATTCCACCCGGAGTTACGGAAAAAATCCTAATCGGCAGGCCGGAACATGACTTTACAAATTGTTTTAGGCCTGCAAAGCCACACACACTTACAATATCGATTGGATCTGAGAAAAGACTCGTAGTGCCACACAGTATGGATTGCTTTGCAAGCTCTGAAGGCATTACAAACTGGTCAATGTGAATGTGAGGGTCTGCAAATCCCGGTGTGAGGTATTTTCCTTCTAGGTCTAGTATTGTAGTTTTTGGGCCTGCGGCATGTGTTGCGTCTTGGCCCACATAGGCGATTCTGTCTCCAACTATGGCGACTTGCGTTTGTGTGTTGATTTCTCTGGTGTAGACATTGACTAGTGAGCAGTTCTTGAGAATAATGTCTGCCTTTTTGTCTCCCATGGCAACTGCATTCAGAGAATTAATGATACTTAGACGCGACACGCCAATCAATCCGCAATACGCTCTATTATAGGTTCAAGAGGAGCGATTGTTTAAATTACCAAATGGGAGGGCTTTTTCTATGAACGTACCCAAGGAAATGAACCGGTATTGTCCCAAGTGCAAGACACATACTGCTCAAAAGGTTGCCTTGTACAAAGCAGGAAAAAGAAGAGGCTCTGCAATCGGTGAGCGGAGACACGAAGAGGACAAAAAGGGGTACGGTGGGCAGAAATTCCCAAAACTTGCCAAGCCTGCCAAGACCACAAAAAAACAGACATTGATATTTACATGTCCTCAATGCAAGAAAAAGACAATGAAGCACGGTATCAGACTACGCAAATTGGAGCTAGTGGCATGACCAAACGAGCACACATCTTGGTTCCAAAGCCAAAAAGCAAATTCCAAAAAGTCCAATGCAAAGAATGCAGTGCAGAAAACATTCTGTATTCACATGTTACTACAACTGTTACATGCAAGTCTTGCGGCAACGTAATAGCAGAACCAACTGGCTCTATTGCAAAAATACACGGAACTGTTCTAGGAATTCTGGAATAAGCCGTAATCTGACTTTGTGTTTAGATTAACTGCAATTCTTTTATCGTCATAGATAACACAGGTTTCTTGATATTGGGACTTTGGATTAACTATTGATATTCCGGTGTAATAACACTGGACTCCGGCCATAGTTGTGGAGTATTCTAGGGATAGATTGTTTTGGTCTAGGAATTTTTTGCTGACTAGAAAGCTTTGCCAGTCCTCATTTTGGTATTTTGATGCCAAATTCCGCACTATGATATGATCCAATAGCGGCAGATCACCAGAGGCTACAAAGACTGGCTCATCAAATTTTGATAATGCAAAATTAAGATCAGAGACATAGTCATCTCCCTTTGTTTTGATTATGTCCACGTATTTAGACACTAGATTTTCTGTGTTTGGGGAATTGGGGCTAGTTGCCACTACAACTTTGGAAAAACATTGTGAGTCCTTTAGGGCATCAATTACATGCAGTATGATGGGTTTTTTGTACTGGAGCAGTAGCTTTTCACCTTGGATGTTCATTCGAGTTCCCTTGCCTCCTGCCATGACTAGTCCAATCATAGCGATACAAACACGAAAAATGCCGAGATGCGCGACAGCTCATTTATTGCGCCCATGATATCGCCAGAGATTCCGCCAAAACTACGCCTAGAAACACCCACAATTATCAAAGTAACAATGATTGCTGCGCCAAGTGCCACAAAACCGGCATTATTCTGAAATGCTGTAATTATTGCTATAGTTATGATTCCGGCAATGACTAACTTTTTTCTATCCTTCATTGATTCGATAAATGTCGAGTTTGAACCCTGCCAGGCAGAAGGACCAATACTTGCCGATAGCACCATGCAAAACTTGGCAATGATTTCACCAATCAAAATTGTATAAAACAGCTCAAATCCTTTCATAAAAGACAGCGTAATTACAGCAGCTGCCACATAGAACACAATTGCAATTATTCCAGCAGATCCTACCTTTGGGTCCCGCATCACCTCTAGCTTTTTTTCTTTGGAACCTCTGACCATCAAACCGTCTGCAAAATCAGACAATCCATCGGTGTGATGTATGCCAGTGATTAGTACTAGTCCTGCTGCCACCAGTAGACCAACTACAAGTGGTTCCAAAAAAAACGACATGCCCCAGCCTGCTGCGCCAAGCAATAAGCCAATTGCAATGCCAATTACTGGAAATAGGTACATGTGTTTTGCAACCGTTTGCAGATCTGAATTTCCGGCAGGAATTATTGTAAGAAATGAAAACACGGAACCTGCTTGCCTAAACATGAATCCACCATCCAAGATAACTCAAAATTACAATAGAGGGAATTGTCACCATTGCGCAGAACAAAATGCAGGTTACTTTCATTAGAAGAATTGCGGATTTGAAATGAGTCTGGTCAAGCTCTGTTGTGCCGTTGCCCAAGATGTAATGGTTGATTTTCTCAAATCTTGTGTGCAGTGCACCGGCCATAGCAGCCATTGGAATTCCTGCATTTGGACTAGAAGTCTTGTTGCCGTCTGATTTCATTGTATATAGGGCGTTTTTCCAGTCTGCGCCAACTAACAATGCTGATAATACCATCACATATCCTGTGATTCTTGCAGGAATGTAGTTTAGGGCCTTATCACAGTTTGCTGCAAACCACCCCACATTGGAAAATATTGAATCGCGATAACCCACCATGGAGTCAAAGGTGTTAATTGTGCGATACACAAATGCGCCAGGCAGGCCAAAGAGGCCAAAATAAAACAGAGGTCCTGTGACGCCATCTACGATATTTTCGCTGGTGGTTTCTAAAACACCAGACACTATGTGATTTTTGTCCAATTGTTTTGTATTTCGCTTTACCAGCATTGCCAGTCGGTCTTGGGCTTCGCCTAGATTGTTGCGCTGTATTGATTCCATGACTTTGCTTCCGTGTTTTTCCAGTCCACGTATTGCAATTGTTGTCTTGAGCAAAACAGAGCCGACTAGTGTAAACAGTATTGTAGATATGATATCATCATAGCTTGCAAAGACCTCAAAGAATACCAAGATCCCTGCGACCAGTCCAGTTATTGATATAGTCACTAGCATGCCAGCAATCTTTTCTTGGGTTTTGCTTTGCGATTTTGCAAATGGGATTGCCTTTGCGATTACAGTACCGACCCATGCTGTTGGATGGTACTTTGATCTTGGATCTCCAAATGCAAGATCAAGTAGTACGGCGCCAACTGCAATCAAAATTGGAATCATTGGATTAGCCTCTCTATTGATTTGATGTCAATGTTTTTTTTAGTTATGCTGGCAAGCCTTTGTATTTGCGAGTCTAGCTTTTTGTGGTTTTGCTTTTTGAATAGGTGGATTTTATTATCAAGCGAATCTTCGTTTGGCAAATCTAGGTCAACTAGAGGCATTACACCCAAAACGGATTTGGATGTTATTTGGCGTAATTTCCTAAATCCAGGCTCGAGTAGTTTTTTGTTTCCTCGGAACTTGTTTATGATAAATCCGTGAACCATGTCTTGGTCTGGCTTTGATAGCAACGACATTGTTCCTGCAATACTAGCAAAGGTTCCCCCTTTTTCTATATCAGACACTAGGATTACCGGCGAGTGGGTCTTTTGTGCCATTTTCATATTGGCAATGTCGTATTTTTGCAGGTTTATCTCCGCGGGTGAGCCTGCGCCTTCCAGTATGATGAGATCGTATTTTGATTTTAGATATGAAAAAGAATCCATTGCCAGTTTGATGCCACGGGTTAGTGCGAATTTTTCATAGTATGTTTTGGCGGACATTTTTTTGAATGGCTTTCCTTGGAGGACTACATTGCTAATATAGTTGCCAAGTGGTTTTAGCAGAATTGGGTTCATGTGTGGCGATATTTCGGCCCTTGCCGCAATTGCCTGAATTGCCTGCGCCTGCGATATCTCAAAGCCGTCACGGTAGGAGTAATTTGACATGTTTTGCGATTTGAAAGGAGCCACCAAATAACCACGATTTGAGAAAATCCTGCACAATGCTGTGACTAGGGTGGTTTTTCCCGCACCAGAAGAGGTCCCCTGGATCATTATGGATTTGGTCATGACATTGTCCCTAGTATGGATACTAGTTTTTGGTTTTCCTTGTGGGTTCTAATCGCAATTCTGATATGATGTGATCCTAGTCCGCGAAAGTTGCTACAATCTCGCACCAAGATGTTTTTTTGCAATAATTTTTTTTGTATTGATTTTGCCGGCTGTTTTGTTTTGATTAAAAGAAAATTTGTTGCAGAATCAAGACATGAAAATCCGTCAATTTTTGATATTGAATCGGTGAGGAATTTGGACTCTGCTTTGATTAGCTTACGAGTCTTTGCAAGAAACATTCTATCAGATAACGCTGCCGTGCCTGCCTGATGCGCAAGACCATTTACGCTCCAGGGAATTTTTATCTTGTTTAGAATTGAGATGAGATTCTTGTTTCCAATGCCATAGCCTAGGCGCAATCCGGCAAGGCCAAATGACTTGGTCAGAGAACGCAAAACAAAGAGATTGTTGTATTTTGGAACCAAGTCAATTACGGACTGGTCTGGATTTTGGGTCAGCTCAATAAAGCACTCATCGACAAAGACTCTGGCAGACTTTGCCTTTGCCGATTTGATTATTTGTACAAGGGATTGTTTTGGTATAAGTTCGCCAGTTGGATTGTTTGGATTGCAAACAAAGACAACGCCGTTTTTTGGAATTTTTTTGATGAACTTTTGCAGATTGGACTCAAGACTCAGTGTTGCAAAGAAACTTGGTACAGATCCGCAAAGGCGTGACGCTGCTTCATATTCGCCAAATGTTGGCGATATGATCAAAACTTTGGAGTTTGAAGCAACACGGCAATAATCATAGATTATCTCAGTTGCCCCATTTCCTATTGTGATGTTTTGGATTGATACTCCAAGATACTCTGAGAGGGCTTGTTTTATAGACATAGAATGATGATCAGGATATGTGAGGATCTTGGTATAGTCAATTGCTTTTTTGACTGCACTTGGAAACCCCAATGGGTTTACGTTGGAGCTAAAATCGATGATTTTGGAACCATGCCTAGATACAGAATATGGGCCTCCGTGGCGCACTACACTGTGTGATTGGATGTTTTTGGCAAACTTCACGAAGTGGAACCGGCTCTGAGAGGTTTAGTCGTTGCGGTTTGAGGGCTAAGAATTATTAATTGATCGCACAAAAATTTTCCTTGATGAAGAAACGCGTAGCAATTCTAGGAGCAACAGGCGCCGTAGGGCAGGAATTCCTCGTATCGCTGGAAAATCACCCCTGGTTTGAGGTGACTCAGCTGGCAGCATCTGAGAGATCTGCAGGCAAAAAGTACATCGAGGCAATTCGCGATCCAAACTCGGGCATCATAAAATGGCAGGTTGGGGGGGACGTTCCAAAATATGCACGCGACATGACAGTAGTTGCAATTGACCAAATCAAAGTATCGGAGCTTGACTTGGTCTTCTCAGCAGTAGAATCCGATGCAGCACGGGAAATAGAGACTAAATTTGCCAAAGACGTGCCAGTAGTATCTACATCATCTGCATACAGATACGAAGAGGATGTGCCAATTTTGATTCCAGGAATTAACGATGATCATGTAGAACTAATAGAGCAGCAAAAAAAGAACAGAAACTGGAAGGGCTATGTTCTACCACTGCCAAACTGCACCACAACTGGTCTTGCCATTACCATGAAGCCACTATACGAAAGCTATGGCGCAAAACGAGTAATCATGACATCAATGCAGGCAATCTCTGGCGCAGGACGCTCACCAGGCGTATCAGCATTAGATGTTACTGATAATCTAATTCCATACATTCCAAAAGAGGAAAACAAGGTCCGAGTCGAGACTGCAAAAATTTTGGGCAAGCTCAAAGACGGCAAAATAGAGCCAGCAAACATCAAGGTAAGCTGCACTTGTACCAGAGTGCCAGTAATTGACGGCCATACAGAATCTGTATTTGTGGAAACATCCAAGCCGGCAAAAGCAGAAGAGGTAAGACATTCCATTGAGGAATTTTCAAATCACATCAGTGTTACGGGATTGCCTTCTGCACCAAAGGACTATTTGGTAGTACACCAAGACCCGACACGACCTCAGCCGAGAATCGACAGACAGCTAAACGATGGCATGACCACATCGATGGGAAGACTGGAGGAAGACCAGATTTTCGATAACGGTCTGAAATATGTGCTGTTCTCGCACAACAAGAAAATGGGCTCTGCCAAGGGCGCAGTGCTATTAGCAGAAATGCTATACAAAAAAGGAAAAATTTAGAAAATTTTTGCAAAAATTCCTCATTGACTTATAAAACAGTAAAGGAATTTGTCGAGCAGGTGTTTTAGACGGCAAAAATTGATGATCTAGACCTGACTATTCTGTCTGAGCTATCAGAGAATGCATCAATTTCCATTCCAAGACTATCAGAGAAAATCAAGGTAAATCCATCTGTTGTATATTCTAGAATCAAAAGACTAACCAAGAAAAAGCTAATCGAGCGATTCACCATAGTAGTAAATGACAAGGAACTTGGCTATGGAGTCAAAGCACTAACTGGAATAAACATGGACTCTAAATTCCGCGACAACATCATAGATGAATTATTCAAAATAAAGGGAGTGCGAGAAATATCTGAGGTAACCGGTAGATTTGATATCATAGTAACAATGTATGCTCAGAATCTAGCAGAAATGCACAAGCTCATATCAGAAGGAGTGGGAAGAATAGAGGGAGTCCTGGCATCAGAATCCTTCATAGAAATGAAGCGCAGAACCAAGACAATGCCGTACAACCATTCTGCATAAGCCATGTTACATTTAATTTTGAATCATTCCATACACAGAATAGGGAAATAGATGCAAAAAACTCAGGCCAAAGGTAAAATCGCCACATATTACGAATTAACCAAGCCAAAAATCTGGTACCTTTTGGTGTTTACCGCATTTGGGGCAACAATTACTGCATCAAATGTGTATGACGTGGAAGTATCACCTGCAACTTGGGCTTTGATGATTTTTGGAGTGGCAGCAGGTTCTGCAGCTGCTAACACTTTGACTAACTATCATGACAGAGACATTGACGCAATAATGGAGAGAACCAAGGCAAGGCCAATTCCTTCTGGCAGGATCTCTCCACCTGAAAAGGCTAGAGACTTTGGTCTTGCACTGGCGGGCATATCTTTGGCATGCGCATTTGCAATATCATACACTGCTGGATTTTGGAACGGCATATGGGCTGGAATTTTCATGGCGTTTGGTTTGGTAAACAATGTTGCAGTTTATTCTCATGCTCTAAAGAGAAGAAGTAGGACCAACATCATACTTGGTGGCCTTTGCGGAGGAGCGCCACCATTGATTGGCCATGCTGCAGTCACACTACAAGGACTGTGGGATTTAGGAATGGTAATGGCGGGTTTGGTGTTTATTTGGATTCCAATGCACATTTGGGCACTTACACTGCACTTCAAAGAAGACTACAACAAGGTAAATGTTCCAATGCTTACTGCTGTTCAATCTGAAAAAACATCAGCCAGAGTGATTGCCATTTCTACTTTGGTGATGGTCTTGTTTAGTGTGGTGCCGTTCTTTTTGAGCCACGATGGCAAACCGGTAATGACTGAAGTATACCTGTATACTGCAATTGCGTCTGGAATACTGATGCTGGTCTTATCATTCTGGGTTATTGCAAAGCCGTCGGAGAAATCATCGTGGGTTTTATTCAAATTCTCCAGTCCATACCTGGCAGTACTATTCATTGCATTGATGGTTGACTCTGGTCTAAGATAGAAGAATCCATTTTTTTTATTTTTTTGTAGAAAAATAGAGATTTCTAGAGAGTTGCTAGGAATGCTCCGACTCCAGCGCCGACGCCAATTCCTAGGACAAAAAACAAAGTATCCCAGGCCATGACTTTTTTGAATGGCGCTCGAACTTCATAATTCCAGTGGGTTGTTTTTGTATTCATGGCCATAATAACACGCAGGAATTGATAAGAGTTGATCAGTTAAAAAGCTGAAAACTTAGCTTTTGTGTTTAGCGCACTGATAAATTCTACGCCTCTCTTTAATATCAAAAAATCAAGACAAAATTAGACTGTGGACTGGGGAGTCCAAGCCGGAGCCCCAACGACCACACGTCCTATCTCGAAAATCTATTTTAGAGATTTTTTTAGAGTATCATTGATTACTGCAGAAAAACTTACTGACTTGTCTGTCTTTTTTATCAGGTCTGCCTGCATGTGTCGGAGCTTTTTTTCTACTTCTTCATCTAATACTATTGTGTGTCTTCTAATCAATGACTAAGATGTGTTTGGTATTACTTTTCTACTTTATTACAAAATACCAGAAATGGTATTTGATAGGTCATTGCACTAAAAACGAAGTAGAGCCGATCATCACACCATTATACCGAGCAGACACTACATACTGGCCTGCCTGCCAGTTTGAATCAATCATCATTGGTATAGTAAACTGGCCTTTGTTAGTCAGAATTCCCTTTAGATCATACGAGGTTCCATCTGGCTTTACTATGGTCAATATGACATAGGTGCCAGTTTTGAAATCACCTATTTTACCTGAAAGCTTTGCCTGCGTGGTTTGGTAGGACTGCTTTGAGAATGTTGGTGCACTTATTTGGATGGTGCCACCCTTTTGGACGGGCTGGGGCTCTGGGTCTGGCACACCAGAAGAAATAGTTGTGGTGTCTGGTTCGGGTGGAGCAATCTGTACTTTCATTATTCCGTTTTGGATTAGATATTGTATGCCTGCAACAAAGTCTGCATTGGAGATTGTTCCTTGTGACCACCACTTGGCGTTGGTCTTGACCCAGTGAGGAATGGTTTGCGAGCTTGCCTGGCCTTGGGCGGTTTGTGGAATTGTGATGAGATCGTTTTCAATCATGTACTTGATTGCTCCGACAAACTCGGTATCAGAGATTGTGCCTTCTGCCCACCACTTTCCCAGATCTTTTACCCAGTCTGGAATCGCGATTTGTTTTTGTGTGGCAACTGGCTTTGTACTTGGCGTTGTTCCTTCCTTTCCAAAGACATAGATCCACACAATTCCATTTCTGGACTTGTCGCTAAGTGAGCCGGAAATGTAAATGTCATTTTTTTGCGATTTTATCTGAATATCTGCTACATTGTAGGATCTTGCAGAAATGTTGATTCCTGATTTTACATATTGTGGATAGTCGTATAATGAGCCGATCATTTTGGAGAATGCGCCTGAATTGGTCTGGTCTGGTGTGATTTCTTGCACTTCAAAGAATCCTCCTTGTTGCTCGATTAGCTGCTTTGCGAACTCGGTCTGAAACAATGTGATGAACTGGTGGTCTGCATCTGTGTATGAATAATCCAAGTCTTGCTGGATTGGTGTCTTGCAGGTGTGGTCTTGCCAAGATTGGGATGATTTTATTGCATCAATCATTAGCTGTCCGTGCAGCAACTCGTGATAGTACACTACAAGATCTTCTATTTGCTTAATTTCCGGGTCTTTTTCTGTGCTTTGTGCCAAGGCTTGTGAGTTTAGCATTAGCTCATTGTTGCAATTTATGGTCATCTTTCCATTTGATACTGTGATGGAGCACTTCCAGACATAGATTCCGCCAGTGATTGCGCCTCCCTGGTGGGCAATTGAGGAATCAAACTTTGCCAGTCTTGTGTTTACGGTGGCATTAACGGAGCTGTAGGTCTCTCCCTGATCGCATGGAAAATAATACGTTATGGGAGCTGAAAATGAATTGATGGTATCAGTGACGTCTTTTTTTGGGATTGATAGTTTTTCAAATTCTGATTTTAGCTTCTCATATAGTGCATGCTCTTGTGATGTTGGCTCTACATATGCACCCCAGGCTGCAGGCATTACACCAATTAATGCAAAGATTATCAGAAGAACTATCTTCAACATACAAAAATGAAATAATTTGCTACTTAAGACTTGGGATGTTTTGTACAGTGAACTTATTCCACATAATGATGGTGGATTAGCTGGTCGTAGAACCGGACCGACTTGATGTTGACAAATTCCAGCATTCCGTATTTTGATAGTTCCCTGCCATAGCCGCTTTGTTTTATTCCACCGAAGGGAACGCGTGGATCAGATATTACCACGTTATTGACAGTGACAATTCCGGATTCTATTTGCTTTGAGAGGGCTTCTGCTTTTTTGAGATTATCAGTCCAGATGCTAGCTCCCAGGCCATATTCGCTGTCATTTGCTAGTCGGATTGCGTCTTTTTCATCGTAAAATACGGTGATTGGAGCTACTGGCCCAAAGGTCTCCTCATTTGAGATTCTCATCTCAGGTGTTAGGCCGGCAAGAATAGTGGGCTTGTAAAAATAACCCTTGTTTCCGATTTGCTCTCCACCAGTCAGAATGTGTGCTCCTTTCTTTTTTGCGTCATCTACCATGGATGAAATATTCTCTAGTGCATCTTTGTTTACAAGCGGCCCAATGTCGGATTCAATCATCATTGGATCTCCTACCTGGAGGCGCTCTGCATTGTGGATGAATCGCTCAGTGAACTCCTTTGCTACTTTGCTAGAGACAAAAAATCTCTTTGATGCAACACAACTTTGGCCGCAGTTGATGAATCTGCCCTTTATTGCGCCATTTGCTGCCTTTTCCACATTGGCATCTTCTAAAACTATGAACGGGTCGCTTCCTCCAAGCTCCAGTACGCATTTTTTTAGTAGAGTGGCGGATTTTTGGCCGACCATTGCGCCAACTCTTGTGCTGCCAGTAAAGGTTACTGCATTGACGTCTGCCTCAATTAGGTGGGTTGCTGACTCTGAGCCGCCAACCAGAGTTTGAAAGACTCCGTCTGGGACGTTTGCTTCTTTGCACGCCTTTTCAATTTCGATTCCGCACTGCATCGTAACACTTGATGGTTTCATCACTATGGTGTTTCCAGCAATCAGGCTTGGGGCTGCAAAACGCAGTGCTTGCCAGTATGGAAAATTCCACGGCATTATAGATCCAATGATTCCAAGTGGCTCAAATGTGACGAAGCTTTTTCTCGCATCTGTGTTTAGTATTTCATCAGATAGTAGTGTTCCTCCATTATCTGCATAGAACTCTAGCGCCCAGGCGCACTTTTCGACTTCGGATATTGCCTCCTTTATGACCTTGCCCATTTCTTTTGTGGCAATTTCTGCAAGCCTTACCTTATTTTTGCGCAAATAGTCAGTTAGGTGATATAATGCTGCACGCCTAGTTTCCAGATCGTTTTTCCAGCTGGAAAATGCCTTTCTTGATTTTGCTACTTGGTCCCTGACTTGGTCCCTTGTCATGGATTCGTAGGTAGAGATTGGCTCTCCAGTAGCGGGATTGATTGTAGTGATGGTTTTGGTGCTCACTGTATGTCTTCTCGCATTCTAGATTTTTGTTTTATTGGAAAAGAACAAGCTGTTAACTGCATCATCCAATATTTGCTGGTCAATGCTTTGAATTTTTTTGGCAACCTGTGCAATTTTGTCTGGGCCGAGGCCTTTGTCTATAGTAAGATAAACGGTAATCATTGGTAGATACAAAATCAGCTGCTGCATTTTTTCTCGGACAATGTGAACGTACTCGGTTAGGCCGTATGCGTTGTTAAAGTGCTCTCTTCTGCTTCGTCTTAGTCCAACTTGATAGTAAAACATCATTCTGTCCCTGTCTGGCTCGTATGGCTCTGATGATAATGATGATTGATCAATTAGGACGTGGCCTTCCAAATCGATTAGGCCCAAATGGGCAATTTGTGAGTCAGCCTTGAATATCTCGCTTGCGAGTTTTCGGATTTCTTGGGATACCATTAGTTTTCCTCTTCAAGGTGGGTTATTGGGCTTTGCAAATAATGGTTATACTTACCACTCATTGGTATTGCCAACCAATACACCGGTTATAAAGATATTGATGATCTAGGATCTGAAATGACATCATTTGTTTAACCAATAATTTTGATTATTTCTTTAGGCAAAACCCCATAGTCAACATCTGATTCAGACACTACAAAAAGAACATGCTTGTCTAGCGGAAAACTCATCTCAAGAACTTTTTCGCGCAAAGCCATTGCAAACTTGACTCTACCTAGCTGTGTGTCAAATTCTTGCCTCATTTTAACGCGTAAGACTAGCTCCATGAAGAGCATTTCGTCTTCTTTTGCACTTGAGAAGGTCGTCAATCCATTTTTCATGCCACCTTCTACTAGTCTGCCGCGCTCATTGATAACACCAGCAAATCTGATTTTAGCAAGCTGCTGAATTTGTTCGCATATGCTACGATAATCCCGAGTCAACGGTATGATATGTATGAAGTAAGTGAAAAGGCTATTGGTTTTTGAAAACCATTTTTTGCCATTGTTTGGCATCTATTGGAATAAGAAGTGATGAGATAATGCTTTTCTAATAGTGTGATCATAGTACATGTTCTCTTGATATGTCCAAAAATGCCTCACGTGTTTTTTGATGAGGGGTGCAAAAAATAATGGCAATGACTTGCAATGGAGTTTGCAATAGATACAGAGTAACAAGACAGGTAGGCAAGAGTCGTTACATTGTTGGGCAGAAAAGATGCAATGGGTGTGAAATTTTCATCAAGTGGGATGGCCTCTGGTGTCCCTGTTGTAACTACAAGCTCAGATCCAGGCCTCGCGTCAGACAATACAAGATGAAATATTTGGAAAAAACAAGCAAAAAAGGCAGCCAGTTGATCTGAGATTTACGCACGAATTCGCTGGTGATTAAAACCAACTATTACCAATTACAACCAAATGTTTAAATACCGCCTATTGGTTGTAATAACCAATGGATGGAAAGAAATACCAAAACCCGAGAAAGGACCAAGTAGACTCTCCTCCACAACAAAAGGTGCAAAACAAAATGTCAACAAACGAAACAACAACAAAAGACGTGTTTTCAGTATACACCAAGAGCTTTGACAAGCTAAAGAGCGCATTAGACAAATCTGCTGCACAATCACTACAGTCGTACACAAGCCTAAACCAAGAGCTAGTAACTTCTTGGACTAACTTTGTACACACTGCAGTAACAATCCAGCAAAGCGTAGCCAACAAAGTTGGAATTAACTATTCTTTGCCAGAGCAAACAATCACAGCAGTCTCTGATGCAACCGAGGCATTTGTAAAGGCAGTCGAGACAAACAACAAAGTTGTCCAGACAGCATTTGATGCAACAATCCAAAACGTAAAGACAATCAATCAAAACGCATCAGCCTTTGCAGACATGGGCCAAAACATCATCAACTCTTGGATTAGTGCCTGGAAACCACGAAACTAAATTTACTCTCTTTTTCCTTTTTTTCTATTCAGATCTGAATTTCGCAGTATATTTTATAAAAATTGGATTAATATTCCAAGAAAAGATCATAATTCTCAAAATAAGGTTTAACAATTTCTACATAAAGTGTCTTATACCAAGACCAAACCAGATAATACTTGCAAAGTATAATGTGTTATTGGCATCAGTAGCTGTCGCCAAAGTACAACTCGTTTTTGGCCTTAAGCTAGAGGTGCCGGATTTTTTTGCGCTAGGACTTGTTTTGCTTTTGGAGCTTGTCTAGTGCCTCTTTGGATTTGACTTCGGCATCCTTTGCAAAGTTTTTCCAGACATTTTGCCAGTTGTCGAAAAACGCCTTAAATGATACGAATCCCGACTCTTTCCAGAGGTCTTCCCACGCTTTTTGCGACCATTGGTATGGATTTTGCTCAAACTGCTTTGCCATGTTTTGCCATATTTCGTTGTACTTTTTCATCTCCTCAAAGTTGGACGACTTTAGAGCTTGCTCAAAGCCCTGGATGTAGAGTTTGAATGCGTTTGTTGCCTGCTCTTGCATTGCCTGAAATGATTTTGCCCATATTTCCGTTGCTTGGGCATATGTATCAAGTGGATTGTTTTTGTCTTTTTCCATTGAATTTTGGTATGATTTCGTTACAGAAAAAGTTGTTGATAATTAACGTCACTGGCAGACTGCATGCCAATAGCAATTAGTAGACCAAGCTTCCATGGAGCATGCCAGTGACTGTGGTTACGGGTTTTTGTAAAAACTAGGTTTTACGAAATTGCTTGGCCTAAAATCTATTAAAAGTGCTAGAAGGTTTTCTGGTCTTGTTCTAGAACGATAAAATTGTGGTTACGTATCATGCATTTTTTTGCAATCCAGAAATTCCTAGTGAATTAGCAATACTGGGCATTCTGATTTTTCAGAAACGGCGCGCGATACACTACCAAGTGATTTAATTTTATTAATTCCATGCAGACCTTGGCTTCCCATAATTATTAGGTCCATCTTTTTCTTTTTTGCAAATCTAAGAATCGTTCCTATTGGAGAGCCTTTGATAATCTCATAGTCAGCACAAGATCCTTGATCCTTACAATCCAGTACTTTATTGCGTAATTCTAGCTCTATTGAAGAAAGGGATTTGAGAGTTTTTGATTTTTTTGAGTCTTCAATTACTGGTTTTGTGAGTCTTGGTGGTATGTCTTTGTCCAAGACGGTGAAAAACCACAGCTCAGAGCCAAATTTTTTTGATATTTCAATTGCCACATCCATTGCTTTTTTAGAAAAATTTGAACCGTCATAGGGAATAAGAATTCTCTTGAACATACCACATACAGTGAGCAACCAAATTAAATCATTTTTTACAAAACTCAGGCACAAATATTGGAATTTTGTTTCTAAATTGAACTATCGATAAGAATTCGTGTGCACTAATTCTCCCATAGATTGTCTTTTTGATCCGAATAATTAATTCGATAGTAATACGGTGAATAAACAATGCAATCAAAAGAATGCAAATGCAGCTGTAAATGTAAGCGAAATATTTCAAACAATTATTATGACACTTGCATTCATTGTACATTGGGAAATCATCAAACTTAGTAAAACAATTTGAAAATCTATTTAATGCGTCATTGTACAACTAAAGGAACACTATCAAATCATACTATCAAATTGTATTTTTGAACCTAGATGTTGATGACCTGTGCCACGTCTGAAATTGTGATTATTCCCTTGGATGTAGAGTTTGTATTCTTTTTTATTGCCTCTACTACCTTGTCCACTTGGTCGTCTTCTACTATTGTTACAACACAGTCAATCAGATTGTAGAGTTGCTCTTCTAGCTTTGTTCCACGAGTGGTGTGGATTTTTGTCCTTTCTGCAGGACCCCGCCCGCGTGCATAAAATACGGTTAGGCCTTCAACTCCTGCCTTTTCTACTGCTTCAACTACAGGTTCTAGCTTGCCAAACTGAAAAAATGCTTCTATTCTCTTCATTGAGATAAGGCCTACTAGATCGGATTTAATACATGAGATCGATTCTCAATGGTGATAATTTCGTACTAATGATTTTTGCCAAATGATCCTTGGTGATCAGTTAGACAACACTTGCATTCCTTAAGATAACATTCGGATTGTTTTTCATGTCCACAAGAGCCACAATCACAGGATTTGCTGTTTGCCATATTTACAGACAATAAAATGCAATTTAAAACATCAACAGATGATTATCAGGTTTGAGTAAAGGAATATGATTTCCAAGATAGGAAATTATGTCCCGATTTTTTATAGCCAAATCCAAGAGAAGTATCATTGACTACCGCAAAGGACCTAATGAAGGACCCAATCACAGTTGACAAGACTGCAAGCGTGGCAGATGCTCTGAGAAAAATGGTAAATGACGACATTAGCCGCGTTCTAATAAGTGATAATGGTGAACCAGTAGGAGTCGTAACAGAGCGTGATGTAGGTCTTTTTCTGCTAACGGAACAAACTGAAAGAAAAATCGACGAGGTTCCAATTACGGAACTGATGAGCAAGCTTGTAACTGTGAATCATTTGGCAAGCATAGAAGACTGTGCTCAGATAATGGTAGAGCGAGACATTGGATCACTTGGGGTAAACGTTAACGGCAGTACAAGGGGAATCATAACAAGAACGGATCTTACCAAATACTATATCGCAAGTTTTGTGGGCGAAAAAAGAGTGGGTGATGTCATGACAATATCTTTTGTGGCATGTCATGAAGATGATCCACTATACGAAGCATTATCCAATATGATAAGCCAAAAAGTATCAAGAATCATAGTAAAAACCAAGGAAGAAAAACCAGTCGGCGTAATGTCGTTTAGAGACTTGTTCAGACTATCAATGGTTTTAGGAAAGGAAGAGGAAATTGTAGATAATTCATCTGGCATTTCTGTTTTGTTCTCAAGAAAAGGTCTCATATCCAAGACTGGCTTTGGTGCAACTGCCCAAGTAAAGGAGGCAATGACTATAAACATGATAACAACAGAGCATGATGATGATCTCACCATGGCATGTACGACTTTGATTGAAAATGACATTAACGCAGCTGCTGTCCTAGTAAACAACAGACTTACTGGAATTCTAAGCAAGACAGATGTGGTTCGGGCAATAGCTGCCATTGCAAAAAAGAAAAAGGACACGATCTAAGATGGGTCTTTTTGAAAACGTTCTAGTTCCAATAGATGGTTCAAAAGCATCACTCAAGGCACTAAACAGTGCAATAGAGATTGCTCAAATGTCAGGCGCGCAGATCACCATATTACATGTAATACCTGCAATTGAGGAAAGCGCCAAATCAAGAATAGAAAAATTTGAAAAACAAATAGAAAAACAAGGTCAAGACATCTTAGACGACGCTGCGACAATCGCAAAAAAACAAAAAGTCAAGTTCAAGACAAGCCTGACACGAGATTCACCAGGCCATGCGATTGTCAGGCTGGCAAAGAAAGGTAAATTCGATCACGTTGTGATGAGTACCACTGGAACAGGGTCTGCACAAGACGACATGCTTGGAAGTGTATCAAACTATGTCGTACACAAGTCAGAGATTCCAGTATATTTGATACGCTAGTTATTTTGGCACGACGATGAAATAATAGATTACTGGGCCCACAAAGATTGCAGTTAGACCTATTCCAGAAATTATCCAGGTTAGCTTTTTTCTATCCATCATTTTTGGTAAAATTTAGATCTGATATAATATCATTATTGTAAATTTCAGAATTGAAATAAAAAATCAAGTTCAGGCTGTACTAGTGATGCTTTTGCCTGAACTCTTTTGAGGTATTCACTTTGCACAATGGCAGGCATGTTGTATGTTACTTGGATTGTCTCGCCAGGCTTGCGGTGCAACCACTCACCACTACCCACCAAGACAACATTTCCCTGTTTGATTATAAGCTGGACTATCTCATCGCTTACTTTGACCAAATCTAGTCCTAGTTGGTATATCGACGATATAACTTAGTGCGTTTCTTTTGGTTTGTGAGATTCTTCGTCTAGCTTGAATTCTTCTTCGTCTGCATATGCTTGTTCGGCATGTTCTCCGATATCCAGTCCAATTTCTTCTACTTCTTTTGAGACGCGTATGCCAATTAGGAACTTGATTACTTTGAGAATGACAAATGTTCCACCAAATCCCAGAGCGCCAGCCACACCAACACCTATTCCTTGTATGACGATTTGTATCGGATTACCAAAGAGCAAGCCGTTTGGTCCGCCGGGGTTGATTGCAGATGATGCAAAGATTCCGATTGCAAGTGAACCAATGATTCCTGCAATTCCGTGGACAGAGCTGACATCAAGTGCATCGTCAATTTTGAATCTGTCCTTGATTAGCAAGACACCGCAGTATGACGCAAGACCAATTGCTATTCCTATTACAAATGAATGCTCTACGCTGACATAGCCAGACGCCGGTGTGATTCCTGCGAGGCCTGCAATTGCACCATTTATGGCAGCAATTACGCTTGGCTTGCCGGTCCTCATCCAAGATAATCCCACCCAAATCAGAGCAGAAATCGATGATGCCATGTGGGTAACAATTACTGTGTTTCCTGCTACTCCACCAGAAGACAATGCACTTCCTGCGTTGAATCCAAACCAGCCTAACCATAGTAGTGATGAACCTAAAACAGCAATTGGAATGCTGTGCGGGACCATGATTGCAGGTCCATAGTTTCTTCTTTTTCCTAATACTATAGCAGCTGCTAGTGCTCCCATTCCAACACTGGTGTGAATTACTATACCTCCTGCAAAATCAAAGACACCTAGATCTCCTAGCCATCCTCCACCCCAAATCCAATGTGTAAGAGGATAGTAGATCAAAGCAGACCAAGCTACGATAAATATGATAAATGCAGAAAACTTCATTCTCTCAGCTATTACACCAGTCAAAAGTAATGGCGTGATTGCCGCAAACATTAGCTGGAATTTTGCAAACAACACACCCGGAATGGTTGGCGCAAACGGTAACGAGTCATCCCATGGAACACCTTTTAGGAAAACATAGTCCATGTTGCCCACAATTCCTGCAGTGTCTGGTCCAAACACAAGACTAAATCCAAATACAAACCACATTACACTAAGCAGCGCCAACCCAAAGAAAATTTGCATAAAAATTGAAACCGTATTTTTTCTTCGTAGTAATCCAGCCTCAAAAAGACCCAGAGCTGGAATCATCAACAATACCAAGCTTCCAGCAATTAGAATCCATGCTGTATCACCAGAGTCTATTGGCACAGTCGATTCGAAAATTTTTTACTATATAAAATTGAGGCAAAAATTCAATTTTGATTATCATTTGATGATCAATTATTATCAGAGCTAGGATTAGCAAGAAAATTTTTTAACAACTATAAAATCAGAAAATCATTTGATACGAATCGAAGTCATCTTGCCAAAAAATGAAGTAATGGCAGTAAGTGAAGGCCTAAAGCAAATCAATGTAGGAGGACTGACAGTGTCAAAAAAGCGCGGACGTGGAAAAAATCCAGGTCCTGAGATTCACGCATCAAAGGGAACCGAGGTATTCATCCCACAGTTCTCAGACAAGTATATCCTGGAAATCATTGTTCCTGAAAACATGGAAGATAGGGCAATCCAAATAATAAAACAAAATGCCACAATAGGCAAGATCTTTGTGCACCCAGTTCTTCGCACCTATGATATCAAGACAGGCGCCGAAGGTGAAAAGGCAATCTAGAATTTACCGACTAGTTCCTTCCAGCATGAAAGATGATACCAGTTTTGTCTGTGCAAGGTAACATCTAGCTCTGAGAGAGTCGTTTGCTGTTTGCATTTTTGACATGTGACCCATGTCTGCTTGTCTTGTATTGACATGAAACTGCCTTTGCGGATTTAATTTAAAATCAGTTGTTTGTGTTTTGCAAAAACAATCTGTTATGAATTTCTTATTTGGTCGTAGTCTTTGGCTTTTTAGTCGTGTCCTTTTTCTTGGTGTCTTTTTTATCGCTGTTTTTCTTCTTGGTATCTTTCTTTTTGGTGTCTTTTTTATCGCTGTCTTTTTTTGTGTCCTTTGATGATGCAGGTTTTACATCAGATTTTTCTAGGGCTGGTGTGGATGCTTGCTCAAAGATACTAAATTTCATGTTGGCAGGAACATACGGATCAAAATCTATCATTCCGTGGCCTATCAGATACATTTGTAGTGTGTATTCTCCTTTTGATGGAATTGTAATTAGTCTGGAATCAGCCCCACTTGGGACAGGGATTCCCAAGACCCCACTAGTTCCGGTATTTACGTAAAATTCATCTCCCTTGGAGTCTTTTACGCTAAGGGCATATCGAATGTCTTTGGCTAGCGCTCCAGAAGAATCAAAGAACGCAATTGTAAAAGAGACATTCTTGTTTGGACCATACCTTGGATCATAGGATATGGTTGCCTTGTAGCCATTTGAGAACTTGATATCAGTTGATTGTAGTGCTGAATTGGTCTCAGGCGTGATTTGCACTACCATAGTGTGCTTGTCTGTTACCTTTTTTTCAATTGCTTTGAGCTCTTCTCCAACTACTGCAAAGCGTAGCGTGTTTGTGTTTTTATCAGAATAGGCATCAAGGCTCAGGCCACTTGCAAAGATTGGAACATCATTAATGGTTCCCTTGAAGCTGTTTACATTTTGGAACGGCGCAAATGATTTTGGGATCTCAATGTCGGCTCTCACCATAGAGACATGTTGGGCATGTTCCCAGTGAAACGGCATCTCAAATGTTATGGTCTTAGTTGATTCTGAGAATTCAAGACTAGTTATCTTGTCTTGAAATGACCTGACAGTTATTGGGGCCTTGCCAGTTGCCGTAGCAAGTGAGAATTGTTGTTCCTGTGCAATGTTGATTTTTGTTTCAAATTCAATGTCTTCTGTGGTTTGCGTTTTCGGATTTGTTGCGCCAATGACTGCCACTTTGACTGTGTATTGACCTGGCTTGTCAAAGACAGGTCCGCGCATTATAGGAGTGCTAGTAGCAGTCGATTCTAGTGCACTAGGTACTATTGGGTCCTTGTTTCCCTCATATTTTGTGCAACGCCATACCTCTTTTTCTGCGCATTCGGATTCTGGCTGGACTTTAACTGTAAGCTCGCCGTCTGCGTCATAGAACATCTGGGCTGCAACCAAAGTCTCTCCTGCAAATATCTGGACCCTATACGTTACTCGCTCAATGTTGACGTTTGTCTTGGAGTCAAAGAATCTAACGTTTAGCTTAGCAGACGAATCCTTTGATGGATTAAAGTCAGCTGGGTCCAGTGCTGCAGAGATTGTTACGTCTTTGCCACCAAAGCTTACTGGTGGGGCTGCTGAGCCTCCATGGTGTTGGGCATATGCCACGCCTACTGAGAATATTGCAAAAAATGCCGCTAAAACCAAAAATTTGTACAACCGTTCTGTGAAGCTTTGAGGCGATATTAAAAACTAGTTCAGCATTTATTCCAGGATAATTTCAGGGCTGATAATCAGACTAGGCTTAAAACTGTAGAATTTGTTCTAGTTAATTTATGATTGCAGATCGTATGCTTCGCGACCTCTTGCCAATGTCGCTTACTACAGTTCCCTGCGTTAGCATACAAAGGCAGGCAAAAATAGAAGAGGCAATTGGACTATTGATTCCATATCTAGAGTCCATGGCCGACTCGCTAATTGTGACTGGCGATAACAACGAGCCAATCGGTGTGGTCGGTGGCAGAGAAATAGTAGAAAAAGTCTTGGCAAATCCGTCGCGAAGTGTCTTTGAGGGTGAGATTGAAAAAATAATGTCACCCATAGTAACACGAATCTCTGGCACCACAACAGTTCGAGCTGCAATACAGGACTGGCAGAAGACAGGTAGGGCGTTCTCAATTATTCCAAACGCAATTGGCGGATTTTCAGTCATTTCTGCTAGAAAAATGCTCGAGATAGGCAAAATATCAATGACTGACATGAGAATATCGGAGCTGCCAAAAAAACAGATTCACACCTTTAGCACTAATTCTACAATAAACGAAGTCATTCATTCAATGCTCAAAAACAAAACCCGCAAGCTCCTCTTAGAGAACACAAACCAGTTTGTAAGCGACAGAATAATCATAGAAAAAATCGCATCAGACCTGAACTATCTGAGAATTGGCGGTAACTTTTTGGAGATGCCAGTTACAGGATTTGGTCTGGAATATGCCAAGGTTCTAACCAAGGACATAATGGTAAATGAGCTTGCAAGCATAATGTTTGGAATGCAGCACCCATATGCAGTATTTCGAGATCAGGTGATCAGTCCATGGGATATTTGCCTGGCACTGCTCTCAGATAGAATGCAGGAATATGATTAGGGTTTTCTTAATTTTTGTATCAGCACAACACTAGATACTATAACAATTAGAGCAAGAGTAGCTGATGAAAACTCAGGAATTACTTTGGTGCCTACAATTTCAACTTGTTTTGAATCTTGTGGAAGAACGAAGATCATTGTTCTTTTTCCTTCCTGTGTATTGGACTCGTATCCTTTTTCCTGTCCATCTATGAGTAGTATCAGTCGTTTTCCCACCGCAGAGACTAGTTCTTCAGAGAATCGCATCGACATTAAGTCGTCTTGGCGTATGTCATCTATGGATATGACTAGTGATTTGCGCTCGTTATTGATATCAATTGATGTTATTGTTGCGTGTGTGTCCTCATCGGAGCTCTCACCTTCCCCAACGGTGCTAAATCGATAGAATATTGTAAAATCAGTATTTTCCACATTGATGGTATGTTTTTTCATCATTAGTTCCGCAATGTCTGTGTGTTGTACTGGCTGCACCTGTGCAAACGCAAGGCCTGGAATTAGTATCAATAGAAAAACAATTGATTTCATGCTAAAATCGTCTTGTGTCGCCTTCTAGTAGGCCAGACCCATCATGGATTCTGTCAATGTGTTTTGAGAGATCTTCTTTTGATGGAAACTTGGATTCGCAGTAAGGACATGTGAATTGCTTTCCCATGGGACAGTTCCGCGATTTTGTTATTTGAAAGGACAAGTCAATTATCAAACTAGAAACTCAGTTTCACTTTTGATAATTTTACACGTGTTTTAATTACATTCAGACTGTGTATGATACCGTGATAAAGTCAAAGTACCAGCGAATCCTTGTTGCACTTGATGGCTCCAAGAATTCCATTCGCGGACTAAACGAGGCAATCTATTTGGCAAGACAATGCCAGGCAATCATAACTGGCATCTATGTGATTCCAAGAGCACCACACCCAGCATTTCGCTCACCCAGATATCCAGAAAAACCAAGATTACGTGGCGCGCAAAACATTATGGATTTTGCAAAAAGATACTGCGCACAAAATGGGGTAATGTTTGAGCAAAAAATCATCTTTGGCGATGCAGGATACACCATAGTCAAGTTTGCCAAGGACAAGAATTTTGATGTCATAGTAATTGGCGCAAGAGGAGTCAGCGCTCTAAAAGAGGTCTTTTTTGGCAGTGTATCAAACTATGTACTGCACAAAAGCGCATTGCCAGTACTAGTCGTAAAATAAGAAAAAGATTTTAGCTCTTCAGAGCTGAGAGTGGGTTTTTGTTTAGCTTTGATGCTGGAATTATTTTGTATCCACCACATTCAAAGGCAAAGACATCTGCATAGACAAACTTGGTCTTGCTAGAAAATGTCTCATCGCCATCATGCAATGTGGTGACGTAATAGTTTGTCACGCGACAATCCGTGTATTCCATTTGTCTGTGTCTTAATACCATATGTGACAGATATGTCCACATCAAACTCGTCATTATCAGAGTCGTGCGCCATTCCGCGTCGCTCGTAGCTGATCTCTGCGTTTTCATACGAGTTCCTTGTCAGTGCCTCCACACCCCACAACTGAAATGATGGAGTCTCGGACCACTTGTAACCAGAGTCTAGATATGTTGGAGTTATTAGAGAATTACAATCACAAACAAAAAGATAAACAGTGTGTATGCAATGCACTATTTTTCAATTTTGATTTTAGTGCAGACTGTTTATTAGTTTGAATTACAAACTATACACCAAAATGCCCGGACTAGAAAAATGCAAATGCAAAACATGCAACAGATGTATTTTCAGTGCAGAATACGACAGTGATGTCTGCCTTGCCTGCAGGTCACGGCTTTGTATGTCAACTAGTCTTGCCAGTTGATCCTATATGCTATGATGACTCTGGGCTCGGATCTGCCCCACTCAGATTTTGTGTGGCCGGAATTGTTCTCAGATATTGTTCCCCATCTGAATTTGGGAAATTTCGTCTCTATCATGCCTAGGATTGGTGGTTTTTCTCATATAGTCAGTCTGAATGCACTGCAATGCAATGCGGTCTTACTTGTTATATCAAATTTTGATCATATCATACCCATGCAAGTTCAGCTCGAAGGAAGAAAAATTGATGACGACAAAAAAGGCGTCATCTTGGGAATAATGTCCGACAAGTACTGTCGGGCAATAATTGAGGCCACAATGACTGCTCCAAAGGCAGCAATAGAGATCTCCGCAGAGTGCAAGATCCCAATTAGCACCGTATATCGCAGACTACAGATCCTACACGACAACAAGCTCCTTGCCATTTCCGGCTCGATAACACAAGAGGGCAAAAAGCACTTTTTGTACAAAAGCAAGGTAAAGGCAATGACTTCAACATTCAATGGTGGCAACCTAGAAGTCGAGATCATTCCTAATTTAACAAATTAGGGACAAATTTCCAATTTTTGAAATCCAGCCTTGATAATCAGACTTTATTTTAAATCGATAATTAGGATTGGCTAGTTATGGAAGATAAGCTGTACTCTTTTCCTGTATTTGCTTTAACAGAAAACGACTCAGTCCACGATGCCCTAAAAGTAATGAAGACAAATTTTGTAAAGCGAATAGTAATTGTAAAAAACAAAAAACCAGTCGGGATAACAACAGAGCGCGACATTAATGTATTTTTAGAAAACGATGCCACAAGCAGATCACTAGACGAAATAAGACTAAAAGAAATAATGAAGCCAAATGTCATAACAATATCGGCAGGCCAACCAGACCACCTCTCCCAGTGTGCCACAAGAATGGACACATTCAGAATTGGCTCCATAGTTGTAGTAAATGACCAAGGTGAAGTAGCTGGAATCACAACCCAGACAGACATTAACCGTCATTACGCAAAGCTGTATCCAGGCAAATACAAGGTTCGCGATTACATGACAGATAAGGTAGTAACATGCAGAGAATCAGACGCATTGGGATTTGCATTGGATATAATAAACAACAACAAAACTTCGCGTCTTGTTGTGACTGATCATAAAGGAAATGCCAAAGGAATAATCACTACAAATGATTTTCTAAAACACAGCGAATATTTCAAAAAATCAATTGCAAAGATTCGCGACTATCTATTGCCCAAGGGGACTACAGAAGACAAAAAGGTTGGCGAGTTTATCAAATATGAGATTCTTATTGTAGAACCTGATGATGATCTTGCAACTGCAGCAGACTTGATGGCAAAAAACAATGTCAGTGGTGTTCCAGTCATAGTACTCAAAAACAACAAACTAGCAGGAATTGTCACAAAGGCAGACGTAGTTCGAGCATTCAGCCAAGTAATAACGCATGCCAAGCTTTTAGAAAAATATAAGACATTTCGCTAGAATTATCTAGGATAATACAGTAGTAGAGATAGTTGGAAACAGAAATCCCAAAAAGAAAGCCTCATCCGCCAAAAAAAGAAACAACTCGCAGCATCACCTACAGGCTTCCTGCCAAGGTAGTTGAGGAGTTAGAAACAGAGGCAATGCAGAAGAACATCTCACACAATGTACTAGTAAAGCAGATTTTAGAAAAATACTTGGTCTGGGACAGATTCGCAGACAAAATAGGCATCATACCAGTTCCAAAAAAAATCCTAGAGACAATGGGCGCAAACTTTGACTGGGTCCAAATAAACCAGGTAATAGAATCAATCAAGCCAGTAATCAAGGAATCTGTTTTGTTCATGAAGGGTAATTATGATCTAAAGCGATGCATAGAAACACTAGAGGACTATATGCGTGCTTCTGGCATGCTATCTGATCATAGAATAGAAGGTGCAGTACATCATTTTGTAATACAGCACCAATTGGGTGTAAAATGGTCGCTATTTACCGAACAATTACTCAAGGAGATATTTGCAGAATTTTTGCCAAACCAAAAGCTAAAGTGCCAGACTACAGAATCCACTGTAATAGCTACAATTACTCTAGGCTCTGATTTCTCAGAGCACGATTACTAAAATAAAAAAATTATTGAACTTGGATTGCACTTGACTTGGGTTTTGGAGTAGGTGTTGCCTTTGGTATTGTGATATTGAGGATGCCATCGGTAAGCTTTGCGCTAGTTTTATCAGAGACTACCTTTTCTGGTAACGGTAAAGTCCTATAGTAAGAGATCTCGCTTCGCTCTTTTCGCAAATAGTTCTTTTTCTTTTCTTCCTCTTCTTCTTTGTGCTGAGCAGAAATCTCTAGAGAATTATCAAAGACGTTTAGCTTTACTTCGTCTTTTTTTACTCCAGGCATTTCGGCTTTTACGACATACTTGTCGCCCTCATCTACAATATCGCATGATAATGATGTGATCTTGGGCATCGAAGGAAGTGATGGAAAAGTTGCAAATGATTTTTCAAATTCCTTTCTAAAGTTCTCAAATGCTTTGTCTAGGCTCTGCCAGTTTAGAGGCCAAGGTGCAAGTTCGGTTTTTTTAGATTCTTCTTTGGTCATTGGTGGTAAAATTATTTTTGTTATTTATTATACAATAATACGATTCTCAGCTCTGAATTTTGTATTATTTTCCTAATGATGCGCCGTTTTTTGTAGATGTGATTTCTGGTTGTTCCGGCTCTTTTAGGAGGTCTTTGCGTACCAAAATTGGTACTCCATAGAATGTGGCAAGAGTTACTGCATCAGAGGCACGGTAATACTTGAGCAAAATGTCCTTTTTGCCAGTAAAATACAGATTTGCTCTAAAGATTCCGCCCGTTTCATAGATTTTGACTTTGACTAGAATGATTTCGTTTTCTTCGCACATTTGCTCAAACATGTTGTATATGGTTGGTACCTGCTCTCGCTTGCCGTCCATGAAATTTGCAATATACTGGGCAACCTCGGCAGAAAATGCAGTCATGTGAAATTCCTTACCATCAATTGATTTGAGTACCAATACACCAAGATGGTCAATTAGGCCTAGGCCTGAAATGGCCACTGTCTCATAGTCTGTGTCCTGCTGCTCATCTATTTTCATCAGATTTTGTAGATTTTTGAAAGATAAAATCAAAGTATATGATTTTCAGTGCTGAAAATAGAGTTATTTTAGAATCTCAAGTGATGCTTCAGTTGCTTTTCTTGTCTCTTCTAGAAGCTCCACCAGAGTCTGCTCGTTTGGTGATTCTCGTTGCTTTAGCTCAGTGTTATAGTATTTCATCCATGAATAGGTGTGCTCTAGGTTTTTTATTATCTCAAATGGCAATAGCGTCTGCTTGCCAGATATTATAACAGAATCCCAGACGTCTGTAAAAAATGGCTTGTAGTCCTTGTATTTTGTGGATTCGTTGATGAATCGCATCTTTCTTGTGAGGTCTTCTTTGATTAATAGTATAATTTTTTTTCTTGCGAAACTGTCTTCGTTTTTTTGCATCCTTCGATAAATCCAGTGCTCTACAAAGACTGCGCCAAAGATTATCACTGCCAGAATAGCAGATTCTATTATGAGATCAGTCCATTCTACCAAGGCTTCACTTATTTTACTATCAGAACCATAATTTTAGATTTTGTCACGATATAGTTTGCATCATATCTCCAAAAAACGGCGCATCATTAGGAAAATAATACAAAATTCAGATTTGATAATTTACTTTATGATTTTATAATTTGTATCTGGCAAAGAAGCAATGCAAGCGGAGATTTCTGAATATATGAAAAAGCACATCGATATGCTTCTATCCCAGACAAAATCATATCAACCATTTATCAAAACGGCATTTCCTGCCATGAACATGTCAGATGCATGCTTTAATCTCATAGCCGCAAATGCATTTTCGGTCTTTTTGGGCCAGTACGCAATGAGGATGATTTCCCCAACAGAGCAAGACTTTGCAGAGTTTGGCACGCTCGTATCAAGCTACAAAAAGAAAATAGACGAGCTGTTCTCCTAGTCTAGTTTGATCTTTTTTCCCTGAGTTATTTTTGGCAGAGTTATTGTGAGCCTGCTGTCGAGGAATTTTGCCGTGATTTTGTTATAGTCTGCGTTTTTTGGCAGCGAGAGGCTTTTTTTGAAATACTCGTACTGGTAGCTCTTGCGGTGCTCATCGCAGTATGTTTCGCGCAGTTTTGCCTCTATTGTTATGGCATCAGAGTCGACAAAGACAGCAATGTCTTTTTTGTCCACAAGTGGTAGATCAAATTCCAAAACCCATTTTGATTCATGTTCTCGAATGCAGCTTAGCGGAGCTAGGATCTTTTGCTCCAAGTCATCGCCAAACCAAAAAACAGGATAGAATTCAGAGTCCATCATATCACCGATATATTGGCGGAACCTTTGACGGTGCTGGCTTTTCCTGCAGTGCATCAAGTGTTTCCTGCATCAGATTTCTGTGCTGGATTCGCAAATAGTCCACTCGTTTTTGAATGTCTTTTGTATCAACTGTAATGTTTATCACTTTGGCAAGCGATGTAATTGCAAATATGGCCGCTTGCGGGTCTGGAAAAAAAGGATGACATGATGTGTATAGCATCAAAAGTGGAATGCCATAGTTCCTAAACACAGTAATCACAGTAGCATCAGTCCCAATAATAGAGCCTGCCAAGAATTTTGGCAGTTCCTTGTCGTACATTATTTTCTCAAAGGATTGGTGCGTTGCAAGGCCGTATGTCTTGGCGTCCTTAGAGTTGGTGCTTTGCGTATCAACGCCACTAGGAACAATTACTTTGCCAATTTGGTTTTTCTTGCAAAACTGCGCAACTGATGAGACAAATTCTACTGCTACCTCTGGAAATATTGGAACATCAGAAATTATTGCGTAAATGTTGTCTTTTCGGTATATGCGAATTGGGCTGAGAATCTCACCATTTTCCACAAATACAGTTGGTGGTAGATCAGGATGAGATATATCGCCAACTAGCCTCATTTGCAGGTGTGATATCAAATATGATATGGTAAATGTGCCAATCAGGCCGTTTCCTGGAAATCCAAGCAGTAGAATCTTGTTTTGCTTTTTTGCCGTCATGGAGTTATTTTTCTAATGCTCAGTCTGTAGCGCTTTTTTGCCCTCTTTGATAATAATCTCATTATTCTGCCAGAGATCTCATCGAAGGCCTTGCTCAGATCATATCCAGTCCTTGAGAACTGGTATCTTTGATGAGGCGTAATTATTGTAGCAGACACATCATAGTTGTATCTGCTTCCAGTTCCATGGTGCTTTTTGACATAGACTTTGGCCTCTTGCACATCTGGATAGACTCGCTGCAGCTTGTCCAATATCTTTGTGAATTTTTCTGCAATGATTCCAGAATTGTCTTCTTTTGGCATGCCAACTATGAACAATGGAACTTTGCTCTTTACTCTGGTGCTCAACAGATTCAAAATGTCCCTGTATGTGATGATTCCCTGTAGCTGGTCCCATAATGACACCAGGCAAAATGTAGTGTCTGCATGAAGCATCTCATCTAGGATTTTGTTTAGATCATCAAGTGGTGCGCAGCTTGCCATTCTGCTTGTGCCAAGATTTCCCACAGGAGACTCTAGTCTGTTTATTTTTTTAGAGCCAATGTCTGCTTTTCCCACTCGCTCTGACGGAAGTATGGTATACAGCATATGATGCGATGTCAAGACTTGGGAGATCTTGTCTTTTTTTACCACAGGTAGATGATCCAGTCTTTTGCTGCTCATCAGCATTCTTGCCGTGCTAAGCAGAGTGTTGTTTTCTATTACAAGTGGGTTTGCAGTGAAAATCTGGTTTGCCTTTATCCATTTGTTGTCCAGCTCCGATACCAGCTTGAGTATGTCTTTTGCCGCAACAACGCCAATTATTTCATCGCCAGACACTACTGGTGCTGAGCGAATTCTGTTGTGGGTAAGAATGTTTACTGCCTTTTCTATTGTATCGCCTTTTTGTAGGCTCGAAATTGGGTGCAAAAACGGCCTCAGATTCATCTTTGCAATGTCTTTGCCCAAGAGAAGATCGCGCGTATTTACATTCAGTGTTACGTGTTTTTCCCGGCAAAACGCATCAAAGGTCTCATTGTGTATTATAGCACTGATTGCCTCCGATACAGTCGAGTCTGGCTTGACTAGCACTGGTTTTATGATTAGCGAGTCGATTTTTTTTCCCATGATTTGGGAGAAGTGATCATGAATTACGTCTAGGCTCATGTAATGGGTTCTGGCCAAATCACAAATTAAACAAATGATACAATTTCCATCTCTGATATTCAGCGCTGAGATTCGTGTCTCTATATTTAAAAAACTAGAGGCACTTTGAGATCTGTGAAGCTAAAAAACGCAGGACTTGATTCAGTAATCAGAAATGCAATCACAGTAACAGATACTATGAGCCTTCTTGAAGCAAGAGAGGTTTTGCTAAAGCACCGAGTCGGGCGACTGCCGGTCTTGGATAAAAACAAAAAGCCAGTCGGAATCGTAACGGAAAAGGACTTTGTTCGGGCAATCTACAAGTTCGGCGGAAAAATGGTAGACAAAATTTTGGTGCGCGACTTTATGTCAAAGAATCTCATCACCATAACAAAAAAGAACACCATACATGATTGCGCCAAGATGATGCAGTCCCACAAGATAAGCTCAGTCCTAGTGCTAGAGGGCAACAGACTGAGTGGAATCATAACAAAGACAGACTTAGCGTCTGTGTTTTTGACCCAGTCTGCAACACCACTCAAGGTTTCGCAAATTATGACCAAAGACGTCATATCTGTAATGCCGGCAGACTCGCTTTTGTTAGTAGAAAGCCTCCTAGTCAAGCACAGAATTTCACGAATAGTGGTGCAGCGCAACAAAAAGCCAGTTGGTATAATAACAAATCGCGACTTTATTCCAGCAAAAATGCCGCGATGGATAAGGGACTGGGCAGACCCAAAGGAGGTAAAGCAATACCAGCTAAACCAGGACGAGTTCAAAATGAACCAGCTGTCCTACATTTTGTCATTTAGAGCAGAAGACATCATGACTGCAAATCCAGCTACCATAGATTCCGATGAACAAGTCTCATCAGCAGTTCTAATAATGATACGAAATGGCATTAGTGGATTGCCTGTAGTAAAAAACGGAAATCTCTGTGGAATAATAACCAAGTCAGATATTGTACGGGCTATTAGTACACAGTAACTACGCCGACTCGCCACGGATGTATTGTACAGAAATAGTGATACACCCCAGACTCGCTAAACTTGTACGCAAATCTCTCGCCAGTCTTTAGTGCCTTGCTATTAAACAAGGACAAGACATTTCCCTTTTCGTCCTGGCTCTGAACAGTATGTGAAATGTTATCATCATTTATCCAAACTACAGTAGTTCCAGAAGTTACCTGTAGGTTTAGCGGCACATAGAATCCAACGTTGCCTATCTCAGAGTTGCCGTTTGGTATGACGATGTTTGCCACATTGGATGCAGGTGTAGTCGCATGTTTTGCTTCTACCTGTATGATGTTTTTCTCTATTAGGAATTTTATTGCGTTTAGAAATTCCGTATCAGTTATTTTTCCCTCCGACCAGAATTTTGCAGTGTTTTTGACCCATTCCGGCACAGATTCTGCATATGCAAAATTGATAAGAACTGAAAATACTGCAAGAACTGCCAATAGTGTGATTGTATGATTCAACGAATTTTGCTGTAAAATCGCAGTTATAACATCAAAGCTAAATTTCAGCTTTGATAATTACTAGCCTTCGGATGCAGACTTTCCGCCATCAATGTTGAGTATGGTTCCAGTAATCCATTTGGCGTCATCAGATACCAAAAAGATTGCCGCGCGTGAGACGTCCTCTGGATCTCCAATTCTGTTCAGTGGTTGTCTTTCTTCTAGGACCTTGCGCGCCTGCGGATCATCCAAATACGGCTTTATCATGCCTGCATTGATTATACCAAGATTCAGACAGTTGCATCGGATGTTTTTTCTTGCATATTCCACTGCAATGGATTTTGTAAACATCGAGATTGCCGCCTTTGTTGCAGAGTATACTGCCAGATGAACTCGCGGAATTGCGCGCTCGCTGGATATAGAGCCAATGTTTACAATAGAGCCGCTTTTGTTATCAAGCATCTTTGATATGACTGCCTTTGTCATGTTTAGTGTTCCCAAAATGTTTGTGTTTATCAGATCCGCAATATCAGAATCCTTCATTTCATGAAAGTGAATTGCGTCGTTGATTTTTGCCGCATTGTTTACCAAAATGTCGATTTTTCCATATTGGTCAATGATTTGCTCTACTACGCTTAGAACCTGAGAGTTGTTCATAATATCGCATGCCATAGATACCGCATTTCCCTTAACTGATGCCTGCGCCTTTTGTAGTGACTTGATATTGCGCCCTAGCATTACAACGGTTGCACCTTCCTCTGCAAATCTTTTGGATAGGTCCGTGCCAATATCACTTGATGCGCCGGTTATGACTGCGATTTTGTTTTTGAGCTTCATAATACTATTACACCAAATTATCTTAAATCAGTTTTGCTCATTTTACGACCAGTACCGGGGATGGAGACTTGTGTAGAACATAATTAGATACGCTTCCCAAAAAGACCTCCCTTACTGCGCTTCGCCCGCGCGAGCCAATTACTGTGAGGTCAATTTTGTTGTTTTTGATGTATTTTACAATCATGTATCCAGGCGTTCCATTTGCAATTGTCTTGTATGGTGCGATGTTATTTTTTGCACAGATTGCCTCTGCCTTTTTTAGGACAGATTCGGCAAACTTGCGCTCCTCGATTTGGCACTTTATTGGATCTATTGTCTGGACCTCTATGCTTGGAAAGACAGAAACGCAATACATCACAGATATGGATGCGCCAGACTTTTTTGCCAAAAACATTGCAACATCTAGCGCCCTAAAAGAGTTCTCCGAGCCGTCAAGCGGAACTAGTATCTTTTTTAAATCAAACAACACCACACCTGGCACTCAAAATTAGATAAATCGCAGTCAGATTATCAGATATGAATTTCAGTGCTGAGAATTAACCGACAAAGTCATAACGATATTACACCAAGCAAAATTCGTGAGCAAAGTATACGACTACAAGAACTGGAGCGAAATAGAATCTGGCATAACAAAACTAGTGCAAAAGATACAAAACAAAAAATTCAAAACAATTTCCACAATCAGCAGAGGAGGCCTAGTGCCTGCAAGACTAGTAGCCGACAGGCTTGGAATCAAGCAGATTCTAGTCGATGGCGAATCCATACCGGAAGACTCGCTTTTTGTTGATGACATTTATGATTCTGGCGAGACATTCAGAAAAATAATCCAAAGGGCGGACAATCCAGATGAGCTGGTCTTTGCCACAATATACGCAAGAAGAAAGGAATCATACCCAAAGCAGCTAGTCTATGCAGAGCTTACGCGGAACACTGAATACATTGTATATCCATGGGACAGATTTGAGCATGGAATGCCATATGAGGCCCATTAGATAAAAAACCTAAAGATCTATCGCTTTTCTATTTTCTTTGTCATTGCGGCTTCATTCGCAAAAGAATCTGTTCTGTTATTTTTCGCATCTCCGAGTCCGAGCCGACGCTGCACAATCGCACAATATCAGATGTTGTAATCATTCCAACTAGCACATTGTTTTGCACTGCAGGCATTCGGTGAATTTTGCGCGTCTTCATTAGTTGCGCGGCCTCCCAGACAGAGTCATCGGGGTTTATGACCACCACTGGTGAGGACATTACATCCTTTACACTAGTAGAATATGGCTTGCCCTTTGCTACTACTCTTCTTGTCATGTCGCGCTCTGTTATGATTCCTGTGACAATTCCGTTTTCTAGAACAACTATTGCGCCAATTGACGCATCATCCATCATTTTTGCAGCATCCTGAACGGCCATGGACGAATCAATAGAGATGACATTTTTTTTCATGACATCTCGTACTAGTTCTGTCATGAACAAAAATTCCCAATTGCTACTTAAAAGATCAAACCATGATTATCAGATTTGAATGCAAAAATCAGGGTTGATTTTTCGCTGATCTGTTAAATACGAATATTGTACAATGCATTTTATGGGAATACTGGAAAGTCTGCATGGTTTTGAGGCTAAAAAGGCAAAAGAATCCCTAGATATGCTCCTAATTGATAGAAGCAACGAGTTCAAGGAGCTGGCAGGCGGAATGAAAATTCCAACCACGTCTCAAAACTGGGAGCAGATAATTCTCAAGTTTTGCTTGGACTTTAATGACTGCTTCAAATTCATAACAACACCAGAGGGCCCAAATGATACTACAGATGAGAGCCACAACAAAATTCACCAGTGCATGACACTTATTCGACAAATAGCACGCGGAAAATCAAACATGATAGAAATAACTCACCTGCAAAACCTAGCATACACCCTGGCAGAGGAATTCAAGACAATATACAAAAGACTAGGGTAGAACAGAGATCTGGCCTTGTATGAGATTTTTATAAGCCCACAATAACAGCTCGCGTTTTGTGTGCGACCACTTGAGATGCCCTGCATATTCCGTCTTGTTTGGGATTAGTCTTGGGTATGCACCTAAAGGACAGCGCTCAAAGTTATCCACAACGTATGCAATGATTTTTTCTCGGTGGCCTGCCAGGTGTTTTAGCCACTGGGATTTATCGGCATACAAAAATTTTGGATTGTCGCAAAAAACACAGCTTGCCCCATGGTGCATGCTCATTTTACTATCAAAACCGAACAAAGCGAGTGTTGCGCAATTTTGGATGATACGCTTCCCAGAACAAATCGAAGTACAGCACCGAGTCCTTTGCTACCAACTATGACAAGGTCAGTCTTTGATTCCTTGGAATATTGGACTATTTCGTTTGCCACATTTCCCTCCTTGGTGATTATTTTTGGCTGGACTCCGCGCAATAGGGCAGTCCGGTATGCCTGATCTAGTGCATCTTGTGCATATTTTCGCAGAATTTTGGTGTATTCCGAGCCTGCCAAAACTGTGGATTTTGGAGTCTTGTCCACAACATACAAAATAGACAGCGACGAGTTGTGCTTTTTTGCCATCTCGCATCCAACCTTGACTGCCTTGAGTGAATATTTAGAGCCGTCAATGCAGACTAGGATTTTTGCAAACATCACATATCAAAATCCAAAAAAATGCATTTAATGATTTTTTAGATTATTACAACTGAGAAAGATGAGAATGCATCTTTACTGGTTGGCATTCCCGTCTATACGTACAAGCAGGTCTTGTACAGGTATGATATGCAATAATTCCAGTTAAGGCAGGGTATGATTATCACGCCTGAGAATCAATTTCGATTATTATTTTTGATAATCAAAACAAGACGTTTAAATTAAAAAAGTCAAAACTCATCATCATGATTAAAAACCAGATCAAGCGAATCTTGCTGCCAATGGACGGCTCCAAGACATCAGAGCGGGCGCTAGATGATGCAATTGAGCTGGCCCGTGCAACACACGCAACAATTCTTGGCGTAAACATCATTCCGTTTCTGCCAGCAGAATTCGCGCCAGCAGTATCACCATACAAGATTTACCAAAAAAAAGAGGCCGGCCTGTTTTTGGAAAGAGCAAAATACAGAGCAGCAAAACACGGAATTCTTTTCTCATATGTCATAGCATATGGAAGTCCAGTTGAGCAGATAATTGGCATTGCAAAAAAGAAAAAAATTGATCTAATTGTAATTGGAGCGCGCGGAAAGGGAAGAGTAAAGGAAATGTTCCTAGGAAGCGTCTCTAACGCAGTATTGCACAAATCCAAGATCCCAATCTTATTGGTAAAATGACATATCAGAGAATTCTTGTGCCATTTGATGGCTCCAAGCACTCCAAAAAGGCACTCTCCCATGCTGCTCAAATAGCACGCTCAGACGGCGCAATAATCTATCTTTGCACCATAATTACCACACAAAATGTAGTTCCACCAGGTGCGCTTTTGGGCTTGGTAAAAGAAGCATCGCGCGGAGCATTGCAAAAAAGAATCACCTATTCTGCCAAAATCCAAGCACAAAAAGAACATTCAGATCAGATAAAAATTTGCGAAAGGCTAGGCGTTCGGGCATATTCTAAGATTATAATCAGTGGAAATATTGCGCAGGAAATCCTCAGTATGGCAGCAAAAAAATCAGCTGACCTAATTGTTATTGGAAGTCAAGGACTACACGGTGTTGCCAAGCTAAAATCCCTTGGAAGCGTCAGCCGCAAAATATCAGAGAATGCTAGCTGTCCTGTTTTGATTGTGCGCTGAATTTTCTCAAAATGTTTTGTATTATTTGGTCCGGCACTTGGTCAAATTTTCTGTAAAACTGGCCCACAGACGAGAATTCCATTGGAGTCTCTAGTGAAATTATTTGCACGCCAAAGCGCTTGATTATCTCGGATGTGAGAAGCGGGATTACCGGTGTTGCAAGTATTATTTTGCCGGCCTTGGAGCCTAGCCACTTTAGGATGGCGCAAATTGTAGCGCCGGTTGCAATCCCATCATCGACTAGGATTACTGTTTTTCCTGATAGATCATAGTTTGTGTTACCCCGATACAGTATAATTTGACGCATTACTTCTTGCTTCTTTTTTTGAATTTCCTCTTGGAACCTAGGATCGGATTCGTATCGCTCCCAATCGTGCCCAAAATACATCACCCCATCATATGTTATTGCACCTATGGCATATTCCGGATAGTCAGGAGGAGTGATTTTTTTAGATATTATAACATCAAGTGGCATATCAAGAATCTTTGCAAGTTCGGCGCCAACTATTACTCCTCCGCGAGGAACTGCAAGAATTATTCCGTTTTGTATTGGGCCTAGCTTTTCTGCCAAGAGTTTTGCTGCATGAATCCTATCATGAAACATTACTTTACAATCAGTACTGGAATTGGGGATTTTTGTGACACATAATGTGAGACGCTTCCAAGCACGAACTCTTTTGCGTTGCTTTGGCCGCGCGAGCCCATCACGATCAGATCAGACTTGGAGTTTTTGGCAAAATTGACAATCTTGAATCCTTCGTTTCCACAAAGAATCTTCTCGTGGAATAATACTCCGTTTATTGCGCACTTTAACTTGGCGTGCTCTAGTATTTTTTTGCCTGCAGACGCAAGGGCTTGGCCTAGCTTGGACTTGGGTTTTGCCACATTGACAGAAAACAGCGGTATGACAAAGACTCCAGTTACGGTTCCCTGGTTTTGCCTTGCCAGATAAATTGCCTGGTCTAGGGCCTCAATTGAGGGCTTAGAGCCATCCAGTGCCACTAGAATTTTTTTGTGCGCCATGGCTTGGTATCATAGCATTGCAAATTAAAGATGTTCTGTGATTTTCTGGATTGATTTTCAGCATTGATAATTCGCATGGATATGATATATTGGAATCATACCAATCATACAATGGCGCAAACCCAGCCAACAATACTAGTCAAAGATATCATGACAAAGTCGCTCATAACTGTGGATTCTTCTGCCACAGTAAATGAGGCGGCAAAACTAATGGAAAAGGCGAAGGTAGGCTCTGTTCTAATTACTGAAAAAAACGTACCAATTGGAATAATGACAGACAGGGACTTTGCAATAACAATTGCGGCTCACGCATATCCAATTCACACCAAGGTAAAGCAAGTCATGTCGTCTCCGCTGATTCACATCAGGTCTGATGATGAGGTATGGATGGCAGCTGATCTAATGTATTCAAGAAAGATACGAAGACTGCCAGTACTAGATGAGGACGAGTTGCTTGGCATAGTCAGCGCATCTGACTTTGTAAAATTATACACAGTATGCAACAGAGAGGACACTCGCAAAATGTACTATCATGCACTAACCAAGATTTTTGATGGCAACTAGCTGATCAGAGACGCAAGTAAGTTTCCTACAAAATATGCAACAGAGGCAGCAATTCCTCCAACAAACAATGTTACAAGGCCTGATCTGATCAGTGGCTTTTTGACGATTTTTCCCTTGATTATTCCTATTAGGAAAAACGCCACACTAGTAGATGCAACAGAATATACAAAGCTCTCAGAATTCAGGTGTACTCCTGCCAGATAAATGAACAAAAACGGAATCAATGGAATTATCCCAATTGCGACAAACCCAAGCATGGTGCTTGCAGCAGTGTCCAGAGGCCTTCGCCCATCCTCGATTAGGCCTAGTTCTTCTTTCATCATGGTATCAACCCAGACTTTTCTTCGTGCGGTGATTACTTTGACTATTTCCTCTAGCAAATCCGCAGTGAATCCCTTTTTTGCGTAAATGTCCCTAATTTCCTGGCGCTCTGATTCCTCCATGTTGTCAATTTCCCATTCTTCTCGCGCCCGCTCTTTTTGGATGTATTCCAGTCTTGCCTTTGATGCCTGATAGTTGCCTACTGCCATGGAAAACCCATCTGCAAACAAATTTGCAAATCCCAGTATCACCACAATCATTGGAGATAGTGATGCACCAATTGCTCCTGCAACTACTGCAAAGGTGGTAACAGAGCCATCAAATGCGCCATAAATGAAATCCTCAAAGTACCACTTCATAATATGATATCATACCAATCCAGTTAATAATAAATAGAAAAAAATCAAAAATGACAATTGAGCTAGAATAATTCCCTGATGTTTCCTAGCTCTTCTTTGATTGAACCTATTATGGAATCAATTTCTTCTGCGGATTGGTCCGTGTTAATTGCGTGCCTGAGTTCCATTCGTAACATCAGTTCGACTTTGCTCATCAAAGCAGAGTCTTTGTCTGCAATTGCATCCTCAATGTACTCGTAATTTTCCAAGTACGCTTCAGTAGCAGTAGCTAGTGCACCGGCAGAATCACCATCATGATGTTTTGCAGAGACCTGATCAAGTAGCACTTCTATGTTATCAATTGTTTTGAGAACATCAGTATCTTTTGTAATTGGGGTTCCCATCATCATCGTACCCATCATCATGCCAGAACCCATCATTCCCGGATTCATCATGTCTTGGCCCATCATTCCAGGACTCATGCCAGTCATGTTCATCATGTCCATCATTTGCTGCATGTGTTGTGGATCTTGGAGCATCATTTGATGCATTTTGTCTACGGTTGCTGGATCCATCATCATCTGACCCATTATTTGGTTCATGTGTGCTGGATTGTTCATCATCATTTGATACATTGCTTGCATGTGATCAGGATTATTCATCATAATATCATGCATTTGTTGCATTGCTTGAGGATTTCCCATCATTTGGTTCATCCAGTCATTCATGGCATTAGGATCTGACATCATATTTGACATCATTTGTTGTCTAGTCAACGTCACATTGCTAGGACTGGACTGGAACACTGCATATCCTATTCCTAGGCCTGCAAAGAAAACGCCAACTGCTATGCCAACCCATATTGCTTGGCTTGCCATCGATTGGAAATTCGAATTTATCTATATACGGTCAGTACACAATTTTCAGCTCTGATAATTTTCCAAATTATCAACTCTGAGATTTGTAGTAATTCCATAAATACAATTTTTGCAGAATTCGGGCCATGTCCTCAATTCAGACCACCTCTGAGGGAATCCCAGTAATAGTTCTAAAGGAAGGCTCCAAGCAGTCGCGAGGCAAAGACGCCCAAAAAAATAACATCAATGCAGCCAAGCTAGTAGCAGAAATCATCTCATCTAGTCTTGGGCCAAGAGGAATGGACAAGATGCTAGTTGACTCTATAGGCGATATTACCATTACAAACGATGGCGCCACCATTCTCAAGGAAATTGATGTCCAACACCCAGCAGCAAAAATGATGGTCGAAGTGGCAAAGGCAACTGATTCTGAGGTAGGAGACGGCACAACTTCGGCAGTGGTAATTGCAGGCGCCCTATTAGAAAAGGCAGAAGGCCTAATTGATAATGATATTCATCCGGTAATAATTGCAGACGGCTACAAAAAGGCCGCAAAAAAGGCAATCTCGTTTTTAGAAGAGATTGCAAAAAAAGTAGACATTTCTGATAAAAACACATTTGAAAAAGTTGCGCGAACATCAATGCTAACAAAGCTAGTTGCAGTGGAAGCAGCCGATCTTGCAAAAATTGTAGTTGATGCGGTATTATCCATAATGGAGCAAAAAGACGACATCTACAAGGCAAACATTTCAAATGTAAAGGTGGAAAAAAAGACAGGTGGCTCTATCTCTGATAGTCAGCTCATCAACGGAATAGTGTTGGACAAAGAAGTGGTAAATAACAACATGCCAAAGAAAATCCAAAATGCAAAAATCGCACTAATATCAGCACCACTAGAAATAGAAAAAACAGAATTTGAGGCAAAAATAAACATCTCTACTCCCAATCAAATAAAATCATTCATGGAAGAGGAAAACCAAATTCTCAAAGAAATGGTCGAGAAAATAAAAAAAATCGGCGCAAATGTCGTATTATGTCAAAAGGGAATTGACGATATTGTCCAACATTATTTGGCAAAGGCGGGAATTTTGGCAGTGCGACGAATCAAAGAATCAGACATGGCAAAGCTATCAAAGGCAACTGGTGCCAGAGTTGTAGGCAATATCGATGATCTAACAGAAAAAGACCTAGGAGACGCGCAAAACGTAGAGGAAAAACAAATCGAAGAGGACAACTGGACCTATGTAGAGGGCTGCAAAAACCCAAAAGCAGTCACGTTTTTGGTCCGTGGCGGCTCACAAAGAGTAGTAGATGAGGTAGAACGAGCAATCCATGATGCTCTAATGGTAGTCAAAGATGTCATAGAAAGGCCGTATTTTGTGCCTGGAGGAGGCGCACCGGAATCATATCTGGCAACAAAGCTTCGAGTCTGGGCCCAATCGCTATCAGGCCGAGAACAGCTGGCAGTAGAAAAGTTTGCCGAAGCCCTAGAGTCAATTCCGATTTCTCTTGCACGAAATTCCGGCATGAATCCAATTGATGCAATTACACAACTAAGAGCAAAGCAAAGTGCCGGAGAAAAATACACCGGAGTAGATGCAGTAAATGGCACCATAGGAAACATAGAAAAAATTGACGTATTAGAACCAATCAAAGTAAAAGAGCAGGTAATAAAATCTGCAACGGAGACGGCAAATATGATTTTGCGAATCGACAATGTTGTGGCAGTGTCCAGATCATCCCCACCGCCACAGATGCCAAGCCAGCCGCCCGGAATGTATTAGGTTATTGAAAAAATTCACAATCACAAAGGCAAACGGTCAAAAAGCAGAGTTTGATCCAAACAAGGTCATATCAACATGCATCAGAGCAGGTGCAGATTCAGTACTTGCAAAAAGAATTGCAAGACATGTACATTCCAGACTATACTATGGAATTCCCACAAGTCAAATCTACAAAATCGTACTACAATTATTATCAGAGAATGCAACTCCTGCTATAAAGCAAAGATACAGACTAAAGGAATCCATAATGAAGCTAGGCCCAGCTGGATTTTCGTTTGAGTCCTATGCAGGACAAATCCTAAAGTACTATGGATACAAAATCATCTCAATTGGCACAAAAATCCAGGGACGATGCGTCATCCATGAAGTGGATTTGGTCCTAGAGTCAAGCAATGAAAAATGGCTAGTAGAGTGCAAATATCACAATTTCCCAGGCAGATACACAGGCCTCAAAGAATCATTATACACTCATGCACGATTTTTGGACCTAGCAGACAAGTTCGACAATGAAATGCTAATATGCAACACCAAAGTCTCCCCAGAGGCAGTAACATATGCTACTTGTATAGGCCAAAAGCTTCTCTCATGGAGATTTCCTCCACAGATGGGCCTAGAGAAAATGATTGAGCAAAAAAAGCTCTATCCAGTTACAATTTTGGGCCCAAACAAAAGGGAGCTGGAAATACTGGCAAAAAACAACATGATGATAGCAAAAGACCTGCTAGACATTGACATTTACGAGTTTGCACAAAAAACAAAGTTGCCAATCAAAAGGCTGATTGCAATGCAGCGCCTAACAAACCAAATAATCAGCTAGATTTTCAAAAATCCAGATACCCGCGCAATGTTGTTTTGTATTATACCAGCTGATTTGTGCAATTGTTGCTTTTCTTCTTCAGTAACTTGGATCTGGCGTATTTGCGTAATTCCGTCTTTGGTTATTGTAACTGGGACACCCATGCATATTCCATCTATTCCATATTGACCACTAACAAGTGTTGATGCGCAAATATCCAATGATTCATTTTTGATTATAGCATTTATGACATCAAATGTGTTTTTTGCAATTCCATAGACAGAACTGCCCTTGTAATCACGCAAAGACTTCCAATAAGATCGCACAGTTGTAGTTATCTGTGATTTTTTTGATTCATCCAAAACATTGCTGAGTGGTGTTTGGCCAAACTTTGCGCAAGAAAAAATCGGCACCATGGAATCGTCGTGCTCACCTATTACCAGAGCATCTTTGATTTGGGACTGGTCTGCTCCTAGCTCTTTTGCTAAAACATAGCGAAATCTTGCAGAGTCTAGGCTTGATGCCACACCAATTACGTTTTTTGAGTCCAGATTGCCACATTTTTGCACCAAGTACGTCATTACATCAACTGGATTTGTCACCACCAAAACCTTGGAGTTTGGCGCAAGCTCAGAGATTTTTTGCGCCATACTAGTCATCATTTTTGCCTGATCAAACATGATATCACTTCTAGTATTGATATGAGACTTGACACTAGCTGCAATTACTAAAACATCAGAGTTTTTTATTTGGGAATAATCCGATGTGCCAAGTACAGAGATTTTGGAGTTGTTTGGTATGGCATTTGTTATGTCCAGTGCCTCACCTATTGCCTTTTTTTCATCCCTGTTTACCAGTACGATATCATCTAGGCCAGATGCAGCACACAAAAAGGCAACTGCCGAGCCAACCTTTCCTGCACCAAGTATTGATATCATATCATTCATCCAATGCTACTTTTTTTATTTGAATCGTACCAAGTAGATGCTTTGTCTCCGCAATGTCATAGTATTGGAATGTTTGTTCTTTGTTGCTGTGTATTGTAATGGTGTCGTCCTGGCCTGGCTCTAATAGCTTGGTCTTGATGGCTATGGTATCAACATAGAACAGATGCGGTTTTGTGTCGGCATTTTTTACAGTCAGAATGTACGCAAAGCCAACTCGGGCTATTAATTCAGGATTTGTGCCAGAGTTTCCTATTGTTCCAACAACTACGGTTTGCCCGTTTATGTTTCTAAACTCTAGGGTTTTCCGGATTGTTTCTGAAAAGAAAATGTTGACGTGACGGACGTTTCCCTGGCCTGCAAATAATATGATCCTGCCAAATGCAGCGATTACAACTACAAGAGCAATGGCTACAAATCTTTTTTCGCTATTCACATGGTGCGATCTGGCATGTTGTTATTTGTAATACAAAGATAATTTTCAAAAATGATACTCAAAAATAAGAAAAAAGGGTTAGTTTCCCTTGTTTGTGCTTTTTCTGGCTCCGGTTCCCCGGTTTGTGACGCGCACCATTCCTTCGGTGGATGGTCGTGATTTTGGCGCTGGCAAGTCCTTGAGTGCCATGCTTCTATCACCCCTTCCCAAAGAAAGCGTGACGTTTTTGCCAATCTTGGTTAGTTTTTCTTGCTGGGCCTTTCTGTATTCGTCGCCTGCCCAATTCTGAGAAGACACTTCTGTCTCACGGATTCCGGTTCCGCGTCCTGTGACTTTTTTTACTTTCATGGTATGGATTGGTTTACGAATTATTTAGAAACTAGGTACACACTGCATTGCACAGCAAGAATGGAAGGAAGGCGAAGAAAGCAGTTAGGGAAACAGGAATCAGCTACTCCTCCCTTCCAATGGCATAGTTTGGTGTTTTTTCTATTTAACAAAGGTCTTGATTTTCAGTACTGATAATGAAAATTTCCCGCCAAACATAATATGATTTGATTTTTGAGAAAGTACATTGGCTGAGCTAAAGCGACATCTGGGATTGTTTCACACTACGATGTATGGTGTTGGGTTGATTCTTGGTGCTGGAATCTATGCTTTAATCGGCGATGCAGCCGGTGCTGCTGGAAATTCTGTTTGGATTTCATTTGTGCTAGCTGCAATCTCTGCTGTCTTTACTGGACTGAGCTATGCGGAATTATCATCAATGTACCCAAAGGCAGCTGCGGAATATTCCTATGTCAAAAATGCTTTTAAGAATAATTTTGTTGCATTCTTGGTTGGCTGGCTGACATTGTTTGTTGCTGTAATATCGGCTGCGGCAATTGCACTAGGGTTTGGCGGATACTTTACGCAATTGTTTCAAATACCGATTGTTCTTGCGGCTGTTCTAATCATAGCAATTCTGACATTTGTGAATTATTTTGGAATTCGCGAGTCTTCATCTATGAACATCATATTTACCATAATAGAAGCGGCCGGCCTTGCCGTTGTGATTTGGGCAGGCTTTGCCATTTCTGACGTACAAGTAGATTATCTGGATATGCCACATGGGTTTTCAGGCATATTTTCCGCCTTTACGCTTGTGTTTTTTGCCTATATTGGCTTTGAAAACATAGCAAACATTGCGGAGGAAATCAAAAATCCGCGCAAGGTTCTTCCCCGCGCAATAATTCTTGCCATATCCATTACTGCAATTGTGTATGTTTTGGTCTCATTGTCTGCAGTGCGGGTATTGGATTGGCAAGCACTGGATGCATCGCTTGCACCATTATCGGACGTTATAAAAAAGGCCCTAGGCCAAGAGTGGGGCTTTGGAATTCTAATTATTGCGCTTTTTGCCACAACAAACACAGTTTTGATAATGCTTGTATCAGGCTCCAGAATCCTATACGGAATATCATTTGATAGGGCCTTGCCTGCAATTTTTGCAGCCATTCACCAAAAAAGAAAGACGCCATGGGTCGCAACTATAGTAATAGGTGCGCTAGCAGCTGCCTCTGTTTTTATTGGAGACATTGGAACAGTTGCAAACATTTCCGTGTTTGCTATAATCATGGTCTTTGTCTTGGTGAATCTATCATTGATCTGGCTGCGCTACAAAGAACCAGATGCAGAAAGACAATTCAAGTCTCCCCTTAATGCGGGAAAATTTCCCATCTTGGCCGCACTAGGAATCATCACACCAATTCTTGGAATAATACAGCTGGAACCATTTGTGATACTGATGGGTCTTGGCGTGGTAGCTAGCGGCGCATTATTCTATGTCACATACAACAAAACAAAAAAAGAGAAATTCTGAAGAATTAGAATTTATTTTAGCATTTTATCAATGATTCCAGAAAACACAGACGCTGGTTGAGGACCTGAAATCTTTTCTGTCATGCCGTTTGGTCCAACAATTAGAAATGTAGGAGTTCCTTGTGCTCCTGCAGTTTTGAATCGAATCATTACATCAAAAATGCCGATCTAATCAAAAAACTACAATTTTACGCACGAATTTCATACAGGATGAGAAGACTTTAATCTAGTTTTTTGAGGCTCAGCTTCGGGGAGAGCATTTGAATAGACAGTACAGTCCACTAGAGATCTGCAATCATATCATCACACTAAGTGAGGATATTAGATTTGTAGGTAGAATCAAGGACAAAAAAGTAATTGCTTTTGCAAGAAACACATCCAAGACACCACTGCTAGACTCGGAGCTTGGCAACATGGCGCATTACTGGGCATCCATAAAAGCAGGAGTCGAAGAAATGTTTGATGGCCCCCTAGGAAAAACAAACTGGATGATTACTGCAAAAGAGCGAGTAAAGCTAGTAACACTATTCCTAGATGACGGATTATTGATATTTTCACTAGAAGTAGACTCGGACCACGATGAAATAATCAAGCAAATTCAGAGCCTGAACCTATCATTATAAAAAAAAGAAAAAAAGAGTTTATGGTTGTGTTGCGTATCCGCGTTCCATTAGTATACTAGCAGTATTTTCGCTAACACAAATTGCAGAACCACTTGATTTTTTGAGCAACAGTTGCAGGCCTTCATTGCACTGAACTTGTCTTGGTTCGACTCCATCTTGCATTTGCTTGAGTGGAGGCAATGATACTGCACCATCAAATGCCCCATCTCTAGTGTCTGGAACGGTCATTTCCATGGTATCAGAAATTGCTTTGTTTGCATCCACTGCAATGAACGGGCAGTTTACGATGAATCCGCCAAGTGCTGTTGTGAGTTCCTCGTTTCCGGCAGCCTTTGTTATTTCTGCCGTTGTGGTCAGAAATTGGGCAGATTCTGCATCAGCCCATGTTATGGTCTGGATTCTCCAAAATGGAGAATAGAATTCATCACCAATGTCAGTTGAGCCTATGCTTGCCTGAAATCCTGCTGGACCTGTGCCTGTAATGCCGTTTGTAAAGACATACAGATCAGATGCCGCAGATGACACCAGGGTCTTGCCTATTTTTTCAACATGGATGACACCTAGCATGTCAGCTACGTCTTTTGCAGACGCATCTGTTGCAATATAGTAAATTGTAGAGCCGTCTGGGCCAAAGCCTCGATGTCCTACAAATGTCACTACCAAGTTTTCTGTGTCGATTTCAAGTACTTGGCCTCCTCCGTATGGTGTGTCATCTGCTAGCTCTTGGTTTTCTCGAACTTGCAAGTGTTCTCCGTCCTTCCATTGGATGAACGGACAGTTCACTACAACTCCGGTTTCCTCTATTGTTAGCTCTCCTACCTCTTGTGCTGCCAGGATTTCATCTTCCGATGTTAGCTCTCTAGCAGTAGATTCGTCAGCCCAAGTTATGTGTTGTACTGCCCATGCTGGACTGTACTCTGGATCTCCCGGTTGCGAGTCTGCGACGTTTGGTTGGAATCCCAATGGACCCGTTCCTTCTACGCCGTTTGTAAACTCGTAAATGTTTGCCAGTGCGTCCTTTGGCGTATTTTTTATGGCCGGTGTGTATGTTACTGAAAAGCCTAATAGTGTAGTCAGATGATCAGCTACTTCTTTGTGTGATGCTTCTGTTGTAATGTAATATACCTCGTTTCCGTCTGCATATCCCATCACTAGTGGAATATCGATTGGAATTGAGGTATCTGTTAGGTCTTGCATTGCAGCATGAGCTGATGACACAATTCCTGAGAACAACAGTGTAACACCCAATGTCAGTGCCAAAAATCTCGCAGTCTGTTTTGTTAGTTGTGCATTTTGCATTGTCAACAAAATTGAGAGTTTGCATTTAAGGATTGTACCAAATCTAGATGATATCACGATATCATTTTACATAATGTTTATATTATGCTATCATGATATCATATATGATGACAAGCATGAGGTTAGTTCAGACAAAGGCAGACCGCGAAACCAAGGCTAGGTTCTGGCATCTATTTGCAGACAGCAAGGGAGCCACAAACAGAAGAAAACTGGTCGCTTATCTGAAAAACAACTTGGCAAATGCAAACCAGCTTGCACATCACTTTGGCCTAGACTACAAGGCAATTCGCTTTCATCTAAAAATATTGCAGGAAAATAATCTGATCAAAAACAGTGGCCACGGATACAATGACTATTACTTTGTTGCACCACATTTTGAGCTAAACGAGGAAATGTTTTGGGAGATCAACAGCATTATGGAAAAACAAACCATACAATGACAAAACTTGATCTAATTTTCAAGATTGGCCAAAAAATTCTGCACGCAAACAGATCAGATCACACCAAAGTCGAATGTTCCATTTGCAATAGAGAGATCAATCCGTATTGGGAGCCAAAATATGGTGGTCTTCGTGCCACATGTTCTGTGTGCGAAGCAAACTGGGCGGAATCGTAATTATGCGATCACACAACACAATGTCGATTTTATATTCAGCTGGAGATGAAAAAATCCAATGACCCATGACTTGCTAGTAAGGGGCATAGATGAAGAAGTCCACGCAAAGCTTGCAGACGCAGCAGAGATTTTGGGCATGTCAGTCAATTCCATAATCAAAGACGCAGCTGACAAATGGGTTTCCCAGATTGGTAAAGAGCGTCACAGACATGACTTGGTGCTATACTCTGATGACGAATCCCTCAAGTATCTGCTAGCAAAAATGAACGAGCTGACCACAACTAACTGGTCCAAGATTTGCTGCGGTCCACCAAAGCACCTAGGAATCACAACGCTGGAGAAGATGGGCTGGCATGATGGTACAATAAAGCCGTATGAGCGATTCTACCAAAACCCAACTGAATATGCAAAAAAACTCATCCAGTCGGTTCCCAAGCCTGCAAAAAACAAGCAGCTGCTAATTGCGGCATTTCTCACAGGAGACCTGGCAAAAAACTCAGTCAGGGAATCTGCCAAGTTTTGCCAGTGGTACGACAAGCAGCACGTGCCAGGAATCACACACTGCATAGCGCTGACTCAGACCATAATGCAGGACAAAATAGAAGACATCTTGGATTTGTTCAACTGCCACGAGCAGGTCTTTATTGTCAAAAACAAAAAACTGCACAGGTTGCGCGTCACAGAAGAAAACTATTACACTCTAGTGGTTTAGACCGAAAAGTCCGAGTAAAACATGTTATCATATGGCATCAGTGATATGCCAATGGCAAGTGGAATTAGGAACAATCCGATCCCAATTGCGGTAAGAATGACTCCAAGCCACAGACAGTTCTTTGCTCTTTTTGGGTCGTCCTCTTTTATGACAAAATACGCAATAACTCCGCCTATTACATTGAATAGTATTGGCAGCAAAAACCACCAAGCGCTTCGCCTTCTTACTTCCACGATATGATCACAATATCTGATCTAAAAAACATTAGTTATGAAATGTACTCGTCTAGCGGGAATTTTTTTGCACCCGGAATCTTGGCTATCTCAAATCCTTCCTGGCGTTTGTCTAGCGGTCGTGTGGCATCAATTCCAAGTTTTGCAGTGAGAAGATTTTTCTGATCACTTGATGGGTCTAGGCTAGAGCCACGCACCTTTTCTATTATGGTGAGATTACGGTCTGCTTGGAACCTAGTTGCCATGGCATATTCTACTTGGACTGGATCGGACGGATCTATATCATCATCTACTACGGTTACCATTTTCAGTGAACGATGAGCGGCAAAGGTTTCTGCAATTGCTTTTTTGCCATCGTCTTTTCCTTTCTTTGATATTTGCACTACTGCGTGCAACCAATTGCATCCACCATCTGACATGATCACCTTTTTTGTCTGAGGGATTTTCTTTTTGACGTCACGATTCAGCTTGGACTCTATTGGCATTCCCATCAACAATCGATGTTCTGCAAAGCCTGCCAAAATATCATGAAAGATTGCATCATTTCTATAGTACAGATTTTCCAGCTCAAAGACTGGCTGTGATCTTGCAAAGTCATATGTACGAAGCATCTCCACCATCCATTCCTTGTGGGTTTTATCAGCTAGAATTTTGCCCTCCATTACAATTTCTGTTCCAGACGGAACTGCTCTGCCTGAATATGGCAGCTTAGTTAGTGTCAGCTTGCCACCCAAAATTGCATTTGCAATATCCAGCTCGTCTTCTCCCCATTCTGCCTGATATGCACCAGCTATAGACACTGCGGGATGCACTCCAATTGTGATGGCAACTTTGAGGTCTTGGCCGTGTTCTTTGGCATCCATAAATGCTCGATGAAGATGGCGTCCTTCCACCATTCTAACTGAAAAGTGAGTCTTGTCTATTGGCATTAATCTATGAAATGACGAGTTTTGCGTCTTTTTTTCCGGATTTTGCGAGTAAATAATAGAAGATGTGATGAACGGACCGGACTCTTTTTGGAAATGGGTAACTATAGGTAAAATGGATAGGTCGCGGGACTTGTTCTCAAAGAACTTGCCATTGGCGATAATTTTGGGCTTTTTTGCGCGAGAAATAGCTGATATGACCTTTTGATGAATGGTATCCTCTGTGCCAGAGACGGCCATTGCAAATCTGGCGCGGTTTCCAACCAGGTTTGCTACTAATCTAAGCTTGCTTTCTTTGATGTTTGAGAATAATACGGCATTATTGCCATCGACTTGTTCTGTTAATGATGCTATTTCGAATTTAGTAGAGACTTTTTTTGATATGGTATACATCTGGCCCATTTTTTTTACCATACCAATGTAGTTTCGCAGATCAGTCATTTTCGAATTGCCTCCGTTATCTTCTCAATTAGAACCTTGCTTGGGCCTGCCCCAAGCTCTTTTTGTGCAAAAAGCGACACTATAGAAATTCCTCTAATTTCAGATGCCGTCTTTTGTGATACTAGCTTGAGAAACATCGAGTCCTGTCGTACTGGTATTATTTCAGATGATACTGGGGATGGACCAGATGCAATTGAGATTATGGTACCACCCATACGCAATGGCCCTTCAGAAATTGAAATGAAAAAAGCGTTTTCGTACTTTAAGATTTTGACATCGAATTTCCGATTTTCTGTTTCCACAGTTAGACTGTGGTCAGAACTTGACATTAAATGCCAGATGAGACTTATGCCTTTATTGCTATCGCTTCTTCTGGGTTAGTCTCAACCTGGATTGCTGCCTTGGAGAGCTTTGGGGTCTTGGCCTTTCTAGTTGTAGATTTTGCAGCCTTGACAGTTTTTGCTGTCTTTGCTTTTGTTGTTCTTTTTCTTGCTGACTTTGCCTCTACAGCTAGTGGTTCTTCGACTTCCACAGTCTCTTCGACTGCTTCGATTGTGTTGATCCCGGTAGCTTCTTGAGCTTCGGCTTCAACTCTGGCACGCAGCTTGGCTTTGTACTTGAGATTTCGTGGTTTTGTTCTCAGTCTGTAGCCACAGCATGGGCACCATAGTCCTTCCCATTTGATGAAGATTTCACAAATTTGACAACGTCTTTGACCTGAAGCATAACGTCCAGTTCCTACTGGCTTTTGAGCCTTGTATCTGGAGCATATTCCTTTACACGTCATATTTTGTCACCGTATTATAGGAATCGCAAATATTTAAGCATGGATCCATATTTTTTACATATTTTTTTTAGAAACATTATAGAAATTACAAACGATCTCGCCGATCAGCTTGATCAATTTGACAAAAATTCGAAAAGTTGTATAAATATCTAACGATTTTTTTACGCACGAGATTATACGAGCGTGGAGCCTGAGTTTGGGTTGTTTTTGAGTGTTTTTTAGATTGTGATCTCAGCCGGTTCTAGATAGGGGCAACACAAAGTGTCTGTATCCTTCCCTTTGCGCAATGAATCGCGCAGAGAGCATGTCGCGCTTTCCACGCTTGTTGTGGTTTTTGATTTTTCGCGTAGTTTTTCGCTCATCGACAAATTCCAGCTCAAAGTGCGAGCAGAACTTGAGGTTTAGCTGTGTGGTGATTTGCTTTGCTACCTGCATGTTTCCATTTCCAATTCTGACTAGCTTGCGCTCTGCTCGCAGGCCGCCTAGAATTTTTGCTACGTGTGATGCCAGCTCTTCTGGCGAGGTGTACAGTCCGCGCTCTATTTCTTTTCCAAAATAACTAACAGATATGCCGATTCTTTGGCCTGGATCTATTCCAATTAAAAGCTCGGACTGGTTTAGGCCAGAGTCCAGCTTTTCAATTATTATTCCTTGGATTACTGTTGGATCTTGTTGCAGTATCTCCTCATTGAGGATTGCTTGGCTTGCTGATTTTGGAGACTCGCCCTCTGTAGTAAATATGAGGTTTCCTTGATATGTTGGGATTTGGTCAGGTATTATGGAATCATATTCCAAATTTAGGAATCTGAGGGCTTTGACGAACTGAAAGTAGGATTTACCCTGGGTGGTGGCAATACCAATACGACATTGTTGTATGGTGCTGATACTGTTTGTGGTGTGATTAGCGATTTAAGGCTTTACGGCTTGAGAATTGTTGACACTACGCTGTCAACTGCTTCATTAAATTTAGAGTCAATGTTTGCCTTGGTTTTGTCCAGTTTTGCCGCACCTTCTGATGCGATCTTTTTTGCCTGGCTTTCTGCTCTGGATTTTGTCTCTGAGATCATGGCTTCTGCTTGTTTTATTGCCATTTGGGTTATCTGCTCTCTGAGGGAATCGATCTGTTTTTGAGCACTGGTATGAAGGCCTTTTTTCATTTCAGCTACTTTGACGTTAAGTGAGTCCAGATCGTCTTCTAGTTCTGCTAGAGACTTGATAATTTTGCTTACCTTGGAATCTGCAACTACGCTTTGAGCTGGTGCGTCCTTCATATAGCTAAAACCTGCCTGTTCGGCTAATTAAATTCTTCATTTTACGGTGAGTCGTAAAAGCGCCTGAGATAGATCGCCGCCCGTTTCCTTTAGTGCATCTGCTGCCACCTCTGGTGTGACATTTGCCTGGGCGCAAAGCATCATAATGTCTTCTTCTGAGAAAATTGGAGTTTCAAGTTCCTTTTCCTCGTATGAGGTTGCTATTACCTGAAAAATAGAATTGTCCTTTGATTTCATTTCTGTGACTGCGGGCTTGGCGATGATGATTTCTTTTTTGTCGGTCTTTATGATTACCTCTTGGACATTGTTGAGCTCCTTCATGTCTAGGCCCATTCTGTCCAGCATTCTTCGCATTTCGCGATTTCCGCCACCGCCTCGCATCATGCCTTTTTTTGCTCCAAACTATTTTTTAAACTATCTCGCACTTTGACTGCGACTCCACGCTTTAGAGTCAACATCATTTCTGAGTTGACTATGGCTCGTCCCACCGCAATTACCTCATCTTGGTATAATACAGGAACGTCTGCGCCAATCAGGATGTTTTTGCCTGCCCAGGTGACATGTTTGCAGAAAACCGACTTGCCGTCTCGCACAAAGGGCTCCGAGTCGGAATTTACCTCAATGCAGTTTTGTTTGAATTTTTTATTTTTTAGCAAAATTTGCGCAAAATATGGCGATATTGCAAGGCCTCCATCGATGCGTAAAGTGCAGAGCAGTTTTTTGTCATGATATACCTCTCGAATTCTGCCTGTTTTTTTGGAAAATGTCATCTCGATGTTCTTTGGTAGATTTTTAGAAATTCCATTTCCAAACAACGCATCAATTGTGTGCTTTAGTTTTATGAGAGGATCCAATGATAGATAACAAAATTATTCCATTAATATGTCAAAATGCTATTTTGGCAGACTGATTGTGAAAATGGTTGGCTTGTTCTTTACGTATATGGAGCCACCGTGTTGCTCGACGATGTTTTTGACTGTTGCAAGACCCAGACCAGTTCCCTTTGGTTTTGTAGTAAACAGCGGATCAAAGATTTTTGATAAAATTTCTTCTGGAATTCCTGGACCAGAATCCTCAATTTCTATGATGTAGAATTTGTCATAATCATTTACTCTTATGTTTATGGTGCCTTCTCCATCCATTGCTTGTATGGAATTGGTCAGTAGATTTGCAATTGCAACCTCGATCTTTTCTGCATCACATTTTATCACATAATCAGAATCTGGCAGATTTATCGTGACTGTGGATGGCTTATCAATTCTCTCGGATACTAGTGCAAGAATTTTTTTGATCGAAGTTTCCTTGATTTGCAGTGGGGTAGTTCTAACAAAGTCTAGCGTATCGCTGACTTGATAGTTGATCTTGGATGCAGCACTGTCAATTCTGTCTAGGTGAGAAATAGTTTTTTCATCAAGGGATTTGTTGTTTTTGGCAATCTCTACGGTATTTTTGATTACAGATATTGGGTTTCTAATATCATGTGCAAGCCTGCTTGCGAGCTGTCCTACAGCAGAAAGTTTTTCGCTTTTGACTAGATCCTCATTTAGCTTGGTTATACGGTCAATGTGTCTCTGATTTGAACGAATGGCAATAAAGACAAATGCACTCATCGATACTCCTATTGCGGGAATTGCAACCAATACTGACGTCTCAAAGTCACTAAAAGTACGAATGCGGCTAAATTCCATCATCCAAGTTCTATGGCCATAGTCAACATTGACAGATTCTATCCAAGTATGATCAGGCACACCTACCTTAGAATCATAAAGTAGATTTTCATCAGATTTTGTTCCATCATACACTTTGATTCTAATATCGCTTGTCTTTGTTTCCTGCAAAATTGGAAGCATTGCGTTGAATAGATCATATGTTCTAAAGGCACTATATACAAATCCCTGTAACGCTTCGGCTTTTTGCTCAACTGTCTCACGTGGTTTGTTCTTTTCATAAACCGGCAAATACATCAGAAATCCCGGCTGAACATCTTTTGTAATTTCTTGAACTAGGATTACTTTGCCAGAAATTGTTGCAGTATTGGTTTCACGTGCTTTTTCCATTGCCGCTCGCCTTGTTGGTTCTGCGAACATGTCATAGCCAAGTGCCTTTAGGTTACGAGTATTAACCGGTTCAATATAGATAATAGAATGATATTCATCTCTTTGGGCATCAGGGTGAACGACATAGTCAGGATATGTTAAACGCATTTCCTCAATGTGTTTTGCTAGATCATCGGAATTGCCTATCTTTTTTGAATAGCCTGTAACCTGCACCCCTGGAAATCGAGTTTCTATTTGTTGATTTTTGATAAAGGCTTGCCATTCGTCTGATGTAACCTGATCTGAGCCAAGAAACAATCCTTGCGCTGCATGCAAAACTTGTTCATAATTGATCAGCCTGTTCTCTATTGCATTCGCCAGTTTTTTTGAAATAAAATCAAATTCATGATCTTGTTGAATTAGAATATAGCTGTAGAACAAGCCAAGTATGGCAAATGTGATAAACAAAGAGCCACCAAGTGCGATAAAATCAAGATGCCTGCTTTGCATTGTTGCTAATTTTTAGAATATGGACTTTGTAAATAGACATTAGAGATTGATGACATGTTGGTAAAACATATGCATGTATTATTTAGTATATATTTTTAGGACACATCTATATAGATAAGCCGAATTCATTTAGTTATGTCAGAGCGAGAAGAGACAAGACGCATCCAGTTTACCGGAAAATCATCCTATATTGTATCATTACCAAAGCAGTGGATCATGGAGCTTGGCCTAAAACAAGGCGACCAAATCACAATAACAAGAGAGGGAAGATCCGCACTCAAAATAATTCCTGCTAAAGAGCAAACAAAATCATCTCAGGGCGAAGAGGCAGTACTAGAAATAACTAGAGAGGACAATAATGCGGCAATAGTTAGAAAGCTAGTATCACTGTATTTTCTAGGATACAAAACAATTCAGATAAAACCAAAAGGCGACAGACTCCAGCCAGGCCAGAGGACTGCAATCAAGTCAGCAGTCAAAGGAATGCTGATGGGTGCAGAAATCATTTCCGATTCCGTTGATGGCATAACAATTCAGGTCTTGGTGAATTTGCTGGAATTGACAGTCGATGGTGCATTCAAGCGAATGCTACATCTGGCAAAATCAATGCTAAAGGACGCTTTATTGGCAGTAAAAGAGGCAAATTTGGAGCTTGCAAAAGAGGTAATCGACTCTGACGATGAGGTAGACAGATTTGGCTTTTACATTATACGACAGCTAAAGATAGCAATTCAAAACGAGTACATGCTAAGAGAGATGGGCTTTACAAACGCAAGACAGTGCCTTGGATACAGACTAATAGTAAAAAACATAGAAAGAACTGGCGACCACGCAGTTCTCATTGCAAAGGACCTATTAGAATTCAAAAAGTCAGTTCGAAAGGACGCAATGGAAAAAATTGAAGACCTAAACGACTTTGCAATATCTGTTTTGGACCAATCATGTCTGGCGTTATTCAAAGAAGACTTTGCGCAGGCAGAGCGAGCAATTGAAAAGGCATCCGAGCTATCAAAATACGAAAAAAAGATTATTGAGTCGGTCAAGGCCATAAAGGACGAAGAAGAAGCGTATCGCATCAGAAGAATGGCTGAAAACATTGCCAGAATTGCGGAATACGCATCAGATATTGCAGAAATCGTACTAAACATGAATGTAGAGAAACTGTTAAGAAAACGCCCATAAGCAAACCTACAATGCTAAGCGCAATTCTAATCACATATGACAACGAAGACGCCGTAAGAGAGGCCTACGGACTTTGTGAGGCAGCAGGCTACAAAGTAGACAAGCTGATCAGGCAAAAATTCCTCAACAAGGCAAGATATGGAATTGGCGAAGGAAAAATGCTGGAAATAAAAGAGATCTCAGACAAGATAAAGCCAGATGTTTTAATCTATGATGAAATCCTCAAGCCAAGCCAGAACTATAACCTAGCATCAAAGCTCAAAATCAATATCCTAGACAGAGAGTCTTTAATTTTGGAAATATTTGAGAGACGTGCTACCAGCTCAGAGTCACACCTGCAGATAAAGCTGGCACAATTCCGATATGAAATGTCAAGGGCAAAAGAAAAGGTAAGATTAGCAAAGATGGGCGAGCAGCCGGGATTTATGGGAATTGGCATGTACGAAGTCGATTCTTACTATAACGACATTCAAAACAGAATGAAGTCAGTAAAATCAAAACTGGAAAAAATGGGAAAACAACGAGCACTACATAGAGAGGCAAGAAGACGAGTAGGCCTAAAGACAATCTCACTTGCAGGTTATACCTCTGCTGGAAAGACTACACTGTTTAATTTGTTGACAGGCGAGACAAAAGAGCAAAGCCCGGAATTATTCACAACACTATCCACCACGACAAGAAAGACCCTAATTGACAAGGACCCGGTTTTGATCTCAGATACTGTAGGATTCATCTCTAAATTACCAGCATACATGATAGAGGCCTTTAAGTCCACACTTGAGGAGCTCAAGTACGCCGAAGTAGTAATTGTTGTAATTGATATTTCAGATTCAGAACTGGAGTTGCGCAAAAAATACCGAAGCTGTCTTAAAACCATGGCTGATCTTGACGTGGACCAAGAGCGCGTAATCTATGCTCTGAACAAGTCCGATTTAGTAGAGCCGGATGAGATTCTCAAAAAGGCTGAATTTATCGGTCTGACAAACAGCAAAAAATGGGTTCCAGTTTCTGCCATATCGCAACAAAACATTCCAAAGCTATTGGAGCTAGTCAAAAAAATGATTTCGAGTCCGCCCCAGCAAATAAAAGAAATCCCAAGAAAGCAAGACTTGGCAAAATTCTATGAACAAGACGATGATTGAGGTATTACGCATAGGACAAAGAATAGTTCGGGATGACCGAGTCACAACCCATGTTGCTCTGGTTTCACGCGCATTTGGCGCATCAAAAATTTACATGAATGAGATAAACCCAGAAATAAAACAAACCATAGACAGAGTAAACAAGTCCTGGGGCAGTGACTTTGAGATAGAATACATTGAAAACTGGCGCGCACTGCTCAAGTCAAAGAAAAAGGAAGGCGCAAAAATTGTCCACCTTACCATGTATGGCCAAAACATCAATTCAGTTCATGCCAAAATTGCAAAGGAAAAACACATTCTAGTTGTGGTTGGCGCAGAAAAGGTTCCGCGCGATGTCTATGAAAATGCTGACTATAATGTGGCAGTGGGCAGTCAGCCCCATTCGGAGATTAGCGCACTTGCCATAGTACTAGATAGAATTCAGGGAGGCAAACAGTTTGATGCAAAATTTGAAAACGCCAGACTCAAAATTATACCATCAGAAAAAGGAAAGCAAGTAGTATCAAAAGACTAGCTTGGCTGGACCCATCCGCCACAAGAAGAGCAAATCAGCATTCCTTCTTCGTCTTCGTGTGTAGGCGAGCCTGGAGGGCATTCGCATTTTGATATTTCCATCAGGCATGGTTGGGATTTAGGTTATTTTAGCAAGGCTGCCAAAAAATCAAACATCTGTTTAGTATACAAGACATTTTTGTACAAAACAAAAGTGATGTCAACATCATGCTTTTGGGTCATGGTGCGGTATCATATTAGAAAAGCTGACGCAATAGCCAATTGATCTATGTAGTGACTTGGTTTGCCTGCAAAACATACTGATTTTGCCCTCGGCAAAGGTGTCGAGTCCCCAGTCATCTTCTTCGCAGATATTAAATATACAAATCAAGTCCCGGTATTATGGTCGAGTCCTACGAAGATCCATTTGTAAGAATTTCTGCAATGATTGGCGGGGATGAATATCTCAAGGTTGCACGGGCTTTACTCAAAGCAGAGGATGCAACAGATGAGGAAATTGCAAGCTCGACTGGCCTGAGAATCAACATGGTAAGAAAGGTTCTCTATGATCTTTTTGGAAAGGCACTCATCACAGGAATTCGCGTCAAAGACGAGCGAAAGGGCTGGTTTGTGTACAGATGGCGCTCAAGAAAAGATGAAGTCGAGAATTTCATTGAAAATCAGAAAAAGAAAATCTCAGAGCGACTCCAGCAAAGACTGGACTATGAGAATTCATCGCAATTTTATCACTGCGGAAACGAGGACTGTCCAAGAATAACATTTGAGACAGCACTGGAGCAATTCTTCAAGTGTCCAAGATGTGGTGGTGTAGTGAACCTAAAGAAAAACGACAAGCTCAAAAAAGCACTAGAGTCAAAGATTACCGATATTCGAAACGACATGCGTCGTCAGATATAGTATAGTACAATTTCGTTTCCCTGACGCCTGGTTTTGTGTAATTTGAGCCTCAGAGATTTTGATATTTTAGAAAATCCGTCTCCTTCAACTAGGGTTTTTGCCTCTTTTCCGCCAACCAAATATGGGCTTATGGTAATTACGGCCTCATCGATTAATCCCTGATTTACAAAATCCCAGTTTGTAGTTCCTCCGCCTTCTAGCAGAATGGTCTTGATGTTTTTTTGCCTTAGAAATTTTAGCAGTAATTTCAGCTCGACTCGAGTTTTGCCTGCAATGACAACATCTACTGGGAACTGTCCTAGTTTTGCCAGATTTTTTCTTGGCGCCTTTTGTGATACTGCAATTATGGTTGGTATGACATGGGAAGTACGGATTATTTTGGATTTGATTGGGATTTGCCCCTGTGAATCCAAGACTATTCTGACTGGGTTTTTGCCCCGTACATGTCTAACAGTCAGCATTGGGTCGTCTTGCAGTATTGTGTTTTTGCCAACAAGTATGGCATCTGCTTTTGAGCGCATCTTGTGAACCCGCGTAATATCCAGCTTGGATGATAGTGCAGAATCACCAGTCCTAGTAGCTATTTTGCCATCTATTGATATTGCTGCAGACAAGATGACGTATGGCCTAGAGCCTGCCATGGATTATTTTTCCTCCAATCATTACTGCAGATATTGCAGACGAGTCCGCTCTGTGCACTATGCTAGCATATGGATTATGCATTGGCTCCAAGTCCAGAGAATGTTTGTCAAAAAATATCCCGTCTGCTAAAAATCCAGGCTGAATTGAGCCTATTTTTCTGCCCAGCAGGATTCCGCCGTTTACTGTTGCCATTTTTAGTATGGTTTTGGGATCTATTCTTGTTTGGTGCAATCCCATGTGGGATTTCCAAAGATAATCCATTTCGCGAAACATGTCAGGCGAGTTTATCATAACATTGTCGGTTCCAATCCCTATTGTACATCCCACCTTTGCCATTTTCTCAAAGTTTGGGATTCCTTCTGCCAAAGACGAGTTTGCCCTAGGGCATATTACTATACCACGGGTTTTTTTGGCTGCATTTGCAAGATCAGAATCGTTTGCATGTGTCATGTGTACCAGAAAATGCGGCTTGAGGGACAATGCTCGACTAGTTTCGGATTGTTTTGTCATTTTTTTAGATGCCGTAATGCTTTGCTTTGTTTCTGAGCTGTGAATTGCTCGAAGCTTTTTTGTTTTGGAATAGTGTTTTAGTGCAGAGTCACTGTTTTCATTTGCACCAGAGATACCAATGCCATCAGAGATTTTTACAACCTCAGATAGTGTTTTTTTTGCATCATCAGATAATGGTAGATTTTTTTTAATTGCAAACGGATCAGAATATGACTCAACTCTTCCCAGAATAATTCCCCTAATTGGAATGTCTTGCAGTGCCTCTCTGAGCAATCTAACTCCATATGGTCCACCTTCTCTAAAATCAACAAATGTTGTGATGCCTTTTCTTATCATACTAAAACAGGAATTTTTCATAAATGACACCAGATGGTCAGGCTTGGTTTGCCTCAGGATTCTCTGTTTTGCTCCCAAAACAGGATGAATCTTGCTATCAACTGTTCCTGCAAGTGTTGCATCTTTGGCTATAGAATCGCCAATGTGCGTGTGCATGTTGATAAATCCAGGCACCAAAAGCAATCCCTCGCAGTCGATTGCTTTTGCAGCCTTTTGGCCAGGCTTGCCGAACTTGTCGCCTAGTACAGGCATGTCAGCAGAAATGTACTTGAGGTCTTGACCATAAAGGACGCTGAGATTTTTTAAAAGCATGAGAGCTCATAGATTTCCGGCTTTTCTTTTTTGGCATCTCTAATTTCTCGAATTGTGTCAAGGGATTTTGTTGCAAGCTTGACTGCCTCTCTTGCTGTTTTTCCGGTTCCAATTCCGCAGTTAAAGGTCACACCAAATTCCTTTTTTGCAATCTCTAAAAATTCCTGCGCATTTTTCTTTGCGTCCTGTGAGGTTACCACCATAAAGTTGTCACCTCCCATAAAAAATGCCAGAGATTTTTTTGCCAAAAAGAAATCAGACATTTTTGCATAAATTCGAAATATTATAGATGATATCTCATATGGCGACTTGACCTTTCTCTGAGAGGTGATGTTATCTACATCAAAGTGCATTATTGTGACTTGTTGGTCTGCATTCCCATTTACAAAACCAAAGATGTTATGATCTTTATCCAATATGATGGGAGTTTTTTTGCCTTCGTATGCCTTGAGGTTTGCATCAAAGGGATTGTTCGCATAGCCAATTGACATGGATAGTTTTAGTGAAGATACCTCAGCTAGTTTTTTTTGGATCTCAATGTGGTCAGCCAAAGTCAAACCATTGCTTATTACAAAAAACTCATCAAACCTATTTGAAAAGACAAGGCAGTTTTTTGCGGAAAACAACTTTTGTATTTCTCTGTATAGGTGTGCCTGCAACATTTGCAACTCGTGTTCCCTATCAGAACCCAAAGTCAGAGTCCATGGCCCATATTCTGTTATTTTGATTATTGTTAGTTGGATCATTTTAGCTTCTCCAGTTCTTGAGCTAGTTTTGCAACAGCCTCTACTGCACGCTCGGATACTGGTCGAATTCGTGCGTATGCATGTCGCTCCTGCATTCCAGGACCAGATATTCCCAGTGAGACTGGCTTTTTGTGCTTGAGGGCTAGCTCAGTTAGCGACTTTGCAGTGCTGTGTGAGATTACCTCATCGTGCTTTGTTTGGCCCTTGATTATGGTACCAAGTGTGACTACACCGTCTACATCTTTTCTGGATAGCAAGGCATCCACAATAATCGGCATATCATATGCGCCTGGGACCCTGCAGGAATGTGTAATGGTGAGTTTGAGCTCTTTTGCCTTTTCTTGTGCTATTGCTAGCATTCGGGATGTTATCTCGTCATTGAATTCCGCAGTAACTATTGCAATGTTCATCTAATGCACCCTAGAAAATTCCAATAATTCCTTGCCATCAATAAATGGAATGGCGTGCTCTTTGGCAAATCTTTGCGCCTTTTCTGGAGTAAGAGCAGAATATGTCTGCCCATCCATCATCTCGCATATTGCTGTAACTGGTGTGAGATTTGCAAGTTTTGCCAAATACACTGACATTTCCGTATGGCCCTGCCTTTGAGCCAATAATCCATTTGATGCCAAAAGTAATGGCACGTGGCCCGGTGTGGCAAAGGAAGTAATAAACTGGGTTTTTGCGTCATCGGAGTGGTATAATTGTGCCATTTCCTTTATGGTCAGCGCCCTGTCCTTATCGGTAATGCCGGTGTAGGTTTTCTTGTGATTTATAGAAATTGAAAATGTCGGATGGTCTCCATATGGAGCAGTACCCATTATCATTTTTTTAGAATCAGAATCAATGTCATCTGACTTTGATAAAATGTGATGCATATATTGCAGATTTAGTGATTTTGCAAAAGAGTCCTCTAATGCAAGGCAGATCAGGCCTCCTGCGTTTTGTCGCATTCTAGAAATGTGCTCTGGTGTTACAAACTGGGCTGCAACCACCATGTCTACTTCGTTTTCTCTTTTTCCTGAATCATACAAGAGCACAAATTCTCCACGCTTTAGAGAAGAGATTGCCTCATCTAGTGTCATAATATGAATTGGGGGTTGGTATTGTAATAAAGTTTACTAGTAAATTAGTAATTACCACTTTTTTGGTAAAAAATCATTCCTGTTTTAGGAGATATTTGCCCAAAATGTCGGTTTCAATATTAATCTTGTCGCCTACTTTTTTTGTTGAAAAATTTGTAACATCAATTGTATGTGGAATAAGACAAACAGATGCGAGATTTTTTTTCACATCAACCACAGTCAAACTTATTCCATCAATTGCAATAGAACCCTTTTGCACAACAAAGCGCGCCAGGCTTTTTGGAATCTCAAACCAGATCTGGACTTCTTTTGGCTTTTTTTCTATTTTGGTTATTTTACCAACGCCGTCGACATGCCCTAATACAAAATGGCCTTCCAGTCGCTCGCCAACTTTGAGGCTTCGCTCCACATTTACAATTCCACCTATTCTAAGATTGCCAAGGTCGGTCTTTTTTGTAGTCTCCTCTATCATCTCAAAGTTGCATTTTGATTTGTCAATTCCAGTAACAGTGAGGCAAACGCCATTTAGCGCTACGCTTTGGCCTAGCTTGAGTCCCTTGGAGTTTTTTCCAAGATCGACAGTCATTTTGATGGCGCTGCGATTCTTTGTGTTTTGTTTTATGTCCAAAACCTTGCCGATTCCTTCAACGATTCCTGTGAACAATCACTGGGATCATACCAGAACGGTATAAAATGATTCAGGCAAGCCTTAAAAATAAAACAAAAGCCAGCTTTTGTATGGATACATTTGAGGCAATAGAAAAACGCCGCTCCATCAAAAACTTTGATCCAAACCATACTCTATCAAAGGAAGAAATAGACAGGATTCTCTCTGCGGCGATTTTGTCCCCTACTTCATATAATATCCAAAACTGGAGATTTGTGATAATTACTGACAAGCAAACCAAGGCAAAGATGCGCGCTGCCTCGTGGAACCAGGCTCAGGTATCTGATGCATCAGTTGTGATTGTTTTGTGTGCGGACTTGCTTGCATGGAAAAAAGACCCCGCCAGATACTGGAAGAATGCCCCAAAGGCAGCCCAAGATTATTTGATCCCTGCAATCATTGAAGCGTATGAAGGTCAAGATCAGTTCCAGCGAGACGAAGCAATTCGTTCCTGCGCGATGGCTGCTCAAACAATAATGCTTGCATCAAAGGCAATGAATTATGACTCGTGTCCAATGATTGGATTTGTCCCAGAACAGATAGCAAAGATAATCAATCTGCCAGAGGATCACGTCATAGTAATGATGGTTGTAATTGGAAAGGCGCTAAAGCCTGCTAATCCACGTGGCGGGCAACTATCATTGGATGAGGTATCAGTAGAGAATCACTTTTAGATCCAAGATTAACAAAGATACTTTTAGTTTAATTACTCAAAATCCACAATTTTTGTCATGGATATAACTGACGGAATCATAACAGCAGTCCACCTTGTTGTAGGATTCATCTTGGTGTTTTATGCAGCAAAGGCATACAAGAAAAGCAAATACCCACCCATGCTTTTGTTGGTTGCAGGATTTTCAGTTCTTGTTTTGGGTGAGACTGTCATTGAGGACTTCTTTGATTTTCTAAATGACAATGTGCTTCAAGAAGTAATTGCCGAATCATTTGAAATTGCAGGATTTGCCATACTGATACTGGCAGTCAAGAAAAGCTGAAAAAATGGAACCAGAGGGCGACATTACATCTGCACTGGCAGACAGGTATACACGAGACATACTAACAATTCTTGGAAAAGAAGAATTATCAGCACAGCAAATAGCAACAAAGCTAGACATTCCAACATCCACCACATACAGAAAGATCAAGACACTAGAGGATCTAGGGCTGATCAGAAAGACAAAGATCATACGCACATCCGAAGGCTTGGGCGAGAGTTATTACAGGAGTCTGGTGCTTGAAATCAACGTCAAGTACAAGGATGGTAACCTAACATATACAGTAGACAAGATCAAAATGGATGACAAAATAATCAGATTGTGGGAAAAGTTTCGATCCTAGGCATGCATTCTCATCAATAGGAATGGTCGGCACCAAATTAAATATCAGAAACAATTCTAGTACATGGAAAATAAATCGACACATATCACAGCCATCGCACTTGCAGCAGTCATGATTGCAGCTGGTCTGGTGTACCTATCTGTTGCATCAGATGAGTACAAGGATTATCTGCAAGAATCAAAAACACAAGCAAACACCGAAGAATCCGAAGTAGAGGCAGAATCTGAAGAAAACGAAGGATCTGGTCTTTACGGACCTCGTGAGGAAGCAATCTTCTTCGGCACTATCGGAGCAACCTACATTCCAATAGGATTATGGATGTTAAGGAAAAAAGAACAGACTAAAACACCATACGTAATTGCTCTTATTGGCTCTGCTGCGTTGCTAATGTTTTACGTTGCCACAAGAGCAGTGGATTTGCCAATAATTGGCCTTCAAACCGATGTGGGAATAATGGACATGACTGCAAAAATACTGCAAGGTGCAATAGTTGGAATATCTGGCTTTATGCTGTTTGCAATAGCCAAGAACAACAAAGTTCAAAAACTAGCCTAGGTTTTTTGCAAGGCTATAGTTTTTTTATTAAAAATTTTTACTAATCCATAACGTGATTATGTCATGACGTCTATCAGCATAATGGAAAAGATTCTCTTTGGAATGGCAAAACAATGGATTGCTGGGAATACCATTGACGATGCCCTAAGTGCAGCCCAAACATCATACAAAAAGGGAATGAGTGTCATAATCAACAAGCTTGGAGAATATCACACCTCAAAGAACATCATAGAAAACACCATTGCCGAATACAAAACCGTAATGTCGTCATTTAGAAAATGGAAGGTTAGTGGTGCCATTTCTGTCAAGCCAACCCAAATAGGCCTAATGAAAAGCAAAAAGAAATGCCTGACTAATTTGGAGATTTTAATTCGTGCAGCATCGCAATCACAGACATTTGTCTGGATAGACATGGAATCCTCTGATCACACAGATGAGACAATCCAGATTTACGAAAATCTTCTTGCAAGATATGAAAGAATAGGCATTGCCATACAGGCAAATCTAATGCGAAGCGAAGGCGATTTGGCAGACCTTCTCTCAGTTGGAGGCAAAATACGCCTAGTCAAGGGAGCATACAGAGAAAATGACAATGTAGCCCTCAAATCAAAGCAGAAAATTGACCAAAATTACCAAAGGCTGATGAGAATCCTATTTGAGTCAGGCAATGAGTTTGGCATTGCCACGCACGATGGTACAATTATTGATTCTGCCATAGCACTTGCAAAAAATCACCAAAAAAAATTCGAGCTCCAGATGCTTCGCGGAATTAGAGATGAGTTAAAGCCAGGTCTAATCAAAAAAGGATTCACCCTATCTGAATACATTCCATATGGGACAAATTGGCTTCCCTATTCCATTAGGAGATTAAAAGAACGAAAAAGAAACATTTTGCTTTTGGGCAGCTCATTCATCTCCAATAAAATGGGCACGTAGAAATCATACTTGAATGTTATATAGAAAAAATCAGTCTATGGAGCAATGAAGACAACAGGAATCGTCTTGATTCTACTTGTTGCAACGCTGGCACTGCCTTTGGGGAACTCTTTTGCTGAGCCGGCCAATCCGCCAACAAATCTAGTTGCCCAAAGCGTATCCGGCACGCAGATAAACTTGTCATGGAACGTACCAGTCAATTCCACGCAAAGCCTAGTCAATGGCTACAAAATAGAACGTGATGTTGGATGCCTAGGAATATTCTCAGTTCTTGTGGCAAACCACACTTCAACTAAATACAACAACACAGGCCTAGCACCAGCAAAATGCTATGCCTACAAAGTATATGCACTAAATCCATCTGGAATTAGCGCATCATCAAATCCAGCACAAGCAGCAACACCATCCACACCATCTACAAACCAGACCAAGCCAACTGACAACCTAGGACAAAAAGTATCAGATTACGTACAAAAACGAAACGAATTGCTCAAAAAGCAACGCGAAGAAACACTGAAGCTAATCCGAGAGTGTCAGGACAAAGCAATCAACGCAACCGGAACTGCACGAAAGCAGATCATGGATGATTGCCGCACCATGATGAAAGATCTCAAGGAAAAATACAAGGACACACGAAAACAGTTCAAAGAAGAATTCAAGACATTCAGAGAAGACACAAAATCCCTTCTAAAGGAAGCAAAAAAGGCAGGACTCATCAGCAAAAAAGACATCCGTGAGGCAAAGCACGAGCTACGAGACTTTGAAAACGATACCAAGCGCGAATTCAAGGAACTAAAGCGTGACATCAAAGAAGTCAGAAAAGACCTCAAAGAAGAGCTAAAAGAGCACAAAAAGGAACTCAAAAAGAAAGACAAACACGATGATGATGACTAGCCTCTCTTTTTCTTATTTTTAGGCACAAAATCAACAAACTAGCTTAATCATTATCATATCAGCTGACTAGTCCCTATGAATCACCATACCATACAATAGACATGAAAACAACACATTGGGCTTATGAAGTTCGAGCCCCATTCAAGCGCGTCATGGCTTGGGACGCTCTTTTCTTTGTCCTAGGCATTGGCGTGGGTGCCGGAATCGGCGCATTCCTAGCTACAAGCTAGGATTCTCTTTTTTATTTTATAATTTCTGCATCTGTACGAATTTTTTGTATAATTGATCTCTTTTTTCCGCTTCCACTTTGATAATATGATCTATGTTGTGCATTTTTCCTAGTTTTTTTAGAAAATCAATGGCAATATCACAATCACGAATAGAGCCAAGCACATCTTGCATTTCTTTTAGTTTGGTGATAAAACTAGAAGATTCGTCATGCGTGGTAAGCTCCAGTAGATAGCGCAGCTTCTTGCAGTGTTTTCTTAGATCATGAAGCTGCTCTATTTTTTTCTCATTGCTAATTACAATAGGAATACAAGTCTCAATTTCACTAATCAATGTCAGGGTGATTTTTTCAAATCTTTTCTCAAGTTTTTCAGATGGTATGATGCTTTGATCTATTTCTTTGATTGACGTTTTAGTAGCTTCCTTTGCTTTGTTTTGAGCAGATTTTAGTTTGATTTGCTTTTTTTGGTCAATTTTTGCAATTATTTGTTGGGTATCATCTGAAGGGTGAACTGTCAGTTTTTGCCTTATTATGTCAAAGTCACGTATCTGGCTATTAATTTTAAAGAATTCTTTGCGCAGTGTGACAAATTTTGCGATTTTTTTCTTTTGACGAATTTTTTTTGGCAAGACCTTCCATGCAGCATCCAATCTTCGAATTGAGGTCCTCACATCATGGACGTTTTCTTCACTAGGATCTGTTAGATATTTTTCTAGTCTTTCATCTGACTTTGCTATTATCTTGGAGAATTTCTCAAAGTAGATTTTTGGTACAAAATCATACATGGTTTATTTTCTCGACTTGAGAAATACGTCTATTTTCTTTTTGAGAACGGTGTTAATTTCCTCTACAGTATCATCGCCATCAACTGCAACTAGGCCATATGCCTTTTGCATTGTTTGGAATTCCTTTGCGATTTTTTGCTGGTACAAAATAAACGACTCAAACATGTCATCAGAGAGACCCATGTCTGCGCCGGACTCGTAATAGTCAAGAGATGAGTTTTTCTCAAATACTCGATGGACAAGCGTGTACGGGTCTACTTTGAGATAATAAATCAAGTCTGGAACAAGGGCAAATCCATACAGATCGTGCGACCATTTCCTTGAGATGCCACGAACCGTGTTTCTTGCCATCAGTGTGAAGATATAGCGGTCTGCAAGGACAATATAGCCAGCTTCCAGTGCCGGGATTATTTTTTGCTCCAGCTGATCCGCAAAGTCTGCTGCATAAAATAGCGCAAGTGTCTTTTTTCCTAGCGATGCATTTTGTTTTGCCTCAAGTATTCCCTCTCCAATAAGCTCTGATCTTTTGAGGCCGGTGCTCAATACGGCGTGGCCGTCTGCTTCTAGTTTTGTAGTCAAAAGTGATATCTGCGAGCTTCTACCAGAAGAATCTGGGCCCTCTATTACGATCAGCTTGCCCTTGTGTCCTATGTCGTGCAGATATGGAATTCCTTTTCCATACCACCTAATTGGACTATTTTCTTTTTGTGATTTCATTGTTTTTCATCGTTATGGTTTGTTTTTGTGGTTTTTTTGGAAGCAATGGGGCGACTTTTTCTCTCATCATGTTTTGTTGCTCCTCAATTCCCAGCGTTGCATCAATAATTGTAAATCCTTCCTGCTTTACCATGGACTCGTATTGTTCTATGATTCTTCCTTGGAATATTCTATAGCTGTCGTATGGATCCTTACTCAGATTGAGATCCATTCCCGCCTCGTAATATTTCAGCTGCGGCCTGCCAGAAAGGATTCGCTCTATTGCAATATCAATTGGGGTTCTAAAATAGAATGTAATGTCTGGCTTTACTGCAAAATTGTATACTTTGCGAACCCAGTCTGGGCTACAACCTCGAGTTGCATCTCGAGCATATGCAGTGTAGATGTAACGATCAGCTAAAACAAAGTATCCCGCACGCAAAAGAGGGAAAATGTTTCTCTCGTATCTGTCAGCAAAGTCCGTGGCATGCAATAGGCTAAAAGTAGTCGGAGTGAGTTTTGCCTTCTTTTTTCCCTTTGATGTTATCTCTTTTACTACTGCCGAAGAATTCCATTCTGTCAAAAATACATGATGTCCGTTATATCGAAGCCATTTTTCCAAGAGTCGTATTTGTGTGGACTTGCCAGAGCCGTCGATTCCCTCCACTACGATTAGCTTACCCGGAATAGGAAGTCGCTTGTTTTTTAATTGTAAAACCACCATAGTTAGGACACAAAAGATAGAGTCGAGTGCTATCTATATCTTATCTATAGATCTTACATAATTTACTAGACTTCTATGGACTGGGTGGAATATTTTGAATCATGCATAATAGAATAAGAAATATCCACATTGAAGGCATCAGATACTTTGCCTAGTAGATCTTCAAACAACATTTCTGGGAATTTATTTTTAATTGGATGAATCTTCATCTTTATCATATCATCGTTTATTCGCCTTAGCTTTATTTTTGCATCAGACTTTGCAAGTAGCTCTGATAATAACAATATTGAAGAGATCTTTCTGATTGATTTTTTGTCCGACTGATCCAAAATAGAGTCAAATTTATCAAAAATCTTGTCAAGCTTCTTTTTCTTTTTTGAATAGATTATCGACAAAACCGAGATAAGCTGGTCATGATGGCTCAGTTTGCTATCAGAATCCATTCCAAAGGAAAGAAAATTCATTATGTTTTGAAAAGTTATACTGTGTGGCGCCTGTCTTAGCGAGTGAGCCAAAATCATCCTTTCACTTTCATCAATTAGATTCTCAGATACCAAAAATCTTACAATATCTTCTAGGTGTTGCGGTATAACATCAGATTCATATGCATAACGCATCGAGTTTTGTATGTGGATCTGATCAATTTTGCCAAGTGCGAATTCCTTTGGATATTCCAACGATAAAGACAGAGTTCCCTCACGCAGTCCTTGGGCAGAAACCGCAATCTCATCAAAGCCCAGCTTTTCCATCAAAATATCAATTACGCAAGAGCCTGCCGCAATTGTCTCTGCTCTGTTGTTGCTAATTGATCGGATTTTTGCAATTTTTTCGGGCTTTAGATGTACGAGTCTTGTGCTAATAGAGTGGATTGATTTTGCAGAGATTTTGTAGTTGTGAATTTTCCCCAACGGGTAATTTATCATGTCTTGATGATATTTCGCCATTGAGCGTAGTGTTCCACCAACTCCCACCAGAATCGCATCGTCTGGAATTTGAAGTTCCTTTTTTGATGGAATCAGATCAAATATCTTGGATTTCATTTTGGCCAAATCCTTATCAGATAGTTCACCATCATCGCCAAATGTCTGCATAAGTCGCAGTGTACCAAGAGGCAACGAAACAATTTTTTTTATCTTGAATTGATTTGTGCATACAAGCTCCAAGCTTCCGCCCCCAATGTCAAAAAACAAAACCGTCGGAAGTCGAAGTGAACGGATTGCGCCAGCATAAGAATACAGTGCCTCCTCTTCTTCTGATAGAACTCTGAACTTGAATCCAGTCTCAAAGTAGACTCGATCAAGGAATTCTTCACGATTTGCAGCCTCTCTTACTGCACTTGTGGCGACTGCCAAAACATGCTTAATTGATTGCACATCTATGATATCACGAAATAGCTTTAGCGCATCAATTGTGCGCTTTATTGGCTCGTCTTTGAGATTGTTAGTCTCTGCCAGTCCTTCGCCCAGTCTCACAGTTATTGCCTCGTGCTGGTAGGCCTGGTAAGAATTGTCTGGGGTGATGTTAAAGTTGACCAGCTTGACAGAGTTGGATCCCAAGTCTATTACGGAGATTTTCTGCATTTTGTCTTGTATTGTTTGCATCTTTATGGCTTCTTATCTGTGTAAACTGAACAAAAGATGACTCACTTGCTGACTTTTCTTATTATTTTTGGTGCAAGCAGCCATTCTAGATGTCCTGTTAGTCGTGGCTCAACTGACGTTATTTTGATCTTGGCCAATCCTCCTGTTTTCAGTGAAATGTTAGATGCGATCTGTTTTTGCGAGCTTGTGATGTGATTTATGATATCTACCAATAACGGATTATGACCTACAACTAGTATTGAGGAGTGATTTTGTTTGATTATTTTCTTGCACGTGTCGTCTGGATTTCCCTCTGGCTTTAGCTCCTCTATCTCAGTCATCTTTGCCCTTTGGTCTTTGAGTATTATTTGTGCAGTCTGCTTTGCTCGCTTTAATGGGCTCGAAAAGATGTGATCTATTTTTATGTCAAATTCCTCAAAAAACCTGCAAACATTTTCTATTTCCTTTATTCCTGCCTCTGTAAGTGAGCGCTTTGAGTCATCAGTTATTTTTTTAGAGTCAGAGTTTGCATCGCCGTGCCTTAGAATAAAGATCTCCATACTATACCATTCCTTGAAAACAATTTATTCTATGATGTAATTGTTGCATTTGATAGGCCAAATCTAAAACACGAGAGGTGTTCGCTGTGCGATACAACATGACAGCACTTTTTGCACATTCGTAAAAGGATTTTTCTGCACTCGGTGCATCTTGCATAGTCAATTAGTCCTCCACCGCATTTTCTGCAGCTCTCGTCTGGCATGAAAATCAGTATTTCTAAAAACTAAAGATTGTATCCAAAATAGTTTTCTTACAAATACATACTCTCGGAGTATGTTTGAAAAAGACCTTATCATTGCGATTTTGCGTATGGCGGGAGCTGACAATATATGACAAAAACTAGGCTCAAAGGTCTTCATCATCATGCATGATTACACATGAGAACTAAAGTATCCAGATCATAGTTTTTGGATTATACGTAAACTATAGATTTCTAAAATTGCATAAAGTCTCTATCTATGGTGTTTTTTACCATGAATTGCTTTGTAAGCTTGTGCTTTCCTGTTACGATGTAGTTTATGGCATCGCTCATGAACATGGCATGGTCTGCCAGCCTTTCTAGATATCGTAATACGAGTGCTTCGGCCAAGGCACACTTAGTATTCTGAGAGTTGATGAGCATTGGAAGCCTTTCTCGATATAGTCTGTCCACATAATCCTCGTTTTCCTGCATGGTGAGGGCTTTTCTGATGTCAAGTTCTGCAAAATACATCACAGAGTCTTTTATCATGGTCTTTACTTTTTCTGCGACTTCGACTAGCCAGCTCTTATCACATTCTGAAATGTCTCCAAAAGTCGACCTGACCTGAGTTATGTCATACGCATATCTGCCAAATCTAGTAAATCCATAAGATATCTCAATGGATGAGCGTATTAGTCTAAAATCATCTGCCACTGGCTGGTATCTCAGAAATATGTCAAATGTTAGATCAGCTACTTGGAAATATTTTTTTGAAATTTCATTTGATATATCATGGACCTGCGTTGCAGTATCCTTGTCGTACAGATAGGAATCAATTGCAAGCATTACGCTTTGGATTGCCAAGTCGCCCATCTCTGCCATTAGTGCAGAGAGGCTCTTTAGTGGCGGATCAATTAGACGAGTCATTTAACCAAACTGGCCTTGGACGTATTTTGCTGTTAGCTCGTTTTTGGGCTGGGTAAAGATCTTTTTTGTCTCATCAAATTCTATCAAATCTCCCAAATACATAAAGGCAGTATAATCGGAAACGCGAACCGCCTGCTGCATGTTATGTGTTACTATGATTATGGTGAATTCTTTTGCTAGCTCTGTTATGGTCTCTTCAATTTTTTGTGTGGCGATTGGGTCTAGTGCCGATGCTGGCTCATCCATGAGCAATACTTCTGGCTGAATTGCCAAGGCACGTGCGATACAGACTCGTTGTTGTTGGCCTCCAGATAGCTCCATTGCCGGCTTTTTGAGGTCGTGCTTTACTTCGTCCCATAGGTATGACATTCGTAATGAATCTTCCACTATTTCGTCTAGTATTTTTTTGTCTCGCACTCCGTTTAGGCGCAAGCCAGCTGCTACATTATCATATATTGACATTGTTGGAAATGGATTTGGTTTTTGAAAGACCATACCTACTTTGCGTCTGTGATAAATTGGATCCACTTCTTTAGAATACAAGTCCTCACCATCAAGTAGGATTTTTCCCTCAACTCGAGCGTTTTTGGTCATGTCATGCATTCTGTTTAGGCATCGCAAAAATGTGGTCTTGCCACAGCCAGACGGACCAATCAATGAAGTCACGCTCCTTTCTTTGAATTTCATTGTGATGTTTTTGACTGTATGTATTCCGCCATAATACACAGAAACATTTTCTGCGATCATTTTGTATTTTCGCTCATCGGTTGGCTGTTTTTCAGAGACTGTATTTTGCACATCCATGACAGTAGTCATCGCTTTCTTCCTCCCATTACTCTATAGAATAGTTTTCCTTTTGCGCTGTTCTTTGTTGCAAAATAATACCGAACTCCTATGTTTATTGAGAGAATTATGATTATCAAGACAACTGCCGCGCCCCATCCCTGTAATTGTGCACTATCATATGGGAGTAATGACAATCGCCATATTCGAAGTGGCAATGCATCCATAGGAGAATCAAAGCCGCCAAAGAACTGGCTGCTTCCAAGAACAGTCATGATTAGTGGCGCCGTCTCTCCAGAGATTCTTGCCACTGCAAGCAAAATACCAGTTATCATGCCGTTTTTTGCAGCAGATAGAACAATTCTGAATGTGACTACCCACTGCCTTAGACCCAAGGCAAGTCCTGCCTCTCTGTATGTGAGTGGCACTAGTTTGAGTGATTCCTCTGTGGTTCTAGCAACAATTGGGAACATTATAAGAGATAACGCAAATGCGCCTGCCCACAATGAAAAATGACCCAATAATAGTACGATGGTCAAAAATGCAAATATTCCCAAGACTATGGATGGAAACTCCATGAATACATCGTTGAAAAATCGAACTGTTCTGCCCAGCTTGTTGTCGCCAAATTCTGCCAAAAATATTCCAGACATTACCCCAATTGGGATTCCAATCAAACTAGACATACCAATTATGATCAATGTGCCCTGTATGGCAGGACCGATTCCGCCTGTACCTGTTCCAATTGCTCCTGGAACCTGAGTCAAAAACTCTACTGAGAGTGCGGCAAGTCCGTTTTTGAAAACCTCAACTAGAATGCTGCCAAGAGGAATGATTGCAATTACTACACATGCAAGCACCACTCCCATTGCAATTTTATCAACAACTAGTCTGCCCTTGACATTGTGCTTGAAAAGAGATCTATATTCCGCTCTTTTTTGAGCTGACGACATCATGCGTTTATGACTCCTTCCTTTACTTTGAGCATCCTAGACACCAGCAAGTGCGCAACAATGTTGATTGCAATTGCAACTAGAAGCAATGTAAATCCAATTCCTATCAATGCGGGCAAATGTAATGATGCAGGAGACGCCTCGATGAACTCGTTTGCAATTATGCTAGACATTGTTTGGCCTGGCTGGAACAATGTCTGTGGAAATGCATTGGGGCCTGTCGCATTACCAATTAGCATTGTTACTGCCATTGTTTCTCCAACTGCCCTGCCTAGGCCTAGTATGGCAGCTCCAATCAAGCCAGTTTTTGCATATGGAAAAATTGCCAGCTTGAACATTTCCCACTTGGTAGCCCCTAGCATGTAGGCGGCCTCTTTTTGCATGTGGGGAACCGCACTCATTATCTCTCGTGATACTGCAGATATTGTGGGTATGATCATTATTGCCAAAATTATGCTTGCGCTGAAAATGTCAAGGCCGAATGGAGCTGATGAGAAAAGCCAGATGCTCTCTCCAAATGTGTCATAGAGTGGATACTCGATATTGTTGAGCAGAAAATCTCTGAAAACCAGCAAGCCCCAAAACCCATAGATGATGCTTGGAACTGCTGCCAGCAGGTCAATTACTATAGAAAGCGGGCCTGCAATGAATTTTGGAGCCTGAGAAATGAACATGGCAATTCCAATACTGATTGGTACACCCATTGCCATTGCAAGGCCTGCCGTAACCAGAGTTCCTGCAATGTATGGAGCAGCCCCAAACACCTCTCTGCCTTCAACCGCATTCCATTGCGAGCCAGTAATGAATTCCAGGCCTTCATGTTCCCATACTAGGTGTGATTCCGAATAAAGCTGAAAGACAATCAGCGCTATTATGACCAAAACATAGACACCGGCAACAGTAGCTGCTATTTTGAATATTTTATCGACAGAGATTCTACTGGGGGTAGATTTTTTGTTTACCAGCAACAATTATGGATTGGTAGATGTTGCTTTATCACAGATCCCCATATTCTACCGAGACAATATAGTTCTATATTGATCAATATATTATAAAGACTAAAATGGTATTTACTTACTATACATCTGATAATCATTGCAGTCACTAGAAGACACAAAGCAAACACGTAGAGTTCAGATTAGTGGTGGCTCGACATACACAATATCGCTGCCAAAAAAATGGATCGACGAGCTAGGAATCAAAAACGGCGACAACATGACGATAATAAAAAACGCCAATCGATCCCTGACACTATTTCCTGGATTAGGTACTGAAAAACCAGCAAAAAAGGCCATACTTGCCATAAGCCAAAAAGAATCCGAGGAATCTATTAGGCGTAAAATTATAGCACTATACCTTACTGGTTACAAGACAATTCAAATCAGCTCCAAGGGAGTCAAGATCCCATCGGAACATTCCAGACTGATAAAGGACCTTGTCCGCAAATCCATGATTGGCACCGAAATTGTCGAATCTGATTCAGAATCAATCACAATTCAGATTTTGACCAGGCTGCCAGAGCTGACATTTGATGTGGCGCTAAAGAGAATGTACCTAATGACTGCAAACATGCACAAAGAGGCAATGGAAGCACTCAAAAAATTCGATGTAGAATATGGCGAAGAAGTAGTTAGGATGGATGATGAAGTGGATAGATTCAGCCTATACATGATGCGAACTCTGATCATGGCAATACAAAACTCCAGCATGATGTATGATGTTGGCCTAGAACAACCATCAGACTGTCTTAACTATAGAACCGTAATATCCAGAATAGAGAGAATTGCAGATCATGCAGCACTGATTGCAAAGAGAATCAAATTCCTCAAAGATCCACTAGAGCCAAAACTGTTACGAGATCTGGAATCGCTAAGTGCGGATGCAATTGCCTGCTTTGAGAATTCCATTTTGGCTCTGACAAAACAAGATCATATTCTGGCAGAAAAGGTGGCTGCAAACATAGTCCAAGTGGTGGAAAAGGAAAAAGAACTCATGTATGGAATGAAGGAATCCAAGAATTCTACCATAGTAAAATTCACACTAGAAGACATTAGAAGAACCGCAGAATACTCTTCTGACATAATAGAAACAGTAATCAACGAAACCATTCATAGCATAGTAAGTGAAAAATAAAGAGTAGAACGCCTTTAATAAAATGGCACCGCAATTATACCATTGCAGGCAGTTTTGCTTATTTTGTTAGGCATTGTTTTTCTTTTCTCATCGAGTTATGCTTTTGGTTCGGATGATCCATATACAGTACAAAGCAATCGTTTTACTTCCAAGCCGACAGTATGTGTAGTAGAGCCATCTAAAGAAAATCTATCTCATGGTATTGTCAAGTCGGTTATGACTGAAGCCAAGGCATCTGTGTATGATTGGATAAATTCATTGCAGGAAAAAACTACAAACAAGAACAAATGGGCAATTAATTACCTGGAAATATCCAATAGAGTATCTGATTTTTCATCATGTAGCGTTATAGTCAATTTCAAAAACGAAGTCAATGTCAAAAAACTGAGCAATCTTGGAACACATAAGTACATTGACGGTACGTCGTACATTACAATTTTTTATCAGACAAATCAATGCAAAGCCAATATTTCCTGCAAGACAAATGTTGATTCTCTGGTAACAAGGATTGGCGCCACACTACGACACGAATTTGGACACGCAGTTGGACTTGGGCATTACACTTCAGACAAGTCAAAAAACCAAGAGTGGTTTGAAAACCCAGAAACTGCACCATCAATAATGTTGGCTTATAGCAAAGGCTCAAAACATGAACGAGTTACATCTGGCGACATAGACAAAGTCATTGAGATTTACGATGATTCTGGCTTTACAAATCAGCATCTCCCAAAGCAGCAGCAAACCATACCTATGGCCCTGACACAAATAGAGTCAAAAGATCTACTGTCAGTTCAAATAATTGAGACAGCAGGACAGATAGACGCCATTAAAATTTCAGGATTTTTTGAAAAAAAGAATCAAAAATTAGAATCAGTTACACTCACAATGATAAAGCCAAACTTTGAGACTGAGAAAATAAAGCTATTACTGGACAAAGATGGGTATTTTGAGCACGAACATAAAGTACACAACAAGATCCCAAAAGGAATCTATTATGTACAGGTAAAAAATGGCAAAGACATAACCGAGAAAAACATGTTTGAGTTGAAATAATAAAAAGAAAAAGAAAAAATAGATTTTATTTATTGACTTAGGTATGGTTTTCTATTTTGTTGTTCTTGGACGAGCTTTTCCATTGCTGGATTCAACGGCACGTAACCTCCACATCCGAAAGTGTATGTATCAGTAACAGCGAATCCTGTTTTTCCACCAGTTGTGTATCCTTCTTCGTTGTCAGCTCTTGTATCGACTTTGTAGTTTACTATGTTACATCTATCATACTGTAGAGTCCTTACTGGTTCTCCTGCTTGTACAAGATCTACTGTGATACTGAAATCACTATATTTTCCACCTCTGGATTGTGAATCAACTCCGAATTGTTGTGTTTCGTCCACTGCGGCATATAGGTATGGTGTATCACCTGCAATTCTTGTCAGTGTAAATTCTGGTGATGTTCCTCTACCATTATTTCCAAATCCTTGTGTTTGTGAAAAGAGTTGAAAATTGTATGTTACAGTTGCATCAGAAAACTGGAATGTTGCTTGTGGAATTACTCCCTCTGCAAACACATAGACATTGTTTCCCAACGCTGCCGGCGCAGTTTGTGCCGTAATGGTCTCTGTTTGTGAGAGACCAACTGTCAGCGCAATCGATGCAATTGCAAGTGCTGCAATAACAGAAGTTGTTTTAAGTTTTTGTGTGTTCATTGTGTAGAACTAGAGACTGCATTTACTAAAGAAGAATCTTTATTGATCTGGTATGGTATGGTGATACCCGTATACTATATAGTTGAGCCAGAAATTTCTACATTCATAGAAGCAAATCAATGCTAGATTAATTCGGAACTATATAGTTCACGTAAAAAATGTAATCTATGTCGATTATTTGTAAATAACAAACACATTGATTTATGATCAATGAAGAAAACACTATCTGTAATACTTGGTATTATTTTGATGGCAGGAGTCTTTGCTCCGCTGGCAGACGCGGCAAAGCCAGAGCCGCCAAAGTCTGATGTACAATTTCAGATAAACGGCGCTGGTGCTTCTTTTCCGTTTCCGCTAATTGACACATGGAGGGTAGAATACAACAAGCTATTCTCAAATGTCAACTTGAACTATCAATCAATTGGTAGCGGCGGAGGAGTAAAACAACACACTGAGAAAACCGTGCACTTTGGTGCATCTGATGCTCCCTTGACTGCAGCTGAACGTGAGCTTGCATCCGGAACACTGCACATACCAGAAGCAATAGGCTCTGTGGTATTGGTGTATAATCTACCTGAGGTTCCACAAAGTGGACTAAAGCTTACTGGGGAAAATGTAGCAGACATTTACCTTGGCAAAATCAAAAAATGGAATGACCCAAAGATCAAAGAGAACAATCCCGATTTGAATCTGCCCGACAGACCAATCCTTGTGACAAGAAGATCTGATGGTTCTGGAACAACCTATGTCTTTACAGACTATTTATCCAAAGTAAGCGCAGAATGGGACAAGCAAGTGGGCAAGGGTAAAAGTGTTGCATGGCCAACAGGAGTTGGTGCAGCGGGAAACGAAGGAGTTGCCTGGGCCACTAGAAACACAAAATACGCAATTGGTTATGTTGAGCTTGCCTATGCAAAATCAAACCAGCTGACCATGGCCTATCTGCAAAACGGCGACAAGACTGCGTTTGTAGAGCCAACATTTGACACAGTTTTTGAGGGTGCAAAGGCATTTCCTGTAGAGAAAATACCGAAACCCGAGGCTGATTGGAGTCAGGTAAGCATGGTACTATCTCCTGGAGAAAGCTCGTACCCAATTGTCAGCTTTACGTATCTATTGGTGTATGAGAACATTAACCAGGCAGTACCTAACAAGGACATGGCAAATGCCATAGTTCACATGTTACATTGGATGGTAACTGATGGTCAGAAATTCTCAAAGCCATTGGGTTATGTGCCATTGCCTAACGCAATTCAGGAGTTAGACAAAGAGGGAATCTCCAGAATCAAATTTGATGGAGAGCAACTCTGGAGCTATGGCTCTGTCAAGGCTGATGTAAAATCTGATGTAAAATCTGATGTAAAGACAGACAAAAAGGATATCAAGAAAAAGACAGACAAGAAATCCGACAAAAAAGACACCAAGAAAAAAGTCAAAAAGACAGTCAAAAAACCAAC
>Ga0233425_10000225_pt1 | contig 149556 bp, 142 predicted proteins | sample Watercolumn_Towu_2_FD_181712 | JGI IMG/M metagenome (GOLD analysis project Ga0233425, IMG submission 181712) | Freshwater microbial communities from Lake Towuti, South Sulawesi, Indonesia - Watercolumn_Towuti2014_140_MG | ecosystem: Environmental > Aquatic > Freshwater > Lake | place...
AGTGCCGTGCTCGCGCGCAAGGCGGTGGAAGCGGTCCGGCTGCGACGCCGACTTCGTGACGCCTCGGATCTGGAGGTCGATCAGGCTGTCGCCGCCCTCGGCCAGATCGAGGCGCAGGCTGCGGCATCGCTTGCCGAGCGCGAACAGGCGCGGGCGAAGCTGGCCGCCAATTTCCCCGATCTGGTGATGGGCGATGAACCACCACCGTTGGCGGCCCCTGTTCTGCCGGACGGCGGGCTCGATCGTCTGCGCGACAAGGTGGTCGAGAACAGCCACGAGATCGTCGCCGCCGATCGCGAGGCGATGCGCATGGATGTGCTGGCCCGCCGTGCGCGAGCCGACCGTATGGCCGATCCGTCCTTCGGCGTGCGGATGTTCAGCGAACGGAGTGGGATGGAGCGTGGCGCTGGCGTGGTCGCTTCGATCCCCCTTGGTGGCGGGCATCGGCGCGCGCTCGCGGATCAGGCCGGGGCCGAAGCGGACGCTGCGCGCTTCGAATTGTCGGCGGTGCAGCGGTCGGTCGAGGCGACCGCCAGCGCGGACTTGTCGGGCGCACGCAGCCGCCATGCCGCCTGGATCGAGATGGAGAAGGCCGCGTCTGCAGCGGATGCCGCCGCCGGGCGCACCGAACAGGGCAATGCGCTGGGCCATATCGATCTGGCCGACCTGCTCTATGCGCGTCGCCAAGCCCGCGAGACGCGGCGGGCCGAGATCGAGGCCCGTGCCGAGGCGCACCGCGCAATCACGCGGCTGCGCATCGATGCCCATGCGCTGTGGCTCGACGAACATGTGCAGTGATCGGGCCAGCTTCGGACCGGCTCTGATCGTTCAGCGGGGCAGCATCGCGCCCATCTGACGTCCGCCGAAGATGTGGACGTGGAGGTGGGGGACCTCCTGATGGCCATGCCCGCCGATATTGGCGAGGAGGCGATAGCCGGGCGCGGGCAGACCGGCATCACGGGCGACCTTGCCTACCGCGCGAACGAAGCCCGCAATCTCGGCATCGCTCGCGCGCTCGCTGAAATCGTCCCACGACACATAGCGTCCTTTGGGGATCACCAGGATGTGCACCGGCGCCTGCGGATTGATGTCGTGAAAGGCGAGCGCCCACTCGTCCTCGTAGACGGTCTTCGACGGCAGCTCGCCGCGCAGGATGCGGGCGAAGATGTTGCCGTCGTCATAGGGCTGAGTGGCGTCGATGGGCATGGAAGTCTCCGGTCGTTCAGGCCTTGCGGGCGGCTTTCTCGGCCAGCCCGGACAGTCCCTCGCGTCGTTCCAGCTCGGCAAGGACGTCCGACAACGGCACCCCGGTCTGGTTGAGCAGGACGAGCAGGTGGAACAGCAGGTCGGCGGCCTCGCCGACGACGCCCTTCGGATCGCCCTGCAGCGCGGCGATCACGGTTTCGACCGCCTCCTCGCCCAGCTTCTGCGCGATCTTCGGCAGGCCCTTGGCGAACAGCGAGGCGACATAGGAAGCCGATGGGTCGGCCTCGCGCCGCGCGGCAATGGTCGATTCGAGCGTTTGGAGTGTCGAGGTCATGCCGCGCTTCAAAGCCCGGTAGGCGCTTCAGGTCAATGTCGAAGCGCGGGCGCCGAAAACGACACGGCCCCCGCCTGCCGTTCGCCGAGCATCTCGGAGAAGGGCGGACGGGGGCCGAACACGCCGCGCAACGCTACAGGGGAAAAAGCAAACTCGTACGCAAATCCACTCGACACTTTACTCGTCAAAGCTACCCGCAATTCGCTTCAGGGGTCGCGCCGCCGGCGGCTTGCAATGCGCCCCACCAGCACGCCGGCGACCGCGACCAGAAGCAGAATCAACGCACTCGGCTGCGGCATGTTGCCCAGCCATTCCGAAACCGCCTCGACCTGGGCCATGGCGGGGAAAGCGAGAGCGACCCCTGCGAGCAACGCAAAAACCCCCCGGACTGCGATACTCACGATCAATTCTCCTTCCCCCGCGCTGCCCTCGCGACGGGCCGAAACGGGTTCGTGAAATGTTAAGCCAGAACCGTGCCAAACTTGAAAAACGGCCCTTTTCTGCGCCATGCGACATCGCCGCAGGTTAACGGTCAAATGATCCTGTCAATTATTCCGACACCAAAAAGGGCGGCCGGATCGCTCCGACCGCCCCCTCGGGAGGACGCCGTCTGGCCTACGGCGTCAGAAGCCGGCCCAATCCTGTTCGTCGCGAAGCGCGAGGTTCCCGCTGACCGCAGGCCGGCTGGCAGCGGCCCGAGCGGGCGCACGCGTGGCCGCCGGTGCCATCGGAGTGACGATCCGGGCCTTCTTCTCAGCCTCGCGCAGACGGAAGCGCGTGACGAGGGCTGCCAGATTATCGGCTTCGTCGGCAAGCTGACGCACCGACGCCGTGCTTTCCTCGACCATCGCCGCGTTCTGCTGGGTGACGCCGTCCATGCCGGCCATGACCTTGTTGCTACTCGACAGTTTGGCGGCCTGATCGGCAGCGCTCTCGCTGATCTCCGATACGATCGTGGTGATCTCGCGAATGCGCGATCCAATACTGTCGAAGGCGGTGCCGGCCTGGCGGACCATCTCGACGCCTGACGCCACCTGAGTGACGCTGGTGTCGATCAGCGCGCGGATATCCGCGGCCGAGTCGGCCGAGCGCTGGGCTAGCGCACGGACCTCATTGGCCACGACCGCGAAGCCCTTACCCGCCTCGCCGGCACGGGCCGCCTCGACGCCCGCATTGAGTGCCAGCAGGTTGGTCTGGAAGGTGATCGCATCGATGGCGGAGATGATCTGGCCGATTTCGGCGGTCGACTTCTCGATATTCGCCATGGCGCTGACAGCGCGCTGGACGACTTCGCTGCCGGCATCTGCTTCATGGACGGCAGAGCGCACGAACTCGTCCGCCTGAGCGGTGCGGGTCGAGGTGGCACCGACGGCAGCCGTCACGCCCGAGATCGTTTCGGCGGTCACGGCCAGTTCGGCGGCATGCTGCTCCGAGCGCTGGGCGAGATCGATCGTGGCGCGGCTGATTTCCGACGAGCCGACGTGGATCGACTCGGCCGAGCGGGCGACTTCCGACATGGCGTCGTGGAGGGCGCCGATGGTGCGGTTGAAGTCGTCGCGCAGCGTCTCGTAGCCGGAGCCGAGCGGCGGCAGCACGACGCGGAGGTCGCCATCGGCCAGCTGGCGGAGATTGCCGCCGACGATGTCGAGCATGTTACGCAGTGCCTGCTCCGCTTCATCCCGCTCGCGGCTGGCATCGCGCAGCCGGACCGCGGCCCGCGACAGGTCGCCGATCTCGTCGCCGCGCTCGCAATGCCGCACGGTCACGTCATAGCGACCATTGGTGATCTGCGTCATGACGCCGCTGACCTCGCCAAGCTCCTCGCCCACGCTGGTGCGGATCGAGCGGGCGATCTTGTAGCCCAGCCAGCCGCCGACAAGGGCGATCAGGGCGGTGAGGGCCATGGTCACGAAGGCGAGCGCCATCTGCTTGGCGGCAATCGCCTCGGCACGTGCGATGATCGGGTTGCGGATTGCTTCGATCGCGTCGTCGACCTTGTTGCCGGCGGTCATGATCGCGGCGAGTTCGCCCGGATTGGGACCGCCATTTTCCATCGACCCGTTGACGAGCGCGGCATATTTGGTCTGGGCGGCCGTGATGGCGTCGATCAGCGGCAGGTCGGCCGCATCCGAGTCGGCCCTGACAGCTGCGATCGATTTCGCCATGTCGCCGAGATTACCGACTACGTCCCCGCGACTCTCTTCCGAATGGAGAAGAGCGTTGCGAAATACGTCGCGCTCGAGTGAAGCGAAGTCCTTTTCGAGCAGAGCCGAGGATAGGGCCTGGTTCGACACATGGCCGTCCTCGCCGATCATGCTGAGGCTCAGCAGCGATCCGCCGATGATCGCCAGCATGATAAGCAGGCTGGAAATCAACGTCGCCCGCGTTTGCAGCGACAGCCGCTCACCCAGCGCTCTGCTGGTCACCCAGCTTTCGATTTTGCCCAAGTCCTGAGCCACGCACGTCTCCATCCACGCAAAATTGGGTGCCGCCGGGCACAGGGGAATACCCGGGCGGCTAGGGCTGGAGTGGCACGCGGGCTGTTAAGGCCCTGCTAATTCCGCAATCGGTTTTGAGATGGAATCTAAGACGAAGGTCTAATGCGTATCGGCCGCGCAACGAAAAAGGGGCCAGGATCACTCCCGGCCCCTTTCGATTCGATCGGTATCGCTGGCGATCAGGCGCCGGCGACCTCCGCGACGTCGATCTTGACGCCCGGGCCCATCGTCGAGCTGACAGCGGCCTTGCGCAGATACTTGCCCTTGGCGCCCGACGGCTTCGCCTTGACGATGGCGTCGACGAACGCATCGAAGTTCGCGCGCAGGTCCTCGGCCGGGAAGCTTGCCTTGCCGATGCCCGAGTGGATGATGCCGGCCTTCTCGACGCGGAACTCCACCTGACCGCCCTTGGCCGCCTTGACGGCTTCGGCGACGTTCATCGTGACGGTGCCCAGCTTCGGGTTCGGCATCAGGCCCTTCGGGCCAAGGATCTTACCGAGACGGCCGACGAGGCCCATCATGTCCGGAGTCGCGATGCAGCGGTCGAAATCGACCGTGCCGCCCTGGATCTGCTCGAGCAGATCTTCGGCGCCGACGACTTCCGCTCCGGCTGCCTTGGCTTCATCGGCCTTGGCGCCACGGGCGAACACGCCGACGCGGACGTCCTTGCCGGTACCCTTCGGCAGCGTGACGACGCCGCGGACCATCTGGTCGGCGTGGCGCGGATCGACGCCCAGGTTCAGCGCGACCTCGATGGTCTCGTCGAACTTGGAGGTCGCGTTCTGCTTGGCGAGGGCGATCGCCTCATCGACGCCGTACAGCTTCTGGCTGTCGACCGACGCCTGCTGGTTCTTCTGCTTCTTGCTCAGCTTGGCCATGATCTCAGCCCTCCACCACTTCGAGGCCCATCGCGCGGGCCGAACCTTCGATGATGCGGGTCGCCGCGTCGATGTCGTTGGCGTTGAGGTCCTTCATCTTGATCTGGGCGATCTCGGACAGCTGCGAGCGCTTGATCTTGCCTGCGGTCGCCTTGCCCGGCTCCTTCGAGCCCGACTTCAGGCCGACGGCCTTCTTCAGCAGATAGCTGGCCGGCGGGGTCTTGGTGACGAAGCTGAACGAACGGTCCGCATAGACGGTGATGACGGTCGGAAGCGGGGTGCCGACTTCCTGGTCGCCGGTCTGGGCGTTGAACGCCTTGCAGAAGTCCATGATGTTGACGCCACGCTGACCGAGCGCGGGGCCGATCGGCGGCGACGGATTCGCCTTTCCAGCGGGCACCTGGAGCTTGATGTAGCCCGTAATCTTCTTTGCCATGTCTCACTCACTCTATGTTGGCCGGTTTGCGTCGCGGAGGGGTGCAAGCACCGATCCCGCAATCCGGCCGTTCAAGTTTAGCGGTTCGTGCGAAGGCCGGGGCCTTCTCCCGCGACGTGCGGCGCCTGGAAGGCGCCATCCGGATCGCTCCGGAACTGATGAGGCGCGCCGGCAAGCCGGAGCGCCCGAATTACTTGACGCGCTCGACCTGCTCGAACTCGAGCTCGACCGGGGTCGCGCGGCCGAAGATCGACACCGAAACCTTGACGCGGCTGCGGTCGAAGTCGAGTTCCTCGACGACGCCGTTGAAGCTTGCGAACGGACCGTCGAGCACCTTGACCTGGTCGCCGATCTCATAATCGACGCGCAGCTTGGTCTTCGGCGCGGCGGCGGCGGCCTCTTCCTTGGTGTTCAGGATGCGTGCGGCCTCAGCCTCGCTGATCGGCTGCGGCTTGCCCGACGAACCGAGGAAGCCCGTCACCTTCGGCGTGTTCTTCACCAGGTGATAGACGTCGTCGTTCATGCTCAGCTTCGCCAGCACATAGCCGGGGAAGAATTTGCGGTCCGAGGTGATCTTCTTGCCGCGGCGAACCTCGGTGATCTTCTCGGTCGGAACCTCGACGGCCTCGACGAGCTGCTCCAGGCCCAGACGGGCGGCGTCGGCCAGGATCGCTTCGCGGACCTTGTTCTCGAAGCCCGAATAGGCGTGAATGATGTACCAGCGCGCCATGAACGCCAACGTCTCCGTTTCTTAGCCCAGCAGGGACAGGAGGAACTTCACGATCGCCGAGAAGAACTGGTCGACCCCGAAGAAGAACAAGGCGAGGATCGTCGTCATGATGCCCACCATGATGGTAGTCGTCACGGTTTCTTTCCGGCTCGGCCAGACGACCTTGCGGGTCTCGGCCTTCACCTGATTGATGAACTCGACGGGAGAAGTCTTCGCCACGTTCCCAGCCTATCCTGCCCCGATCCGAAAATCCGGGAAAACACCAAAATAGCGACAAGAGGCCGCTGTCCGCTTATCCGGCCTTAACGACCGGCGGACCCGACCTCTTCTCGCACCTCGTACCCTTCGGCCAGCCGACCATTTCAAATGGCAGGAGTGGAGGGACTCGAACCCCCGGCCCTCGGTTTTGGAGACCGATGCTCTACCAACTGAGCTACACTCCTCCGGGTCCGAGAAGCGGGCACATAGCGGTGGGGTGGTGGAAGCGCAAGGGGTTGCAGCCACGAACCGCAGGCGGTCGCCCGGACCGATGGGTCAGCGCACGAACAGGACGCCGCCGCGATCCAGGTCCCAATAGGCGCCGCCGCTGCCGTTGGTGCGGAAGCCGATCGGGATCGAAAGGCGATGGCCACAAGGTTCGAACGTCCAGATCTCGTTCCACGAGCCTTTCAGCCTTATGCCATATTGGTTGGGGCCCAGGTCGGCACTGCGGCCGGTGATCCTGACGCTGGTCGGGGTCAGGTCTTTCGGCGCACAGGCTGCATCCTCCTCCTTGAGCCGCTGGACAGCCATTGCGACCGTCGCGCGCAGCGCCTCGCGGGCAAGGGTAGGCCAGGCCAGCGTCTCGCCCTGACCGGCAAATATACCCTGGAGCGTGGTGCCGTCGGCGTCGCGCAGGATGAGGATGCGAATCGGGTCGCCGGGCGGGCAGTCCTCGAGCGTGACCGTGCTGATCCACCCATTTTCGATCTTGCCGGCAACGATCAGCCCGGTGACCATGCCATCCAGAGTGACCGGCGCGAGCGAGCCGATCCGCAACTTCTTCGGCTGGCAGCGTCCGCGCATCCGGGCATCGAAAGCCACGGCCTCGCCGACCGCCCGCGCGAGCGCCTCGCCGTCGGGCAGCGGCCTTCGATTGATCTCTTCTACGTCCCGCTGGAACTGATCGGGATCGCCCAGCGGATCGAGCGGTAGCGCGGACGCGGTCGTCGCTGCCAGCGCGAGCAGTATCGGGGCGACGAATCGGAAGCGCATGGGAAATGGTCTCCGCACCGGCGGCGATCAGGGCGACCGGCCGAAGCCGGGACACCCTGATGCGCCACGAACCCGCGAATCAGGCGGCGATATCGTAGCCCTGGATCTCGCCCGCCAGATAGAGGTTGCGTGCCTTGGCGCGGCTGAGCTTGCCCGAACTCGTCTTGGGCAGCGTGCGTGGCGGCACCAGCTCGACCACGCAATGCATGCCGGTGATCGAACGGACCTTGTCGCGGATCTGGTCGCGCAGGCGGGCGCGTTCGGCGGGATCGGAGGTGCGGCACTGAACGAGCACGGCCGGCGCTTCCTCGCCGCCGGGCGTCGTGATCGAGAAGGCGGCGATGTCGCCCGCCTTGAACCCCGGCAGCTGCTCCACGGCCCACTCGATATCTTGCGGCCAGTGGTTCTTGCCGTTGATGATGATCATGTCCTTGGCGCGGCCGACGATGTAGATATAGCCGTTCGAGATATAGGCCATGTCGCCGCTGTCCAGCCACCCGTCCACCATGCAGGCGTCGGTCGCCTCCTGGTCGCGGAAATAGCCGGTCATGATCGACGGGCCCTTGGCCCACAGCTTGCCGATCATCTTCTCGGGCAGCGGCGATCCGTCCTCGTCGCGGATCTCGACCGTCATGTCGCGCACGGGCTTGCCGCAATTGACCACCGCCCGGAAGCGGCGCGGGCGATCCTGGCTATGCGCGCCACCCGACAATTGGGTTTCCTCGACCAGCTCGACGACGATGCCCTCGCCCGGCGGCATGATCGACACCGCCAGCGTGGCTTCGGCGAGGCCGTAGCTCGGCAGGAAGGCGCTGGCCTTGAAGCCTGCCTCGGCAAAGGCATCGACGAAGGACTGCATCACGTCAGGACGGATCATGTCTGCGCCGTTGCCCGCCAGCCGCCAGCGCGACAGATCGAACCGGTCCGAGGCCTTGGTCTGACTCGACATGCGCCGCGCGCAGATGTCGTAGCCGAAGGTCGGCGAATAGCTGATCGAGGTACCCTCGTTGCGGCTGATCAGGTCCAGCCACGCCAATGGCCGGCGGGCGAAGTCCTCGGTCTTGAGATAGTCGGTCGAGACCTGATTCGCGATCGGCGAAAGGAAGCAGCCGACCAGGCCCATGTCGTGATACCAGGGCAACCAGCTGATGCAGCGGTCTTGCGGTTCCAGCAGCATGCCATGGGAATGGGCCGCAAGATTGTTGAGCAGCGCGCGATGCGTCACCGCGACACCGTGCGGGAAGCGGGTCGAACCGCTCGAATATTGCAGATAGGCGATGTCGTCTGGCGCGGGCTCCGGCAGCGCCGCATCGGGCGCGTCGCGCGTCTCGAAACCCTCATAGGTGAGCCCTTCGACGCCGCGCTGGGCTGCGGCGGCCGATGCCATTTCGGCCAGCTCCTCCGGATAGAAGAGCATGCGCGGGTCGGAGCTCGACAGCTGGACGACCAACTGGTCGATATAGCTGTCCTTGCCGCCGAAGGAGGTCGGCAGTGGCAGCGGGACCGGCCAGGCGCCGGCGTACACCGCGCCGAAGAACAGTGCGGCAAAATGGGGGCCGGTCTCGGCCACCAGCGCAATGCGGTCGCCGGGCGCGATCCCGGCGGCGATCAGGCGCCGGGCATTGGCGAGCGAATCGACCCGAAGCTGCGCGAAGGGATAGGGCGTCGTCAGTGTTCCACGGGCGTCGTGGAAGTTCAGCCCGCGAACGCCGGTCGCGGCATAATCGAGCGCCGCACCCAGCGTCTCGAAATCGGCGAAGCGGCGCGGCAGCGCATCGACTGTCGGCGTCGGCACCAATGCCATTCTCGTCTTGATCCCTTGTCTGTCAGAAATGATCTCGGCTCCATCCAGCATCGACGCACCTCCGTGGCGGCGGCCCGATCGCCGGACAGGCCTGTACAAGCTGGCAGCCTTCACCCAGCCGCGCGTTCAAAATCCGGCCCGACTGTGGCACAAAGATGGCGCATGCCCCGATCCGCTCCCCGCGAAGCCCGTCCCTATGACGCCGAAACGCTGTCCCGCGCCGCGCTCGATTACGCCGCGCGCTATGCGACGACACGCGCGAAGCTGGCCGCCTATCTGCGGCGCAAGTTGAGGGAGCGCGGCTGGGCGGGCGAGGGCGATCCCGGCGTGGACGCGATTGTCGCTCGGTTTGCCGATCATGGCTATGTGAACGACCAGGCCTTTGCCGACGCCCGTGCCCAGTCGTTGCTGCGCCGCGGCTATGGCGCGCGCCGCATCACCGCTTCGCTGCGCGCCGCCGGGATAGAAGCCGACACTGCCGACGGTCTGCGCGAAGAGATCGATGCCGGCGCGGAGGACGCCGCCTTGCGCTTCGCTCGCCGCCGCCGCATCGGCCCCTATGCCGATCATGTCCCGGATCGGGACGAGCGCCGTCGCTGGGTGGCGGCGATGGCGCGGGCGGGGCATGCGATGGGGACAATCATGCGCGTGCTGGCGATGGACGCCACCGATCTGGATATTGATGTCGTCGGCGTAACGAGCCAAGGATGACGGTTCGGCACGTAAAAGCTTCGTTTCAGCGGGACGCTGTGATAGGCTGGTGCGTCAAGCAGCGGGTGTCTCGACAATGAATGATAAGTCAGTTGCGTCTGTGACGTTGCGCGATGTCAGCTTGGACAGCGGTCAGGAACGGCTATCGATGGCAGCAGGCGAGCCCGCCGAGACCGTGGTGGGCGCGGTCAAATGGTTCGACGCCACCCGCGGATTCGGCTTTATCGCCACCGACGGCGACAAGGGCGACGTGCTGGTCCATTTCTCCGTGCTGCGCGACCATGGCCGCCGCACCCTCCCCGAAGGCGCGCGCGTGGCGTGCGAAGTGGTCGCCCGCGACCGCGGCCTGCAGGCGCGCCGCATTCTCGCCATAGATCTGTCCACTGCGACCGGGCCCGATCCGGACCTTGTGGCCAAGCGCAACGCCGACCGTGTTGACCCCACGGCCTTGATCGACGCCGCCGGCGAACCCGAGCCCGTCGTCGTGAAATGGTTCAACCGGCTCAAGGGCTATGGCTTCGTCGTCCGTGAAGGCGATGTGCAGGACATCTTCGTCCATATGGAAACTGTTCGACGCGCAGGCCTGGCGGATCTTCTGCCGGAAACCCGGATGCGAGCGCGCATCGCCGAGGGTCGCAAGGGGCCGCTCGCGGTCGAACTGATCACCGACTGATCATGCAAGCGCTACGCCTTTCCGGCGCCTTTGCCGCCGCCTTGTTGCTTGCCGCCTGCGCCCCCGGGCCCGCGGGCGCGCGCGATGCGGCCGCCGGTGAAGCGGCCGCCGCCATGGTGCCGCTCAGTATCGCCACCAAGGCAGGCAAGATTGCCTTCCAAGTCGAAGTTGCCCGAACGCCGGAAGAGCAGGCGCGGGGCTTGATGTATCGCACCAGCCTCGCCGAGGATCGCGGGATGATCTTTCCGATGATTCCGCCACGCTTCGCCAGCTTCTGGATGAAGAACACCTATATACCGCTCGACCTGATTTTCATCCGCACCGACGGCACCATCGCGCGGATCGCCGCCAACGCCGTCCCCGAGGATTTGAGTCCCATCCCTTCGGGCGAGCCGGTGGCGGCGGTGCTCGAGATTGCCGGCGGCGGTGCGGCGCGCCAAGGGATTGCTGAAGGCGATCGCGTTTCCTGGACCGGTCAATGATTCAAAAGCCCGTCGGCAACGTTCAGCCCTGCGCAAGCCGGCCGGGTTCAGCGTCTAAACGGTTGCGCGGCATGGGCGGCAGAGGCTAAGCGGACGGCATGCTCAAGAAGATTTTCACCTGGTGGGACGGCGCCACCATCGGCACGCTGCGCTTCACCAAGAAGAACGGCACGCGCATCGGCGAGGACTCGCTGGGCAATGTCTATTATGAAGGTGGCAAGGCGACCGATGGCCGCCCGCGCCGCTGGGTGATTTATTCCGGCGCCAATGATGCCAGCCGCGTTCCGGCCGAATGGCATGGCTGGCTGCACTACAGCACCGATTTCACCCCCGACCAGTTGCCCGCGCCCCGCGCCTGGCAGCAGCCGGCGGTGCCGAACCTGACGGGAACCGAAGCGGCCTATCGTCCGTCTGGTGCCCTGGAGCGGGGCGGCGTCCGAGCGGCGGCGACCGGCGATTATGAGGCATGGAGCCCGAACTGAGTCATGAAACCGCTGTTGCGTGAAAATATCGGCGAAGCGCTGGTCGGCCTGTTCGTCATTCTGTTCGCCGGCTGGTTCGTGTGGTTCGCCTATGGCGCGACCGGCGGCGGCGCCAAGGCCGGGGCGATCCACGTCACCGCCTTCTTCCCCAACAGCACCGGCATCAACGTCGGCAGCGACGTGCGCGTCGCCGGCATGAAGGTCGGGACCGTCGCCGCTCAGGCGCTCGACCCGCAAAGCTATCAGGTCAAGGTGAAGTTGGCTCTCGATCCGGCCGTCAAGCTGCCGGCCGACAGCAGTGCGGCGATCACCTCCGAGGGCTTTCTGGGCGCGACCTTCATCTCACTGATCCCGGGTGGCGATACGGTTGCGCTGAAGGACGGCGACACGATCGCCGACACCCAGGGTGCGATGGACCTGATGGGCATGGTTGGCCAGTTCATCAACAAGTCCGGCGGCTCGTCGGGCGGCGGCAGCGACGAAGCGACCAAGCCGTGAAGCCCATCCTGCTGGGCGCGGTCGCGCTCGGCGGCCTCCTCGCCATCGGCGCCTGGCAGGCGATCGGTCAGCAACAGGCTCTGGTCGAGGCTCTCCCGTCCGAGGAACAGGCGGGTGCGGTTCCCCTCGATCCTGCGGGCGAAGAGAGCGAGAGTACGGCCGCCGAGCCCGCCACTGCGGTCCAGACTGCGGCGCCCGTCGCCGATCCGATTCCCGATAAAGCGCTGACCACCGAAGGCACGCCGATGGGCAACCGCGTGGCGGTGCTAGGCCTGCTCAACAAGCGCAACGGCGAATCGCGCGATTTGAAAATGCGTCCGGGGCAGGCGGTTCGCGTCGGTGACGTGATCGTGCGGCTGCGCGCTTGCGAAACGACAGCACCGTGGGAGGATCAGAAGCTGACCGGTGCCTTCGTCCAGACCGACGTGCGCGGCCGCGACGGGGCCTGGCGGCGGATATTCTCCGGCTGGCTGTTCAAGGAATCGCCGTCGCTCAACGCCGTCGAGGATCCGGTTTACGACGTCTGGCCCAAGAGCTGCACGATGGTGCACCCGGATATCGGGCCCGAGACGGTCCGCTTGTCGGGCCGTGTCGCATCGCCGTCGAGCGCGAAGAAGTCGGGCGGGGACCAGCCCGCCCCGCCGCCAACCGGCGCACCGGCCGCAGCCCCGCCCGTGCCCAAGCCGGCGACGCCCAGCGCCCCGTCCAGCAACGCGACATAATCGTCGCGGCTCACCTCGATCGCGCCAAGCGAGCGAAGGTGGTCGGTGATGAATTGGCAATCGAGCAGGCGGAAGCCGCCGGCCCGGAGCCGCGCTATCAGCCAGGCGAGCGCGACCTTCGAGGCATTGCTCTCGCGGCTGAACATGCTTTCGCCGAAGAAGGCCCCCCCCAGCCGCACGCCGTAGAGACCGCCGACCAGCCGGCCGTCCCGCCAGCATTCGATTGAATGGGCATGGCCGCGTCGATGGAGATCGGCATAGGCCGACTCGATCGCGGGATTGATCCAGGTGTCGGGCCGGTCGTCAGTCGATTCGGCGCATTGTGCGACGACTTCGGCAAAGGCGGCGTCACAGGTGACGGCGAAGCGGTCCGAACGGATCACCTTGGCCAGCGAGCGGGACAGGCGGAACTGGTCGATCGGCAATATGCCGCGCTTCTTCGGCTCGACCCAATAGACATCGTCTGCCGAACGGCTGTCCGCCATCGGGAACACACCGATCGAATAGGCTCTGAGGAGCAGGTCGGGGTCGATCGTCTTCATGTGCGGGTCTATCGCCGACTATAGCGTCGCCCCGCGCATATCCCAAGCTGCACCGCGCATTATGCTGTTTGACGTAAGGGAAGATGAGCTGGGTCTATTGCTCCGCCTCGGCCTTCGCGGCGTCGCGCTCGGCGCGGGCCGCTTCCAGGAACTGGCGCATGCATCCGGTCTGGCCGCCGGTCCCCTCGGGCGAGCAGCTGTTGGGCAGGCCGCGCTTGCTGACCATGTCGAGCGTCCGCACGCGCGAGGCCCAGCTTTGCGAGGGTATGTCCGTCTTGCGCTTGTTGCGCAGTTCCTTGGGGATACGGTAGCGCTCGCTCTCCGGCTGGCGCGCGCAGACGACGATTTCCTCGTCGGAGCTCCGTGGGCAGGGGTCGTCGCCATAGACGACGAGCGTCGCGATACGCGGCGGCGGGCTCGCATCGATCGGCTTGCGATCGGCAGCGGTGGCCGGCGCCGAGGCAAGGATCGGCGCCAGCAGCAGCGCGATGGGGAGCAGGGCTTTCATGGCGGCAGGATGCGCGGTGCGGGCTTTCGCCGGGCTGAATGGAGCGGACGGGCTCACCGTTGCTCGCGCCCGATCCATTTTTCGACGACTGGCGGCTCATAGGCCATCATTCGCGCCACCAGTGTTGCAGGATCCCGCTCGACCATCAGCATCGAGCGATGCGCGGCACGCAGGAAGCCCGCCTCGACCACATCGTCGATGAAGCCGACCAGCCGGTCGTAGAATCCACCGACATTGAGTAGCCCCACCGGTTTGCGATGATAGCCGAGCTGCCCCCACGTCCACATCTCGAACAACTCTTCGAAGGTCCCGATGCCGCCCGGCATGGCGATGAAGCCGTGGGACAGGTCCGCCATCATCGCCTTGCGTTCGTGCATAGACCCGACGACGTGCAGCGCGGTCAGGCCGTGATGCGCGACCTCCAGATCATGCAGCGCCTGCGGGATCACCCCGGTCACGCGACCGCCGCCCGCCAGCACCGCGTCGGCGACCATCCCCATCAGGCCGACATGCCCTCCGCCATAGACAAGGTCGATCCCGGCATCGGCCAGCGCCCCTCCCATGGCCCGCGCGGCTTCGCCATGCACCGGATCATGGCCGGGGCTGGAGCCGCAGAAAACGCACAGGGTGGAAATCGTCATGGCCGTCGGTCCGTCGCTGGATAATGTCTATCGCTTGAGGAAGGCGGTGACCGGCATCGGCCCTTCGCCCAGGCTCAGCGCCATCCGGTCGGTGAAGCCCAGCCTCATCGCGTGGAAGCGCGCGATCAGGTCGGCGTCCATGGCATAGAGCGCCTCGAGCATCTTGTAGCTCTGGGCGACCGGTGTCTCCCGCAGCATCTGCCGCGCGAAGCGGCGATAATAATCGCGCCTTGCCCAGCTTTTCGCTGCATGGTCGTGAAGCAGGGCATGGAGCGACGGGCCGGACCAGTCGTCCGCCGCCGCCACCAGCCGCGCCGATCGCGCCGCATCGCCCAGCGAATTGCCCAGGATAGGGTGGAACAGCCCCGACCGCAGCCCGACCTTCGCGACGCCCTCGCCGCCCGAGCGCCAGTAGCTTTCGAAATCGCCGCCCAACACGATCGGCAGGATGCCGGCCTGGCCGCGCGCCGAACTGCGGATTCGCCAGCCGAAGCGCGCAGCGTGATTCACGATCCGCGCGCCATGATCGTTCATGTCGAGGTCTGGCCAGGCTTCGTAGCGAATATCCTCGATGAACAGCCGGTCGGTCTCGATCGGCAGCATCGTCATGAACTGGAAGCCCTCGGCGGGGTCGGCGGCGGCGTCGATGATCGTCGCACGGCGCACGCTGTGCGGCCCGTCCAGAGTCAGTTCATAGCCCACGAACTTCCGCCAATGAAGATCGAGCAGCGACAGGTCTCCCGGCCCGCGCGCGTCGACCACGCCCTGTGCGCGGATCATCGTGCCGTCCTCCAGGCGAACCTCGGTGGCGCTCACCGCCACCGCGCGCCGTCCGGTCAATATGCTCTCCGCTGGCATCGCCTCGCGCAGCGCCGCGTCGAACCGGTCGGACCGGATGCTGTAGAAGGGGAATGGCAGGGCGCGCTTGTAGAGCGGGAACACGACGGAGAATTCGCGCCAGCCATAGTTGATGAGCGGTTCGAGCAGCAGCTTGTCCTCGGGCTCGACGTCGCTGTCGACGAAGGACCAAAGATGGGCGCCGCCCAGCGCCGGGGCCGCTTCGATCAGGATCACCCGGCGATCGGGTCGCGCCCGGCGTGCGGCGAGCGCAAGCAGGCCGCCGGACAGGCCGCCGCCGATGATCGCAAGGTCGCAATTGGGGCCGCTCATCCTGCCCAGCATATAGAGACCGCAGCCTCTTTAGCCAGCCTTGCAGACGGCCCTTTCGCCCAAGCGCAACATTCGTTACCATCGCTGCTATCCCCGGGGAGCCCCCGCCGGCCGGTTCGCGGCCGATGGACACAAGGGCTGAGAGGTGGTGCTGCAACGCCCACGACCCGCTGAACCTGATCCGGCTCGTACCGGCGTAGGGAGGGAATGCCGCACGCGGTCTCCCCTTTTCCTGCCGGACGCGCTTTTGGAGGAGAGAGACGACATGGCCGACGCAGATCCGACCAACCTGTCCGCCGGGGGCGCCCGCCCCGCCATGGCGGTCACCACCGGCCCGATCCGCGGATCGCGCAAGATCCATGTCGAGGGGCCCCAAGGCGTCCGCGTCGCGATGCGCGAGATCGCGCTGGAGCCGTCTGCCAATGAGCCGCCGGTGCGCGTCTACGACTGCTCCGGTCCCTATACCGATTCCAACGCCAGCATCGACATCATGGCGGGCCTGCCCGCACTCCGCCGCGACTGGATTCTCGCCCGCGGCGATGTGGAGGAGTATCCGGGTCGCGCGGTGAAGCCCGAGGATAACGGTCTCAAGGGTCCGGACCGCGCGGGCGGCGTCGCGCCCTTCCCGAATGTCGTCGAGCGCCCGCTGCGCGCCAAGGCGGGGATGAACGTCACCCAGATGCATTATGCCCGGCGCGGGATCATCACGCCGGAAATGGAATATGTCGCGATCCGCGAGAATGTCGGCCGCGCCGCGCTCAAGGAAAAGCTGCTGCGCGATGGCGAGGATTTCGGCGCGTCGATTCCCGATTTCGTCACTCCCGAATTCGTCCGTGACGAGGTTGCCCGTGGCCGCGCGATCATCCCGTCCAACATCAATCATCCCGAATCCGAGCCGATGGCGATCGGCCGCAACTTCCTGGTGAAGATCAACGCCAATATCGGCAACTCGGCGGTTGCGTCCGACGTGGCCAGCGAAGTCGACAAGATGGTCTGGTCGATCCGCTGGGGCGCCGACACCGTCATGGACCTGTCGACCGGTCGCAACATCCACGACACCCGCGAATGGATCCTGCGCAACTCGCCCGTACCGATCGGCACCGTGCCGATCTATCAGGCGCTCGAGAAGGTCGGCGGTATCGCCGAGGACCTGACCTGGGAAATCTTCCGCGACACGCTGATCGAGCAGGCCGAGCAGGGCGTCGATTATTTCACCATCCATGCCGGCGTCCGCCTGCCCTTCATCCCGATGACGGCGAAGCGCGTGACGGGCATCGTCAGCCGGGGCGGCTCGATCATGGCGAAATGGTGCCTGGCGCACCACCGCGAGAGCTTCCTCTACGAGCGTTTCGAGGAAATCTGCGAGATCATGAAGGCCTATGACGTCGCCTTCTCGCTGGGAGACGGCCTGCGCCCCGGATCGATCGCCGATGCCAATGACGAAGCCCAGTTCAGCGAGCTCAAGACGCTGGGCGAACTGACCCAGATCGCGTGGAAGCATGATTGCCAGGTCATGATCGAAGGCCCCGGCCATGTGCCGATGCACAAGATCAAGGCGAACATGGACAAGCAGCTCGAAGCCTGCGGCGAGGCGCCCTTCTACACGCTCGGGCCGCTGACGACCGACATCGCGCCGGGATACGACCACATCACCTCGGCGATCGGCGCGGCGATGATCGGCTGGTTCGGCACGGCAATGCTCTGCTACGTCACGCCGAAGGAGCATCTGGGCCTGCCCGATCGCGACGACGTCAAGGTCGGCGTGGTCACCTACAAGCTGGCCGCCCACGCCGCCGACTTGGCCAAGGGACACCCCGCCGCCAAGCTGCGCGACGATGCGCTCAGCCGCGCGCGTTTCGAGTTCCGCTGGCGCGACCAGTTCAACCTGTCGCTCGATCCCGACACGGCCGAGCAATATCATGACCAGACGCTGCCGGCCGAGGGGGCCAAGACCGCGCATTTCTGCTCGATGTGCGGGCCGAAATTCTGCTCGATGAAGATCACGCAGGAAGTGCGCGACTTCGCCGCAACGAAGAACGCCCCGGCCGACCAGTTCATCGCGGCAGGCGACGCCGAAGCCGGCATGCGCGCGATGAGCGACGTCTTCCGCGAGAAAGGCGGCGAGATCTACCTCCCTGCTGCTGAGTGATGGCGACGCCGTAATCGTCGTTGAACAACGAAAGAGGTTCGGCAGTGCCGGGCCTCTTTTCGTTTGCGCTGTCGTCTCCCGCGCAGCCATGCTGCCGGAGGTAATGCCGGCAGGGGCGTCGACGGGGACAGAGATAGTGACGGCTGTGACTCCCATGCACCAACGCAAGCCGCTCCTTGCGGTCACCGTGCTGTGGCTCGTCGCGCTCGCCTGGTCGGGCTGGCATCCTTATGACCGCACGACCTGGTGGATGGAGGTCGCGCCCGTGCTGATCGCGCTGCCTGTCCTCTGGCTGACCGCCGCGCGCTTTCCGCTGACCGGCCTCGCGCTCGGGCTGGTCGCGGTTCACGGCCTCGTCCTGATCGTCGGTGGCGCCTATAGCTATGCGCGCGTGCCGGCTGGCTTCGTGGTGCAGGACTGGTTCGATCTGGCGCGCAATCCCTATGACAGGCTGGGGCATTTCATGCAGGGCTTCGTGCCCGCGATCGTGCTGCGCGAACTGCTGATCCGGCTGGGCGGGATCGCGCCCGGCAAGCTGCTGACCGCGATCGTCCTGGCCTGCTGCCTTGCCGTCAGCGCCAGCTACGAACTGATCGAATTCGCCGCCGCGATGCTCCTCGGCCAGGGTGCGGACGAATTCCTCGGCACGCAGGGCGACGTCTGGGACACGCAATGGGACATGCTGATGTGCCTGATCGGGGCGGCAGTGGCGCTCGCCGGACTGAGCAGGGTGCATGATCGACAGATTGCGACATCACCCTCCGTGCGCTGAGGCGGGTCTGCCGGGATGCGGCCGGCATCGCTGTCCGGCCGGCGCTCCCTGCCGAACAGCGATGCCCTGCATCAGGCTTTTGCCCTGACCGGAAGGCGGAACGGCGCGCCCAGGCGATTGAAAGCGTTCATCGCTGCAATGGCGAGGGTGAGATCGACCAGCTCCTTTGGCGAAAACGCCGCCGATGCCGCAGCATAGGCTTCATTCGACGCATGGGTTTCGCTGATCAGCGTGACCTCTTCTGCCCAGGCCAGGGCGGCGCGATACTGATCTGGGAAAAGATCGGGAACTTCGGCCCAGACCGGCACGAGCATGACCTTTTCCACGCTCATCGTGCGAAGCAGGTCGCGGCTGTGCATGTCGATGCAATGGGCGCAGCCGTTGATCTGAGAGACGCGGAGGAAGACGAGGTGGATCAGTTCCTCGGGAAGCGATGTTTCGCTGGTGAGATAATGGTGGATGCCGAAAAGGGCTTTCGCGCCTGCAGGGGCGACCTCACTCCAGTTCAGGCGGTGTGATGCTGTCATGATCATTCCTCGCTATGCGCCGGCTGATCGGCGCTCAGGCATGACGAGGTGCAAAGCGCTGTTGTGACACGTCGAGGAATATTTGCCCGACGGACCGCGATGATGTCACAGCCGGCCAAAGACGGTCGTCATTCGGGTGCAGGGCAGCCGATGGAGAGAATGCGCCGATGGTGATGAGACGGAGAGTAGCCGACTTCGAGGGCGAACGAGCGCGGCTGCTGCGGATCGGCTACCGGATGCTCGGGTCCCTTAGTGAAGCCGAGGACGTCGTACAGGACGCATGGTTGCGCTTTGCGGCTGTCGAAGGCGAGATCGAAGTGGCTGCCGCTTATCTGACGCGCGTCGTCACGCGCCTGTGCCTCGATCGGTTGAAGTCGGCGCGCATGCGGCGCGAAGCCTATGTCGGGCCGTGGTTGCCGGAACCGCTGATCGGCGCGGTCGAGCCCGCCGAGGCCACCGCCGACGACGTCACGCTGACGTTGATGCTGGCGCTGGAGAGGCTGTCTCCGCTGGAGCGAGCCGCCTTTCTCCTGCACGACATTTTCGACGTACCCTTGCGCGAAGTGGCGGTGGTGTTGGGGCGCGAGCCGGCCTCCGTTCGCCAACTCGCCTCCCGGGCGCGCAGGCATGTGCAGGTGGCTCGTCCTCGCTACAGCGTCGACGCGGCCGAGGGCGGCCGGATCGCTCGCGCCTTTTTCGAAGCGACGCGCGATGGCGATACGGCGGCCTTGTCCGCTCTCCTCGCTGAGGAGGTCGAGATTCATACCGATGGCGGCGGCCATGTGCGGGCCTTCCGCAATGTCGTTCGCGGGCGGGATGCCATCCTGCGGGCCTATGCCAGTTTCGCGCGGAAAACCTCGCAGGCCCCCGTGCTTCTGCGCATGGCCGCTATCGATGGTCTGCCGGGTTTCGTGAGCCGCGACGGTCGAGAGGTGCTTCAGACGACGGCGCTCGCCATTCGCGACGGCAGGATCGCAGCAATCTATATCGTCCGGAATCCCGAGAAGCTCGGGAAGGTCGAGGCCTTCACGCGACCTTGAACACCAGCCGCAGTCGCGTGGTTCCAATCGTTTCAAGGTCGCCCGGCGGAACGATGGGAACGGTGCGGCGCGGGCAGGGTTGGTTAGATGCTCTATCGAGTGAGCGGATGAAGGAGACAGCGCCATGGGCGACAACAACCACGCCGATCCACAGAAGAACGAGGCCGGTCGACAGGACCAGCAGCGGGAAGGCTCGATCGATCGCCAGCAGAATCAGCAGCGTGATCGCCAAGGGGACGAAGGCACCGACCCGCGTGATAATCCCAAGTTCGAGCAGTCCAACCGGCTCGATCTGGACGAGAAGGGCCATCGCGACCAGCAGGTCTGACATCGCCAGCGAAGCGGGAACGAGCGTTCCCGCTTCCGTCGCATCGGCGACCTGCTGGTCGAGCCTCGCCCAATCCTCACGACAGAGTGACGCCGGCGGGGCCGTACGGTACCAGCACGCAATGGCGAGAAAGAAACGCTTCCTGACTGCAACCATGGCCGACGGCTACGTCAAGACGATCGGCCCGACAGCGGCGCCTTTCACCCATTTCTGGCGCATCGTGGCGATCCTCGAAAATGGGAAGACGGAGGTCTTTTGGGGCCACAGCAAATCGCCCAGGGAGGCTGCACGCAAGAAGATGGCGGCGGCAGAAGCGTCCAAAGCCCGAGGCTGGACGTCCTTCGAGTTCGAGATCGTGGAACTGAGCGAAAGCTGATCCGCGTGGCGCTCACCGTCTCTCTGCCGATTGGTGCCGGTTGCGGCAACAGTCGCTCTAGTCGACGGGTGGTACACCCTCGGGATAGTAGGACACTTCTACACGCAGCCCGTCGGGATCGGGAAGGAACAGCGCAACCGTGCCATCGCCGAACCTCTGGAGGCGCGCCACATAACCGGCGGCGGTCACGGTTTGATGCAAGGACTCTACGAACGCAGGGGAAGGCGCGGCGAATCCGAGATGGTTCAGGCCGGGGCCATAGCGCTCATAGTCATGGGTGCCATCGGCTGCGGTGCGGAATTGCAGATAAAGCCCGCTGGGGTTGCGCCAGATGCCGGGCTTCACCCGCGAAAAACCGAGATGCGGAAGCAGCAGGCCATAAAATGCAACGCCGGCTTCCTCCGAGCGCGAGACGATCGTCAGGTGATCGAGCGCTAAAGGCAGGGCGGAGTTCTCTGAAACGGACACTGTGGTGATCTGACCTATCGGGCGAGTGTCGAAGGATGTCGGATCAGGGAAACCGAACTTCAATCCCGAACGTGTCATTGTCTGCATCATATCCGTAATCGGCAACGGCGGTCATATCGCCGACCCTCCGTCTCTTCCCAGCGACGAAGCCATTTTCCGCCGAACGTCCTGGATCCAGGAAATCGGGCGCGGATCCTACTCCGCCACCGGCAGGGTGAGCACGAAGCGGGCGCCTTCGCCCGGCGCACTGTCGACCCCGAGTTCGCCGCCCATCGCGCGGGCGAGGCGGCGGGAAATGTAAAGGCCGAGGCCGCTGCCGGTGCCGTCATGCAGGCCCAATCGCTCGAACCGGTCGAAGATGCGCTCCTGGTCGCCGGGTGCGATGCCGTTGCCTTGGTCGGCGACGATCACGGCGGCGATATCGCCTTCTTGCGCGCAGTCGATCCGCACCGTTCCCCCGGGCGCCGAATGGCGGATCGCGTTGCTCAGAAGATTGATCAGCACCTGGAGGATTCGACGGAAATCGCCGCGTGCGACGATGGGCAAACCGGGCGCTAGGGGGATCGGGCGCGAATGTGCCGCCATGCCATCGGTCGTGTCGTCCTGGTCTATGGCTGGGGCGGTGGAAGCGGCTACGCCAGACAGGGCCTGTGGGGCAAGGGCGGCGTCCGCGCCCGACATGTCATTACGCATCGGGCCTGCGCGGCCCGGACTCGTGGTGGGGCCGATGACGCGGACCTGAGCGATGTCCGCACGCACCGCCAGCAGGCCCGCCGCGCGGGCCGCCGCGTCGATCAGGTCGACGGGTTCGGCGTCGGGGCGGAAATCGGGGCGCTCGATCGTCTGCAGGTCGACCAGATCCTCCACCAGCGCAAGCAGGTGGCGTCCTGCGCCCGCAATATCCTCGGCATAGCTCGCATAGGCGCGCCGCACCGGGCCGTCGCCCCGGTCGGAAATACTGTCGGCATGGGCGATGATCCGGTCGAGCGGCTCGCGCATCGCCCGGCCCAGCGCTGTGCCGAAGGCCGCGTCGAGGGGGGGCGGATCGGCGCGGCCGATCGCTCCGGCAGCGATGGCGGCGGCAAGGCGCGGGGTCTCGCGCCGGCTGATCAGCAACTGATAGCCAGAGAAGCCGTCGCTCGCACGGAACAGGGGGGCGCCCGCCACATGCACCGCCACGCCGGGGCCGAGCAGGAAGCGCGCCTCAGCATCCTCGAAGCGGTCGGCGCGCATCGCTGCGGCCATTATCGAGGTGGCGCCGGCCTCGTCGCGGCCGAAGGCAAGCAGCGTCTCGACCGGTTCGCCGATCGTCGCGGGCAGGCTTGCGGGGGCATGGACAATCCGCAGCAGCGCGTCGGTCTCGACGATCCAGTCGGCGGCGGCGCGGCTGAAGTCGCGCCAGCGCATCGCCTCGTTCGCGGGGGCCGGCTGCGAGGCGGCATTCTCCTGCCAGCCGGTTATCGCCAGCGCGACTCCATCATGCCCCTCGTCCGGGCGCACCGATACCCAAAGGGCGACGTCCTGGTCATCGCAAGCTGCGATCACCTGCCGCGCGATCGGAATGCCCAGCCGGCGCGACAATCTCGCAATCTGTCCGAGTTGCGGGAGGGCCAGCGGGCCGCCGGCGACGCCTCCCGCCTTCTGCTGCAGACGCAGCAGGGGAGGGTCGGCCTCGGCCAGTCGGCCATGCGCGTCGATCCGGCCAAACACCGGGCGTACCCCCTGTGGTGCGTTCATCGGCGGCGGCCGCCTTCCCCGATCTCGATCACCGCGCGCCGATAATTGGGGTCCAGCCGCCAGATCAGGACCGCCTCAGCCGCCTCGCGACGGCCCAGCCGATCGAACGCCTCGGCGCGGGCGACAATGATATCCTCGGCCACGCCCTCGGCCGATCCGATGCGATAGAGCATCGTCACCGCCGCCTCACGCGCGCAATCGATCGCGCGTAGCACGGTGCCCAGCATCAGGCCGCCAGGGTCGGTCACCATCGACCAGACGCCCGAGGAATCCATCCCCGCGCGGGCGGCGATGGCGGCGGTGAACAGCGCCAGCCAGCCCTCTTCCAGCGCGTCGACCAGCAGCCGGTCGTCGATCAGGTCGCGCGCGTCGAGCAGCTTCGCCAGCGCGTCCGCCCGCGCCTCCAACGTGTCGGCATCGTCATGCTCGGCGAGCAGGCCGCGCACCGCTCCGGCCAGCAACAGGTCGGCACGCGCCTCGGCCATGCCCTGTCCGGCAACCAGATAATGCCGCAGTGCCGCCGCCACCGCCCAGAGCAGCTTGCGGTGGGGGCCGGGCTGCAGGTCGGTGCGGGCCAGAGCGGGATCGCCGAACTGATCATAGCGGCGGCTCTCGGCGATCAGCAGCGCCATCGTCGCCTCGGCGATAGCGGCGTCGTCGATGTCGAGCAGCCGCTGTGCCAGGTCGGCGACATGATAGGGCGAGTCGCGACCGAGCATCAGCGCCAGCCGATGCTCGTCGACGCGGCGCAGCATCGCCGCGACAAGGTCGGGTTCGCGCAGCAGCGGGGTGGGTTCGAGCAGCGGCAGCGCGATCGGCGTCGCGGTCGAGCCCAGCTGCGCGATCAGCGCGGCATCGGGGGGCAGGTGCGCCGCGCCAGGGTCGGTCGCAAGCGGCATCTCTGGTTGAAAGCCCCTGTTTGTGGGCGGTTCTGCGGCTTCCAGCCCGGCGATCAGGCGGATGCGCAGCTCGTCCTCGATTGCGCCGATCAGCGCACGGATCAGCTGCGCGATCTGGGCGCGGTGCTGATCGGAAAGGGTGACGGCGTCGTCGTGGAACAGATCGCTGGCGGCGCGGCCGATGCGGCTTTCGACGCTGTCGAGCGCGCGCGCAGCATCGTGCAGCCATCGCGTCGCCGCGGACTGCCCTTCCGGCCGCCACTCGTCGTCCAACCCCATCATGCTTCGTTCGTATCGAAATGTCGTTAAATCGAAGCTAAGCGATCAATCGTCACAAAGGCTTGCGCTCTTTCGCACCGCCCGAAAGCGTTCGAGGAAAGAGGCCCCCGCATAGGCGGCGAGCGCGGCGATCGCCCAGCGCCACCCGCCGAGCACCGCCAGTGCGGGCGCCAGCCACAGTAGCGCATCCCCGCTGGCGGTCCAGAGTGGCGTCGGCGGCGTACGCAGCGCGTGGGCGACGGGGCGGAGCGCAGTCATTCCGCCCAGCGCGGCTGGCACCAGCAGCGCGATCGTCCACCAGCCCCAGCCCCCGGTCGCTGCCTCCTGCCGGGCGAGCAGGCCGAGCACCGTCACGCCAGCCAGCATGCGGGCCAAGCCGGGCAGAAACTCGGCAGGCCCTTCGCTCCACACCCGTCCCATCCGCCGGGCGAGCGCGCTCCCCGCGGCGGCGATCGGCAGGAGCACCGCCGCTCCCCAGAAATATTCGAACCCCGCCAGCAGCACCGCGAACCAGGCGAGCGCCACCGATCCCCAGGCGACGTGTCGCTCGTCGATCTGCCGGACCATCACCTGCGACAGCAGCGGCGCCGCGACAAGACGGTGGAGGTGGCGCTCGGCCCAATTGCCTTCGCCGCGCTCGGCGCGCCTGAGCAGCAGATGCTCGATGGCCAGCGTCGCCCCCGGCCCGGTCGCGATCACCGGCGGCGGCGGCGGCGCGCCACCATCGGACGCGGGTCCGTCGGGGGCGAGAGCGGGAACACGCAGAGCGTCTCCCTGCACCAGCCGCCGCAACAGGGTGGAGATGAAGTCCCAGTCGCCCAGCATGTTCGCGGTCTCGACCAGCATCGCCTTGTCCAGCACCGCATAGCCCGCCCAGCGGTCCTCGGCGTCGATCCGTTCGAAAGCGGCGTGGTCCTGCACGTCAGGCAGCGCCAGCAGCGCGGGGCCGGGCGTGTCGACCAGTGCGTCGACCGCCGCCTGTGCCGCAACCACGCCATCGGCGACCAGCAGCACGCGTTCCTCCGGATGGAAGCGATCAACCGCATCACCGACGCTGCGCGCAATTTCGATCCGCAGCCCATCGCGCCGCAGCCGGTCGATCGCCTGCGCGAGCGCAGCCGGCACGCGTTCGACAAGCACGACGATATGCGCGGCGCCGGCACGGCGTGCCAGCCCGGCCTGATATTCGATCAGCGTGCGACCGGCCAGCGGCAGGACCGCACGCAGCCCGTCACCCCGGTCGACCTGATCCTGCGCGGCAATCAGCGCGGCGAGCGGCAATGGACTCGTCCCCCTCGGCAAGCCGGTCGCAATAGGGGGAAAAGGACGATTCTGCAAAGCCGATCATGGTCCTGTCCGTCCCCTTTCGGGCCGGATCGAGGCGCGGCATCGCCGGTCGGAATCCTGGCAGGCGAAGTGGGCGCTAGCGGCGGCAGTCGGCCAGGCTGCGCGCGAGCCGGTTTAGCAGCACCGCGTCGGGCACGGCAGCAGCTGCGGCCTCGGCGGCCTGTCCGGCGAGTTCGACCACGCCGAAGCTGGCGGCCAGCCCCTGCAGGCGCAGCGCCTCGTCGCGCCAGGCGGCGGGAGAGGCGGACTGCGACATTGTGGCGAGATGCTGGGTGGCCGAGGCGAGAAACAGCGCCCGCAGATCGGCCGCAACCGCGCTGTCGGGGCCAACGGCGTCGGCAAGAAGGCGGTCGAGCGTTCCGGGGTCGATGGTCATGCCGCCATCAACGCCCGCAGGCGTAAAGATTTCGTTACTGCGGGCTATGCCGCGACTCGCGATTCCTGTAGGGATAGGCCCATGGGGAAGGCACCGCATCCGCTGGATCGCTGGCGCGCCGCCAATGCGGCCGAGGCCGAGGCCGTCCGTTCCGCTTCGACGCCGCCCTCCGGGCATGACGCCGATGGCGCAGCGAGCCCCGAAATATCCTATGACAGCGAACTGATCTTGGGCGAAGGCGCGCGCGAGGACGCGCCCGCCTATGTCGATCCGGTCTCCACTATGCCCCGGCGTCGCGGTGCCGACGTCGCGATCGGCGTGCTGTTCGGCGCGCTCGCGACCGGCTGGGTCGCGTTGTGGATCGGCGGCGCCGCACCCACGGCGATCGACCTGCCTGCTATCGCCAATGGCATCGCTTTGCTCAGCGGGCCGCTGGCCCTGCTGGGGATCCTCTACATCCTGCTCCAGCGTGGGTCGCTGCGTGAGGCAAAGCGCTTCGGCGACACCGCCCTGTCCTTGCGGGTCGAAGCGCGCCGGCTGGAGGATGCGGTAGGCCGCATCGCGGCCGTGCTCGACAATCGTCGCGCCGATCTCGCCGGCCACACCAGCGCCTTGCTTGACGAGGGCAACCGCGCCGCTGAAAAGCTCCAGCAGATCAGCATGGACATGCGCGACGAGACCGACCTGCTCGCGCGCCAGACCGAATTGCTGCAGAATGCGGCGGGCGGCGCCCGTTCGGACATGAGCGGCCTGATGCAGGATCTGCCGCGCTCGCTCGACATGGTGAAGGAGGTAGCCGAGTTGATCGGCTCGATCGGCGGCTCCGCGAAGGACCATGCCGACGGCCTGTCGGAGGCGCTGTCGGCGATCATCGCGCGTAGCCATGAGGCGGACGAAATGATCGGCACCGCCTCGGGTCGCCTCGCGACCCAGATCGGGCGGATCGAAACCCGTGCCGAACGCACCACCCGCACGATCGAGGAGGCGGCGGCCTCGCTCGGCCAGACGATCGACGGTACGCTCGACAAGGCGGTTCACGCGATTGACCAGGTCGGGTCGGGCATCGATGCGCAGCGCGAGGCCATGGCGGCGATGATCGACCATGGCCGTGCCGCGCTGGACGAAGCCGGTACCGCCGCCGCCGCCTCGATCGCGCAGCGCCTGACCGAAATGGGCGCGATGGCGAACGATCTGTCGCGCCAGCTGACCCGGCAGGACGAGGATGCGCGCCGGCTGGTTGCCAATCTGGAACATGCGCTGTCGGCGATCGAAAGCCGGTTCGAGGCGCTGGGTGCCACCAGCACCGAACAGACTGCCGACCTGGCCGAACTGGTCGTCACCCTCAGCGACCATGTCGACAATCTCGGCCAGGCGGTGACCAACAGCATGGCCGGTGCCCGCACGTTGACCGACCGCGCCAATGCGCTGCGCATCGCGTTCGATTCGATCATCGCCAATGTCGAGCGCGACCTGCCGCAGGTGATGCACCGGGTCGAGGCGGAAGCCGCACGCGGGGACGGCGTGATGCGCGCGATCACCGCCCAGGCCGAACAGCTGACCCAGACGGTCGAGCGCGCGACCGACCGGCTAGGCTCGGCCGACCTTCTGATCGATCGTCAGCGCGAAGCGATCGCCGGCCTTGGCGATCTCGCCGCGCGCCGCATGGCCGGCATCGCCGCCGACGGCGACGCGCTGCTCGAACGCCAGCGCGAACTGTCCGACGCCTTCGCCGAGGAGGCCAATGCCCGGCTGGAGGCGCTGCGCGACCATTCGAACGAGCTCGCCCGCCTGATCGCCGAGAGCGAGGGCAATATGCGCGCTCTGTCCGAACTGTCGGGCAGCAAGCTGGTCGACGCGATCCTCAAGGTGCGCGAAACCGCGAGCGAAGCAGCGCGCGGCGCACGCGAAGCGCTCGAATCGATCATCCCAGATGCGAGCGAGAAGCTGGCGCGCAGCGGCGCCGAGGCGATCGAGCGCACCTTCGGCGACCAGATCACCCAGCGCATCCATCTTATCTCCGACACCGCCGAGGCGGCGGTCGCGGCCGCCAACCAGGCGAGCGAGCGGCTGATGCAGCAGATGCTGTCGATCACCGAGGCAGCCGCGACGATGGAGAAGCGCGTCGCCGAGGCGGGCGCGAGCCAGGAAAAGACCGACCAGGAAGCGATCAGCCGTGAGGTCGCCGTCCTCGTCGAGCATCTGAACTCGGCCGCGATCGACGTCACCAAGCTGCTGTCGCACGACGTTCCCGACGGCGCATGGAAAGCCTATCTTCACGGCGACCACGGCGCCTTCACCCGCGCCGCCGTTCGCCTGTTGCGGACTGAGGAAGCGCGGCGGATCGCGGCGCTCTACGACGCCGACGTCGATTTCCGCGGCCATGTGAACCGCTACATCCACGATTTCGAGGCGCTGCTGCGCCGGGTCCTCGCCAGCCGCGACGGCGGGGCGCTCGCGGTGACGATGCTGTCGTCCGACATGGGCAAGCTCTATGTCGCGCTGGCCCAGGCGATCGAACGCCTGCTCGTCTGACGGCGCTCGCGCCGGGTGGCGCGCCTTGTTCTGCCGCTCTTGTCCCCCCGCTCAAGCTGCGCCACACAGCGGCCATGGCCGACATCAAGCTGCACGAGAGCTGGAAGGGACCGCTCGCCCCCGAATTCGACGCCCCCTATATGGCGGCGCTGCGCCAGTTTCTGGTCGAGCAGCGCGGCCAGGGCCGTCGCATTTTCCCGGCGGCGAGCGAATGGTTCCGGGCGCTCGATCTCACCCCGCTCGACAAGGTACGGGTCGTGATTCTGGGGCAGGACCCCTATCACGGCCCCGGTCAGGCGCATGGCCTGTGCTTCAGCGTGCGCCCGGGCGTTCCGCCGCCGCCCAGCCTCGTCAACATCTACAAGGAACTGCATAGCGACCTGGGACTGGAACGCCCGGCGCACGGCTTCCTCGAACATTGGGCGCAACAAGGGGTGCTGCTGCTCAATTCGGTGCTGACCGTGGAAATGGCCCAGGCCGCCTCCCACCGCGACCGCGGCTGGGAGAAATTCACCGACGCGGTGATCCGGCTGGTCAACGCCAAGAGCGATCCGGTCGTCTTCCTGCTGTGGGGCAGCTATGCGCAGAAGAAGGCGGCCTTCGTCGACAGCACCGACAAGGGCGGCCGCCACCTCGTCCTGAAGGCCCCGCACCCCTCGCCGCTATCGGCTTATAACGGCTTCTTCGGATGCCGGCATTTCTCGAAAGCGAATGCCTTTCTGGAGGCGCATGGGATGGCGCCGATCGATTGGGCGCTGCCGGCGGCGGGGTGAGGAAGAGGGCGCACGTCGGCGCGGGTTGTTCTTAGCCGGTCGCTATCGCGTGCCATCCAGCCAGTCGGCATCCATGAACTTGGGGCTGTTCTGCGCGTTGGCACTCGATGCTCGGCTTCTCCTCCCCGGAACCCTATATTCTCTGGTTGACGGGGGTCGGGCTGTTGATCGCGCTGGTCGCCTGGTTGCCGCTCGCCCTGAAGCGGCTTCCGCTGTCGCTGCCGATCATCTGCATTGCCATCGGCGCAGCGATCGTCCTGATCCCGGACATGGCATTAGAGCCGTCGCCTCTGGCCTATCCCGAGATTGCCGAGCGCCTCACCGAGTTTGTCGTCATCGTCGCCCTGATGGGGGCGGGGCTCAAGCTCGATCGTCTCTTCAGCTGGCGGCGCTGGTGCGTCACCTGGCGTCTGCTCGCCATCACCATGCCGCTGTCGATCCTCGCCATCACGGCCATCGGCGGGTGGGGGCTGGGGCTGTCCTGGACCGCAGCGCTGCTTCTCGGTGCGAGCCTCGCGCCCACCGATCCCGTCCTCGCCGCCGATGTGCAGGTCGGCCCCCCTAAGACCGGCGAGGAAGATGAAGTGCGTTTCGGGCTTACTTCAGAGGCGGGGCTGAACGACGGGCTGGCCTTTCCCTTCGTGAACCTCGCGATCGCGCTCAGCGTGGCGGCCGCGACCGGAGAGCCCTGGGCGCGCGACTGGCTGCTCCATGACGTGATCTGGGAGATCGGAGCCGGCGTGGGGGTGGGGTATGTCATCGGAAAGCTGTTCGGCTGGTTGACCTTTCACGTGCCGGCAGAGAACAAGCTTGCCCGGACCGGTGACGGGTTGATCGCAATCGCCGCCACGCTGATATCCTATGGGGCTGCGGAGACGCTGGACTGCTATGGCTTTCTCGCGGTCTTCGTAGCGGCGCTCAGCCTGCGTCGGTCACATCGCGATCATGACTTTCACGATGAGATGCACGCGATCACCGAGCAGGTCGAGCGCCTCGCCATGATGGTGCTGCTGCTCCTGGTCGGGGCCGCCCTCGCGAGCGGCCTGCTCGCGGCCCTCCGCTGGCAGGACATCCTGGCCGCCGCCGCGATCATCCTGCTCGTCCGTCCTGCTGCGGGGCTGCTGGGACTGATCGGCTTTCCGGCGGCCCGGTCCGAAAAGCTGACCCTCGCCTTTTTCGGGATCCGGGGCGTCGGCTCCTTCTATTATCTTGCCTACGGACTCAACCATGCGGCGTTCGCACAAGCCGAGCGTTTATGGGCCATCGTCGGTCTGGTCGCGCTGTTTTCGATCGTCCTTCACGGGCTGACGGTCACGCCCGTCATGCGCTCGCTCGATCGTCTGGCCGGTCGTGACCCCGATGAAGCGGGCCCCGGCGCTGCAGGTTCCGGGTCTCAGGCCGCCTGATCGAGCAAGGGCCCCATCGCCACGATGTCCCCCGCGCTGAAGACCATCTGGCCAGGGGTGTCCCCTTCCACGCCGTGAAAGAAGAAGGGCGTTCCAAAGCTGCCGCCTTCGACGAGCGCCGCCGCCATGTCGGCGGCGACGGCCATGACGAGGTCGACCTGAGCGCTGCTGTCGGAGGGCGAGGTCGCGGTCAGCTTCTTCGCCATATAAGTCTCATACTCTGCCAGGGTCGTTTCCGGGCGGTAGAGATAGTTGAGCTCGCGATAGGGTTCGCCCGGCCAGGGATAGACGATGTAGCGCATCTCCAGCGCGCGGAAGCCCTTCGGGAATTGCTGGTGGACCACCTGACACACCGCGCAGTCCTTGTTGGTGAACATGTAGCATATGCCGTCGCTGGGTGCAGCGCTGGCTGGCTGACGGATGCTGGGGAGCATCGCGAGCTGGTCCCAGAAGGGGGACAGCTCCTTCTGGAAGGCCGCCTGCCCGGCAATCCCCGGCTTGCCCGCGCTGACGCTGCCGGCCCGGGTTGCGAGGTAGAGGGCGGGAAGGGCCGCGAGCAGGCCGCGTCTGTTCAGCTTCGTCATGTCGCGGGCCTGTCAGTCCTTATGGCGTTCGGGTTCAGACTAGCGTGGATGCATCAAGCTGAACAGCGGGTGACGGAAATGGCTGTCCCGGAGAGCTTCGCCTTCTCCCGGCAACGCGGATGGAGGGGTTGCGCCTTCCCCTCCACCATGCTCCGCATGGTTCCCCTCCCCGTGCCGGGGAGGAACTGTTGGCGGTTCTCGGTTGCGCGGGGAGGTTCGTTTCCCGGGCGTACTGAGGATTTGGAGTGGCAGAAGGCGAGCGGCGCCAGTTCCTTCCCGTAGCCGGCGAGGAGTTTTGGTCGCTGTTGACCGCGCGGCTCGGTCCGCTCCCCGATGGGGTGAGGCGTCTGGACCGGTGTGGCCGACGGCTCAGTTCCTCCCCGGAACGGGGAGGGGGACCATCCGCCAGGATGGTGGAGGGGTGTTGCTCGTCTCCTCGGCAGCGTGGGTTGGAGAGGTTGCGCCAACGCTTCCACCGGCTGCGCCGGTCCTCCTCCCCGTGGTCGGGGAGGAACTTATGTGCCGCGCAACGAAAAAGGGGCCGGTGCCTCGGCACCGACCCCTGATCTTCTCTCCCTGTCGGGGCTGGCGCTTAGCGCTGGCTGACGGGGACGTAGTCGCGCTGCGTCGGGCCCGTGTAGAGCTGGCGCGGGCGGCCGATCTTCTGCTCGGGGTCCGAGATCATCTCGTTCCACTGCGCGACCCAGCCAACGGTGCGGGCAAGGGCGAAGAGAACGGTGAACATCGTCGTCGGGAAGCCGATCGCCGACAGGATGACGCCCGAATAGAAGTCGACATTCGGATAGAGCTTCTTGTCGATGAAATACTGGTCGCTCAGCGCGATCCGCTCGAGCTCGCGGGCGGTGTCGAGCACCGGGTCGTTGATGCCCAGCTTGTCGAGCACCTCGGTCGCGGCCTTGCTGAGCACCTTCGCCCGCGGGTCGAAATTCTTGTACACGCGGTGACCGAAGCCCATCAGGCGGAAGGGGTCGTCCTTGTTCTTCGCGCGGGCGATGTACTCGGGGATGCGATCCGGGGTTCCGATCTCGCGCAGCATGTTGAGCGCGGCCTCGTTCGCGCCGCCATGCGCCGGGCCCCACAGGCAGGCGATGCCCGCCGCGATGCAGGCAAACGGGTTGGCGCCCGACGAGCCCGCCAGACGGACGGTCGAGGTCGACGCGTTCTGCTCATGGTCGGCGTGCAGGATGAAGATCTTGTCCATCGCCGACACGACGACCGGATCCGCCTCATATTCCTCGGCCGGGACGGCGAAGGTCATGCGCAGGAAATTGGCGGTGTAGCTGAGGTCGTTCTTCGGATAGACGAAGGGCTGACCCACCGAATATTTATAGGCCATCGCCGCGATCGTCGGGATCTTCGCGATCAGGCGGTGCGACGCGATCAGGCGCTGCTTCGGATCGTTGATGTCGGTCGAGTCATGGTAGAAGGCCGACAGTGCGCCGACGACGCCGCACATGATCGCCATAGGGTGTGCGTCACGACGGAAGCCGCGATAGAATTGCGCCAGCTGCTCGTGCAGCATGGTGTGGCGGCTGATCGTATAGGTGAAGTCGTCGAGGCCCTTGGCGCTCGGCAGTTCGCCGTTGAGCAGCAGATAGGCGACTTCCATGAAGCTCGACTGCTCGGCGAGCTGGTCGATCGGATAGCCGCGATGGAGCAGGACGCCCTGGTCGCCGTCGATATAGGTCAGCGCCGACTGGCACGACGCAGTCGAGGTAAAGCCGGGGTCGTAGGTGAAGGCGCCGGTGTTGGCGTAGAGCTTGCGGATGTCGACGACATCGGGACCGACGGAACCCGACAGGACCGGATATTCGGACGACTTTCCGCCGAGCTCCAGTTTCACAGAATCAGCCATGTTCAATCTCCTGTCGTTTGCCCCTGTGCCGGCAAGCCGGCTGGTTCATGCCAACTCGACCAGCCGTCAGCGCAGCTGGTCATCCAGTCGTCCCAGGCTCTCCTCGCGACCAAGGAGGGCCAGGACGTCGAATATGCCCGGGGAGGTCGTGCGTCCGGTGAGCGCCGCGCGAAGCGGTTGTGCCACCTTGCCGAGGCCGATCCCCCCTGATTCCGCCACCGACCGGACGGCCGCCTCGAGGGCGTCCGCGGACCAGTCGGCAGTGGCGCCGAGCGCTTCGCGGGCCTGGGCCAGCAACGCCTTGCCCGGCTCGTCTAGCAGCGATGCCGCCTTCTCGTCCATATCGAGCGGGCGGGTGCGAAACAGAAAGGCTGCGCCTTCCGTCAACTCGTTGAGATCCTTCGCCCTTACCTTCAGGTATGGAATGCTGCGCAGCAGTAGATCATGCTCCGAGAGGCCGAACTCGCGCCCTGCCGCCGCTGCGACTCCGGGCGCGATCAGCGCGGCCAGGCGGGCGTCGTCGGCTTCGCGGATATAGTGGCCGTTGAGATTCTCGAGCTTCTTGAAATCGAAGCGCGAGGGCGAGCGGCCGACGCCGGCGAGGTCGAACCACTCGATCGCCTGTTCGCGGCTGATAATCTCGTCGTCGCCATGGCCCCAGCCGAGCCGCAGCAGATAATTGTTCACCGCCTCGGCGAGCAGCCCCATCTCGTCGCGATAGGCGTCGACGCCCAGCGCGCCGTGGCGCTTCGACAGCTTGGCGCCATCGGCACCGTGAATCAGCGGGATATGGGCATAGACCGGCTCGGGCCAGCCCATCGCACGGATCAGCGCCAACTGGCGGAAGGCGTTGTTGAGATGGTCGTCGCCGCGAATGACATGGGTGACCCCCATGTCGTGATCGTCGACGACGACCGCGAGCATATAGGTGGGGGTGCCATCCGACCGCAGCAGGATCATGTCGTCCAGCTCGGCATTCTGCACGGTCACCGGACCCTGCACCTGATCGTCGATCGTCACCTCGCCCTCGCGCGGTGCCTTCAGGCGGATGACGAAGGGCGCGCCGGCGGGTGCCTCGGAAGGATCGCGGTCGCGCCAGCGGCCGTCATAGCGCAGCGGCTGCTTGGCGGCGCGCTGCTGCTCGCGCAGCTCGGCCAGCTCCTCCGGCGTCGCATAGCAGCGATAGGCATGGCCCTTTTCGAGCAGCTCGTTCGCCACCTGCGCATGGCGGTCGGCGCGGGCAAACTGGTAGACGACATCGCCGTCCCAGTTCAGGTCGAGCCACCGCATTCCATCCAGAATGGCGTCGATCGCGGGCTGCGTCGAACGGGCGCGGTCGGTATCCTCGATCCGGAGCAGGAATTTGCCGCCATGGTGGCGCGCGAACAGCCAGTTGAACAGGGCGGTGCGGGCGCCGCCGATATGGAGGAATCCCGTGGGCGAGGGGGCGAAGCGGGTGACGACCGCCTTTGTGTCCGTCTGTGCGCTCAAGCGCCGATTCTCCGATAGCGGGGCGAAGGCCTGCGACTGTGCAGCGCCCCCTAAAGCATTTTCCGGTCGGGTCAATTTGGCTGACGATGCTCAAAACGCAAATATGGCCCGATGGGCCGCAGAAAAGCCCCGGCTTGCGGCAATTGCCTGCCCTTGCCGGTGCCGGGCATGCGGCATAGACCTGTGCCCGGAGAGGATGGCGCGGGGAGGACGGGCGCATGACGAATATCCGGGCGGTGGTGGAGCGCTGGTACGATTGCCTCGGGCGGATGGACGTCGAGGGTTTCGCGGCGACGATGCACGACGATGTGGTGCTCAACGTATCGGGGCGGACGGCGGTGTCCGGCCGCTGCAACGGCAAGCGCCAGCTGTTCCAGGAGGTCTTCCCCAAGGTCATGGCCAATCTGGTGCCCGGCAAGGTCAATCTCGGCCGGCGCTATCGCATCTTCGCGGTCGATCCACCGATCGTCGTCGGTATGATGGAGGGCGGTGCCGAGACGCTGGACGGCGAGCGCTACGAGCAGACCTATTGCCAGGTCTTCCGGGTCGAAGGCCAGCAGATCGTCGAGCTGTGGGAATATTTCGACACGGTCCAGGCCGAGGCGCGGCTTTTCGGCAAGGCGATCGACGTTGGTGAGCCGCTCGCCGATCCTCTCCGCTTCTGATCCTGCCGAACGCGCGGGCAGCGTTCGGGTGGCCCTGCGCGGGCTGAACCCGCTCGCCGCGATCGAGCGGCGGCTGGAGGCGGAGCGCGACCAGATCGCCCTGTGGCTCCCGGTCGCGCTGGGCGCCGGTATCGCCGCCTGGCTGGTTCTGCCCGACCGCTTCGCCTGGTTCGCGGCGATGGCGGGCTTTGCCGCGCTGGGTTTCGCAGGGTGCGCGATCGGCCTTGGGTCGCGGCTCGGGCGGATGATGGCGGTGGGCGGTGCGGTGGCGCTTCTCGGCGTTTTGCTGATCTGGACGCGCGCCGACTGGGTCGCGTCGCCGCGCATCGATCGGCCGGTGGTCGCGGTCGTGGCCGGGCGCGTGGCCGCGGTCGAGCGGTTGCCCGCGCGTGAGATCGTGCGGGTGACAGTCGAGGGTGTGGCGTCGCCCCTGCCGCCCCGGCTGCGCCTCAACATTGACCAGGCGCAGGTCGACGATCGCCTGTCGGTTGGGGACCGCATCAGCGTGCGTGCCCGGCTGATGCCGCCCGCGCCGCCGCCGGTGCCGGGCGCGCAGGACTTTGCGCGCACCGCCTGGTTCCAGCGGCTGGGTGCGACCGGCAAGGCGCTCGACAAGCCTGCGGTGACGCAAGCCAGTGAGGGCGGCTGGCTGGGATGGTTGGCCGACCGGCGCGCGGCGCTGTCCCGGCACATCGAAGCGCGGCTGCCGGGCAGCGAGGGCGGGGTCGCCGCCTCGCTCGCGACCGGTGATCAGGGCGCCATTGCCGAGGACGATGCCGAGGCGCTACGTCGCGCGGGCCTCGCGCATCTGCTGTCGGTGTCGGGGCTCCATGTGTCGGCCGTGGTCGGGGGCGTGATGCTGCTGACCCTGCGGCTGCTGGCGCTCAGCCCGACGCTGGCGCTTCGCGCGCCGTTGTTGCTGATCGCGGCAGGCGCGGGGGCGCTCGCGGGTATCGTCTATACATTATTGTCGGGCGCGCAGGTGCCGACGATCCGGTCGTGCATCGCCGCGCTGCTCGTCCTCGCCGGCATCGCGATGGGGCGCGAGGCGATCACGCTGCGGCTGGTCGCAACTGGTGCGCTGGTGGTCCTGCTGCTGTGGCCCGAAGCGATTGCCGGACCGAGCTTCCAGCTGAGTTTTGCGGCGGTCACCGCGCTCGTCGCGCTGCTCGACCATCCGCGCATCCGGGCCTTCGCCGCGCCGCGCGAGGAGGGCTGGATCATGCGACGCGGACGCGGACTCGCTCTGCTGCTGCTCTCGGGCCTCGTGATCGAAGTGGCGCTCGCCCCGATCGCGCTGTTCCATTTCCACAAATCGGGCCTTTACGGCGCGCTCGCCAATATCGTCGCGATCCCCCTCACCACCTTCGTGATCATGCCGGCCGAGGCGCTGGCGCTGCTGTTCGACGCTGCGGGACTGGGCGCCCCCTTCTGGTGGGTGGCGGGGCAGGCGCTGTCGGGGCTCCTCTGGCTGGCGCGAACGGTCGCCGAGGCGCCGGGAGCGGTGACGATGCTGCCGACGATGGGGCGCCTCGCCTTCGGCCTGTTCCTGCTTGGCGGGCTCTGGCTGGCCCTGTGGCGGACGGGCTTGCGGCGCTGGGGACTGCTGCCCTGCGCAGCCGGTGGGCTGCTCGCGCTTACCGCGCCTGCGCCCGATCTGCTGATTACCGGGGACGGGCGGCACGTCGCCTTCGTACTGGGCGACGGGCGGGTGGCGCTCCTTCGTGAGCGCGCCGGCGACTATGTGCGCGGCATGCTCGGCGAGGCGGCGGGCCACGACGGCGACGCGCTGCCGGTCGACGCGCTGATGCAGGCGCGCTGCTCGACCGATCTCTGCGTGACGGAGATTGGGCGCGGCGGCCGGCGCTGGCGGATCGCGGCGACGCGCAGCCCCTATCGGCTCGACTGGGTTCGCTTCACGCGGACCTGTGCGAGCGCCGATATCGTCATCAGCGACCGCCGCCTGCCGCGCGGGTGCAAGGCACGTTGGTTGACCATCGACCGCCGCCTTCTCGCCCGCACCGGCGGCATCGCCATCGACCTCGATCGGGGAGGCGTAGCCACCGTCGCAGCGGAGGCGGGGCATCACCCCTGGGTGCGGTTCGATCGATGAGCCTCGGAGAGAGGGTGGCTGGCATTGGCAGACGGCGGGGATCGCCCTATCACCCCCGTATCAACAGAGGAGAGCGATGATGGAATTGCGCTACGTCACGGTCGGCACCAACGATATGGAAAAAGCGCTTTCCTTCTATACCGAGCTGCTGGCGACGCAGGGCGCGACCAAGATGTTCGACCATCCGAGCGGGGGCGCGGTGTTCGGCAAGGACGGCCGCCCGATGCTGGGTCTCGTCCGTCCATTCGACGGCAAGGATGCGACCGCTGGCAACGGTACGATGATCGCGTTCGAACTGGAAAGCCGTGAAGCGATCGACGCCTTCCACGCCAAGGCGCTGGCGTTGGGCGGTACGGACGAAGGCGCGCCGGGCGAGCGCGGTCCCGGTTTCTACATGTCCTATTTCCGCGATCTCGATGGCAACAAATTCTCGGCCTGTAAATTCGGCTGAACGTTTGTCGGCGCCCGGTCCCGTCATGGGGCCGGGCCTGCCGATCGGATCAGTAACGGCGGAGCAGTCCGGCGAGCTTGCCCTGGATCTGCACCTGATCCGGCCGATAACGCTGCGGATCATAGGAGCGGTTCGCCGGATCGAGCCGGACCATCCCGCCCTCGCGGCGGAAATATTTCAGCGTCGCTTCGTGGTCGGCGATCAGCGCCACGACGATCTCGCCGTCGCGTGCCGTCTCGGCGCGGCGGATCAGCGCATAATCGCCATCGAGGATGCCCGCCTCGACCATCGAGTCTCCCGACACCTCCAGCGCATAATGTTCGCCCGGGCCTAGCAGCGCGGCGGGAACCGAGAGCGAGCTCTGCCCCTCCATCGCCTCGATCGGCAGGCCGGCGGCGATGCGGCCGTGCAGCGGAATCTCGAGCACATTCTCATTCGCGGCCTGCGGCACGACTGCTGGCGCCTTCGCCTTGGCAGCGGGCGCAGCCGCCTTGCCCGTCATCTCGGGAACGCGCAGCACCTCGAGCGCGCGGGCGCGGTTGGGCAGGCGGCGGATGAAATTGCGTTCCTCGAGTGCGCTGATCAGGCGGTGCACGCCCGACTTCGACTTGAGCTCGAGCGCTTCCTTCATTTCCTCGAACGAAGGCGAGACCCCGGTCGCCGAAAGGCGCTCCTGGATGAAGCAGAGCAGTTCATGTTGCTTGCGCGTGAGCATGGTCTTTGACCCCATCGGGAACGGACGGGGAACATTTAGGCAACCGTAGGATTCTTGTCAAGCGAAGGGCAGAACCTCCACCTCCGCCCCCGCCGGAAGGCTTCCGGCCTCGGCCTCGCGAACGATCAGCAATTCGGCCTGGACCAGCGCGACGAGGCCGGCGCTGTCCTGTCCCGACAGCGGTTCGACGCCGCCACCTGCCCAGCGTGCGCGGACATATTCGGCGCGGTTGCCCGTTGCGGGGAGGGGAGCGGTGAGCCGTGCGGTGATAGGCATCGGCACGGGGTGGGCGGCGCCGAGGAGATGGGCGATCAAGGGCTTCGCGAATAGCGTCGCGGTGACGAAGGCCGACACCGGGTTGCCGGGCAGGCCCAGCACGATCGCATCGCCCAGGGTGCCGATCATCACCGGCTTGCCCGGCTTCATCCGCACCCGCCAGAAATCGATCGTCGCGCCTGCCTGCTCGAGCGCCGGCAGCACCAGATCATGGTCACCGACCGAGGCGCCGCCTGTGGTCAGGATGATGTCGCTGTCGCCGGCCATCCGGGTGAAGGCGGCGTCGATGGCGTCGAGATCGTCGCGGACGATGCCATGATCGGTCACGGTGCAAGCGCTGCGGCCGAGCAGCGCGGCGAGCATCGGGCCGTTCGAGGCCGGCAGGAGTGCGCCGGGGGTCGGTTCGCCTGCAGCTACGAGTTCGTTGCCCGTCGACAGCAGTCCGACGCGCGGGCGGCGCCGCACCGGCAACGTCCCATGACCTCCGCTGGCGGCCAGTGCGATCGCTGCCGCGCCGATCATGCTGCCCTGGGGGAGAAGCCCTGAACCCTCGCGAAAGTCGCCGCCCGCAGGCCGGATATGGGCGCCGATCGCGGGCGGTCCTTCGCCGGTCATGGTCAGCCGGTCGCCCTCGCGGGTCGCTTCTTCCTGGATGAGGATCGTGTCGGCGCCTGCGGGCACCGGCGCGCCGGTGAAGATGCGGGCGGCTTCGCCCGGTAGCAGCGCGCGGTCGAGCCCGCCGCCTGCCGCGCTCTCGCCCACTACCGTCCAGGGGCCGGGACGCTCGGCGAAGCGGATCGCGTAGCCGTCCATTGCAGACAGATCGGTCGCCGGCTGGGTGCGGCGCGCCAGCACGTCCCGCGCTGCATAGCGGCCCAGAGCGTCGACAAGCGAGACGGTCTCCTCCGGCAGCGGGCCGCGCAGGGCGAACATCCGCCCCTGTGCTTCCGCGACCGGAATCAGTGCCATCAGTCGGCCTTCCAGTCGCCCGACCGGCCGCCGCTCTTCGCCAGCAGATGGACATCGCCGATCCGCATGCCCCGATCGAGCGCCTTCGCCATGTCGTAGATCGTCAGCAGCGCGACCGAGACGGCGGTCAGCGCCTCCATCTCCACGCCGGTGCCATAGGTGGTTCCGACCGTCGCGGTGGCACGGATGCCGTCGGCTTCGATCGTCAGGTCGAGCGTTACGCCGGTGATCGGCAGCGGATGACAGAGCGGGATCAGTTCGGCGGTCTTCTTCGCCGCCATGATGCCGGCGACGCGCGCAACCGCGAGCACGTCGCCCTTCTTTACGGCGCCGGCCCTGATCGCTTCGAGCGCTTCGTCCGCGATCAGGATGCGGCCCTCGGCGATCGCCTCGCGCTTCGTCTCGGCCTTCGCCGAAACATCGACCATGCGCGCCGCGCCGTCCTCGTCGAGATGGGTGAGCCCGCTGCTCATGCGCCCGTCAGCAGGCGGCGGGTGGCGGCTGCGACGTCGGCTTCGCGCATCAGGCTTTCGCCCACCAGGAAGCAGCGCACGCCATGCTCGGCCATCGCATCGAGGTCGGCCTTCGATCCCAGGCCGCTTTCGGCGACGAAGGTGCAGCCGGCGGGAGCACGGCCGACCAGTTCGTAGGTGCGGGCAAAGTCGACGGTAAAATCGCGCAGGTCGCGGTTGTTGACCCCGATCAGGCGCGAGCGCAGCCGCGTCGCGCGCTCCAGCTCCTCGGCGTCGTGGACCTCGACCAGCACATCCATGCCCCAGTCGATCGCGGCCGCCTCGATCTCGCCCATCTGCGCGTCGCTCAGCGCCGCGACGATGATCAGGATGGCATCGGCGCCGAGCGCGCGGGCCTCGGTCACCTGCCAGGGGTCGACCATGAAGTCCTTGCGGAGCGCGGGCAGCGCGCAGGCGGTGCGGGCCTGAACGAGATAGTCGTCATGACCCTGGAAATAAGGCTCGTCGGTCAGCACCGAGAGACAGGCCGCGCCGGCTTCTTGATAGGCCCGCGCATGCGCGGGCGGGTCGAAATCGGCGCGGATCAAGCCCTTGGAGGGAGAGGCCTTCTTGATTTCGGCGATCAGGCCATAGCCGCCGGCAGCGACCTTGGCATCGAGCGCCGCGCGAAAGCCGCGCGGGGCGGACGCCGCCCGGGCGCGGTCGGACAGATCGGAAAAGGCGATTGCGCTCTTGCGTTGCGCCACCAGCGCGCGCTTTGCGTTGCAAATCTCGGTCAGCTTGTTGCTCATCGCCGGGCGGCATAGCCCCGGACGCGTAGCGGGTCCAGCACCGGCGGCGTGCGCGAAGGGGAGGGACCGCCGTCCGCATCCTTTCAAGAGGCTCGAGCGCCGTCAGCGGCGCTCGCGCTGGCGGGATGGGGACGGCGTCAGGCGTTTCCCTTGCGGAAGATGAACTCCAGCTCGTCGTCGGACAGCGGCTCGTTGAAGCGGCATCCGGCCTCGAAATCCTTCGACCAGACGACGCGGGCGGCGAGTGCTTCGCTGTTGGGCAGCTTCAGCGTGATGCTCGTGGCGAGCGGCAGGTCGCAATAGACCTCGAGCCGAGCGCCATGTTTGGAGACGTCGATGATCCGGCACAGCGCGCGTTCGGGATTCCCCGAGGCGCCGTAGCGGGCGCGGATGTCGGCCGGCAGTCTTTCTTCGCGACGGCGCGACGGTTTGACGACGGTGACTTCGGCAGAAAGCATCGGTTTCCCTCTCGATCCGGGAAATATGGCTAACACGCCGTTGATTATGAATGCGTAAAGAGCGCCCGAGTCGCGGCTGGAGTCTCCTAAAGACAAGTCCGCCACCGGCAGGCCGGTAGCGGACTCATCGTGCGAAAGTCGCGAACGATCAGAAGGTGTAGTTCAGGCTGAACACCGCCTGCCGCGTCACGCCGGGCTGCGCCCAGCTGCCGTTCACGTTGTTGCGAACGGTGGTGACATATTTCTCGTTGGTGAAATTCTGCACGTTGACCTGCGCCTTCAGCTGGTCGCTGATCGGGTAGGAGACCATCAGCCGATGGATGGTGTAGCTCGGCACGCGGTAGCCGACATAATTGCCCGCCGTGAGCTGGGCCAGCGTCGGCTGGTTGAGCAGGAAGCTGCCCTGATAGGTCAGGCCATAGCCGACCTCGAGACCGAAGCCGAAGCGATAGGTGGTGAACAGGCTGCCCGAATGCTTGGGGGTGTTGACCAGCTCATAGCCGCGTGTCGGGTCTGGGAAGGCAGCGCTGTTGGCGCAACCACCCGTCAGGGTCGAACTGACGCCGGTGCCGGGGTTGGCGAGGCAGAAGTCGGACACGCCCTGCAGGATCTTCGACTTGAGGTACATGTAGTTGGCCGAGATCGTCCAGTTGCTGGTGATCTGGCCCGACGCGCCGAGCGAGAGCCCTTCGACCCGCTGCTTCCCGTCGAGCGTCTGGTCGGGGAGCGTGGGGTCGTTCGAGTTGACGCGGACCGAGTTGCGTTCGTTGCGGAACAGCGCGGCGGTCAGCAGCAGCCGGGCGTCGAACAGATCGGCCTTGGCCCCGATTTCGTAATTATAGGTGGTCTCGGGCTTCAGGCGGCAATTGGCGCTGGTGCAGGCACCATCGACCGAGGCCTGCGAGGGCAGCTTCGAATTGCCATAGGCGACGTAGAGGCTGGTGTTGGCCGAGGGCTTGAACACCGCGCCGATGCGGTAGGAGAGAAGGTTGTCGCTCAGGCGGAACGGGCCGGTTGCGGCGCTCAGGTCGCCAAGATTGGCGGCGCCCGCCGTGGTGACATAGCTGAGCGTGCGGTTCGATCCCTTGACATGTTCGTAGCGGACGCCGCCGTTGAGCTCGAACCAGTCGGTGAACTTGGCGGTATCGAACAGATAGGCGGCATAGCTTTTCTGCGTGCCGACGTTGCGGCTGGTCAGAATGAAGTTGATCGGGCCGGTGTAGATATTGCTGCCGTAAGTGAAACCCGCCGGACCCGGCACCACAGCGCCGGGGTTGGCGATGCTGACGAGCGGGAAGGTGGGCGTGGAGCCGTCGGCGTTGCGCGGCAGGGTGCCCTGGGTCTGGCGATAGTCCTGCCACAGGGCCGAGACGCCGGCGACCAGCGAATGCTCGATCCCGCCCGTCGCGAATTCGGCGCTCAGGTCGGTCTGGGTATAGGCGGTTTCGTTGGTGATGAAGCGTTCGACGCCGCGACCGCCGGTCGGCAAATAATAGCCTGCGGGCACGGTCGCCGGGCAGGCGGCGCCCACGATGGCGCCCGGTACTGTCGGCTGCAGTCCGGTCGAGGCCAGGCAAAAGGTGCCGGTCGGCTGGCTGGTGACGGTGTGCTGGCGGATCTTCTCGTAGCGGGTCAGGTTGCGGACGCTCAGCGCGTCGCTGAAGCGATGGCTGAAAATGCCCTGCATCGAATTGGTCTTGGCATCCTGCCGGTCGAGATTGGCAAAGCCATAATAGCCGCTGCGGTCGAAGTCGGACAGGAAGCCGCCGAGATTGGCGTAATAGCGCAGGCCATATTGCGGCATCGCCTTGTCGTCGAGATGCTCGAACTGCAGCGTCAGGCTGGTCGGGCCATCGATGCCGATGGTGACCGAAGGCGCCACGCCCCAGCGTTTGTAGTCCTCGACGTCGCGGCCAGGCACGTCGTTTTCATGGTAGACGGCGTTGAGGCGCACCGCGATCAGGTCGCTGACGCGGCGGTTGGCGTCGAGCGTCGCGCGATAGTAATTGTCGGTGCCGATGCCTGCATCGACGATCGTCTGGTCGTCGCCTTGCGGCCGCTTCGTGACGAGGTTGACCGTGCCGGCGACCGATCCCCCGCCGTTCATCACCGAATTGGCACCGTTCGAGACCTCGACTTGCTCGATATTGTAGACCTCGTTGCGGTTGAGGAAGGCGGCCGAGCGCACGCCGTCGACGGTGACGTCGTTCTTGGCGTCCTGGCCGCGCAGGATGATGCGGTCGCCATAGCCGAAGCCGCCTTCGCCTGCGCCGAAGGTGATACCCGGGACGGTACTTAGCACGTCGCGCAGGGTGAGCAGATTCTGCTGCTGGATCGTCGCCTTGTTGATCACGGTGATCGTCTGCGGCGTGTCGAGCAGCGGACGGGCATATTTGGGCGACTCCATCCGCTCGACCTTGGGTGTATCCTCGTCGATGGCGGTCGAACTGACGGTCATGCCACCGAGCCGCTTTTCCTCGTCGGCCTTCGGTCCCGTCTGCGCCGAGGCTGGCGCGCTCGCGATGAATCCCACGCAGGCCAGCGCCAGAAAGCCTGAGCCGGCTAAGTCCCTGTTCGTCATGCGTAACCCCTTCGATATGTCGAGGCCGCTGCTAACGATAGTGAGAACGATTCGCAATTAAATAAATGCGAGCTTTTCGCAATAATGTGGAGCGTCCATGTGGTCGTAGGCGACAGCTTCCTTTTTGAACAGGGTTAGCCATCGGGTTACGGTCGCGCGAATTCCCCTCCACCATGCTGCGCATGGCACCCCTCCCCGTGCCGGGGAGGAACTAAGGTGTAGTGCGCGGCAAAGTTCCTCCCCAGAACGGGGAGGGGGACCATCCGGAGGATGGTGGAGGGGAATGCGGAACGAGTGTCTGAGAGGGGCTTCGGTCGTTTGAGGTACCCGTCAGATCAGAAGCCGATCCAGCGGGCCAAGAGCCGCCGCGCGGCACCGCTGTCGATCGCCTCGCCGGCAAGGGCCACGCCGTCGCCCCAGCTCTGCGCACGTCCCGAGACAATCAGCGCTGCTGCGGCGTTGAGCAGGACAGCGTCGCGATAGGCGCCCTGCTCGCCAGCGAGCAGCCGGCCCAGCGCGGCGGCGTTATAGGCGGCGTCCCCACCCCGGATCGCTTCGAGCGGGTGGCGCGAGAGGCCCGCATCGGCGGGCTCGAACCGTTCGGGACCGAAGCCGACCGCGCCCAAGCGGAAGATGCTGCTCGGCCCCCCGATCGACAGTTCGTCGAGCGGTTCGTCACCCGACACCATCATCGCCGCATCGCAGCCGATCCGGTCGAGCGCGCCGGCATAGATGGGCAGATAGTCTGGCCGCGCGACGCCGATCAGCTGCCGGGTCACGCCTGCCGGATTGCAGATCGGGCCGAGCAGGTTGAAGATCGTCCGACGACCGATACGCTTGCGGATCGGACCCAGCGGTTTGAGCGCGGGATGATGCTTCTGCGCGAACAGAAAGCAAATGCCGAGTTCGTTGAGGCTTGCTTCCGCACGATCCGACGCCCGGTCCAGATCGAGTCCCAGCGCTTCCAGCGTGTCGGCGGCGCCCGCTTTGGACGAGGCCGCCCGATTGCCATGCTTGGCCACCGGCACCCCGGCACCCGCGACCACGATCGCTACGGCGGTCGATACGTTGAGGCTGTGCGCGCCGTCTCCGCCCGTTCCGCAGACGTCGATCGCACCCTGTGGTGCCTGAACGGGGACGACCCGCTCGCGCATCGCAAGGGCCGCGCCAGCAATCTCCGCACTGGTCTCGTCCCGTTCCGCCATCGCAGTCAGAAAGGCAACGAGCTCTTCCTCGCCATATTCGCCGTCGAGGATCGCCGAGAAGACCGCGTGCGCGGTGTCCTGATCGAACGGAAAGAGCGGATCGGGCAGCGACGACAAGGTCAGATGCGGCCCTTCACCGCTATGCCCGCACTGCGCAGGAAATTGGCCAGCATCGCATGGCCATGTTCAGTGGCGATGCTCTCCGGGTGGAACTGGACCCCATGAATGGGAAGGGTCGTGTGGCGCACGCCCATGACCTGCCCGTCCGGCGTTCGCGCGTTGATTGCGAGAACGTCCGGCATCGTTTCCTCGGGCACCACCAGCGAATGGTAGCGCGTCGCCGTGAAGGGCGAGGGAAGGCCCGCGAATAGGCCGGAGCCGTCATGGATGATCGGGCTCGTCTTGCCATGCATCAGCTGCGGAGCGCGTTCGACGCGCCCTCCGAAATACTGACCGATCGACTGGTGGCCGAGACACACGCCCAGCAACGGGCGGCCGGCTTCGGCGCAGGCGCCAACCAGGTCGAGCGAGATGCCGGCCTCGTTCGGCGTGCAGGGGCCGGGCGAAATCAGGAACGCCTCCGCGCCGCTCGACATCGCCTGGCCGACGCTGATCGCGTCGTTGCGGACGACCTCGACCCGGGCTCCCAATTCCATCAGATAATGGACGAGGTTCCAGGTGAAGCTGTCATAATTGTCGATGACGAGGATCATGCCGTCGCCCTAACGGCTTTGGCGGCGACAAGAAAGGCCGATCTGCGCGCACTTTCCGGAGCTCTTCAGCCCGCCGGATTCGCCAGCATCGCATTCCATCGATCGCGGTCGATGAATCGCTCGAGCCCCTGGACCTCGATGCCGGTCGCCGGATTGGCCATGAGATCGCCGGCGGCGAGGCGCATCAGCGTCTCGAAGCTCAGCCTGATCGGATCGGTTCCGGCCTGACGGGCCCGGCGCGCTTCGGCCGGGCAGCGGCCGATCGCGACGTCGTCGATCAGCGCCGCGACCGACCGCGTGTTGGTCTCGCGCACGGCGGGCGTAACCGTGCCCATGTCGCGCAGCGCCGGATGCGCGGACAAGGAGGCGAAGATCCAGCGCACCAGCAGGGTGCGTTCCGCGGTGGTCACCGAGCGGGTCAGGCATTGGGCGAAGCGGTCTGCCTCGGGAGAAGCCGTTGCAGGCGAAGCCGTGGCAAGCACCGCCGCGAAGATTGCTGCCGCTGCTACCATCCGCATGTCGCCCGCCTTCTGTTTTGTGGAGCTTTGACTCTAGCAGCGCAGGACGGAAGCGGCCATCGCGCCTTTCTCCTCGTCACCAGCCGACTCGGGATGATTTCGCAATGCGATCCGCTCGGTGGCGCGAATTTCCTCGCATAGCGCTTCAGCAGATTGGGCCCCGCGCCGGGCGCCGTCGATCAGAAGCACGAATTCGGCGTTGACCGGCTTGGCGGAGAAGCGCTGGGCGCTGACCCGATAGCGCTTGTAGGGCTGAATGAAAGCGCGCGTCGTGCCACGCTCGCAGCAGGCGCTCACCAATTGCGCCAGAGGCATGTTGCCGTCGGTCGAATAGCTGAGCGCGATCCACCGCGCCGGAAGGCCGTCGAGGAGCGTGCAAAAAGCGTCGGTGGCCGTGCGCGTGCTCGTATAGGCGCTGCGCCGCTCGGACCGCCAGTCGCGGCGGATCGCCGATTTGTCGCCGCGCCCGCTGATCTTGGGCGGGATCTCGGGCTTGTCCCACAGCGCCACGCTGTTCAGGACATGATAGTTCGAGCCATAGGGATGCTGGTTATAGGGCGGGTCGATGTAGACAAAGTCGAACGGCCCGCCGGTCTCCGCAGCGAAGCGCCCCGCGTCGAGGCGGGTGACCCTGTTCACCAGGCCGTTGTCGAAAAAGCGCGCGGGTTCGAGCCGCAGATCGCAGCAGATGCGATAGCGCGCGGTGCCGTTGCTGCCGCCCCAGCCGGCGTGAAACCCCTTGAACACGCCCGATGTGTTGCTCGTGTAGCAGCATTGATAGAGCAGCGGGGCGAGAAGGGCGGCCATGCTGTCGGCGTCGATTGCGCCCGAGGCGTGCATCATGGCAATCTCCTCGCGGATCGCGTCGATGCGCATACCGTTCTTGCGCATGTAGAAGAGGCGGTCGCGCGCCATGTCGATTGCCTCGTCATCATCGGGGCAGAGATGTCGCGTGACCCAGTCCGCGCGGGGCGGCAGCGCGTTGAGCCGCTCGACCGCCGCCGCATAATCGCTGCCGTCTATGCGCGGCGGAGCGTTCAGCGCAATGTGGCAGCGGTTGATCTGTTCGGCATAGGGTTCCCAGTCGTTGCTGGTGACACGGAAGCCCCGCATCTTCGCGTAGCGGCCGACAACGCCACTGCCCGCGAACAGGTCGACGAAATCGGCACCTGGCTCGATCCCGCTCGCGTCGATGGCCTGACCGATCAGGGGAAGCAGCTTCCGCTTGTTGCCGATATAAGGGATGAGCTGATGGAAGACATAGTCATCGGTGCTGCGCGCAGCATGGCGACTGCGGTCATAGCGCACGGGATGAATTCCTAACCATTCCGTAGCGATAGCGTCCCGCTACCGCACTGTCGACGCGCTCGCCTGCCGGCGTCGCTCTCGGTTGCATTTGTTGTGGATCATCGGGCGATCATCAGGCCCAAGGCTCGATAATCGCTTCAGGCGGTCCGGTGGCGGTCGGGCGTCACCGGGTCGATTGCCAGCAGGAGGCGGCTTTCCCCGGTTCCGGCGATCGGCGGCGACCGGTGGAGGATGCGCGGTTCATCCGCCATCAGCCTGCCCTTGAAAATGGCGACATCGCCCGGCGCCATGGCGTGAACCTGACGAGGCCGGTCGGCATATTGCCATTCGGTCCCACGGCCGCAGAATGTGGTCAGGAGACGGGCCGGGACATAATCCATGTGGAATTTCCGGCAGGCGTCGGTTTCGATCACCTCGAGCCGGACGCGCAGGACAGACGCCTGCACTATCGGCGCGAACAGCAAGGCCAGATCGGCGGTCTCCGTGGCCAGCGCGCCGCAGACAGGCCCATAGCCGGCATCCTCGACAGCCTGCCCGATCCCGACGCCGATGTCTGCGACCGCGACGTCGCAGTCGATATTCGAGATCGCGGTCCAGTCGAGGCTTTCGATCGCCGCCAGAGCCGCCGGGCGCAACCGCTGCCACAGGGCAAGCTGTACGTTGCGCTCCTTGATGGCTCGAAGGACCGAGGGCGCCTCGCCGACGGTGACGATCGGATCGACGGGGTCGGCGATCACGGAAAAGCAAGGAAGCACGAAACAACCCTTGAAAGTAATGTTACACCATTACATATCACGCGCTGTATATATTGAAAGAGGTAGAGCGATGAACGATGTCAGCAACAGCCGCCCGGCTCGGGTCGAGCGCTTGTTCGACGGATTCGCCGTTTGCGCCTCTTTCACCTGCATGGCGCATTGCCTGCTGCTTCCGCTGCTGCTGGCGGCGCTGCCAGCGCTCGCCGACCGGCTCGACCCCGGCGAGAGCTTTCACATCGCCGTTCTCCTGCTCGCGGTGCCCACCAGCGCCTTCGCCCTGATCGGCGGATGGCGGCGCCATCGTGCTTCGGTTCCGCTGGCGGTGGGATCGGCCGGGCTGGTTCTGATGGCGGCCGGGATCGCCTTTTCCAGCCGGGAGGCCATCGAGACGGCGTTGACCGTGGCCGGCAGTCTGCTGCTCGCCGGGGCACATGTCGCGAACTGGCGCAATCGCCGCCGATCGCCACAGCTGATCGGGCTGCAGGAGAGCGCTTCCGGCCCGGCATGATCCATCAGGGCTGCAGCGCGAGCGCGGCCTCTTCCTGCGTGCAGTTGCGCGACGGCGCGGTCGACCGGGCGGCGGTCGCCTCGGCTTTCGCGGCCTGCAGATCGGCCTGGAAGCCGGGATCGGCATGGAGGCGGGCGACGACCGCCGCACCCATCAGCCGGCCCTGCTCCACATCGCTCAGCCAGTGTACGTTGCAGACGCGACGGCTGTCCCCGAAGGCGATCCCCCGCGCGACCAAGCGAGCGGCGCGATCCGGCACGACTTCCGCCAGCATCAGCCCCCAGCCAAATCCGATCGCGCTATGGCCGGAGGGGTAGGAGCCGTCCTTGCGGAGCATCTCGGTATAATCGGGAGAGCAGTTCGCTTCGCCATTCTCCATGAACGGACGCGCGCGCTTGTAGCGCTCCTTCACGCCATAGGTCGCAAGACCCAGATCAGGAAGGCTGCGGCGCATCAGGCGATCGATCGCCGGTGTCGCCTGTGGGCTGATTTCGAAGCCAGCGGCGCAGGAAAAGGCGCCGGTCGCGGCCGGTGTGCGGAGGTCGGCGTCCGCCGTGGCGACCTCCCAGCGCGCGCCCTTGCCGAGCGCCAGACCTGCTTTCGATGCCTCACGGTCGCGGGCGAGCGCTGCCGAGCCTTCTGACGGCGGCGGGGGCAGGATCGCGAGACTGTCGGGCAGTGCCTCACGCGCGAGATAGCCCTGTGCAAGCAGCGTATTCACAGGCGCGGTCATCGCGGGCGGGGCGTCTGCGGCGATGACTGCGCCCCCTGCCATCATGAACCCGGCCAAAATCCCGAAGATGGCGGCGTGAGTCGTGCGGGCCATCGTCAATCCTCATCCTGGTGCCTGCTGTGGAAGCGCATAGCATCGCCGGCTCGCCTCAGAAAGGCTCGCGGATTTCGTCATTCGCGCAGGCTGCCAGGCCGCGTGGTGTGCCTAGAGCGCCTGGCAACTCCACACGCGAAAGGACAGCGGGCGACCTTCCGGCCCCGTGATCGTCACATATTCACCGGGGCGGAAGGGGTGCGTTTCCAGATGGAACACAGCCTCTCCATCGTGCTGGTCGGGACCATAGGAAATTACCCAGCGGTCGCGGACTTGCGCAAGATGGCCGGATCGTTCGGGCTCGCCGGGCCATGACCGCAGCACCGTGGCTTCCTCTGGCTGGTCGCGCAGGCGTCGCTGGTCGACAAAACCCGCAGGGTTGAGCGGGAGCCGCAAGAAATAGCAATGCTCGCGCGAGCCGTCCGGATGGCTCGGCGCATGGGCTAGGTCGAGGCGAACGATGTTCCATAGCATGGCGCTGAGCTAGGCAGCACGCAGCCCATTGCTCCATTCGTAAACTTACGGATGGACGGTGGAAGCGGGACAGGCCTCCCCATAGGAGGCTCGCCGCGTCTGGTCATTGGTCGATGTCGCGGCGGAATGTTTCCGGAAGGAAAAACAAGCCGATCACGACCGTCGCACCGGCGACGAAGACGGGGTACCAGAGGCCGTAATAGATATTCCCCGTCGCGGCGACCATCGCGAAGACGATCGTTGGCAGGAAACCGCCGAACCAGCCGTTGCCGATATGATAGGGCAGGGACATCGAGGTGTAGCGGATCCGGCTGGGGAACAGCTCGACCAGCAGCGCTGCGATTGGCCCGTAGACCATGGTGACCAGCAGGACGAGCGCGGTCAGGATCGCGACGACCATGGGCTTGTCGATGGCGGCCGGGTCGGCTGCGGGCGGATAGCCCGCCTCCTTCAGAGCAGCTTTCGCATCGGCCTGAAAGGCGGCGATCGCTGTCTTGCGTTCGGCCCCCGCGAGATAGGCCGGATCGGGCGCGACGATGCGACGGTCACCGATGCGGATGCTTGCAATTGTTCCCGCTGGCGCCTCGATGTTGCGATAGCTGACACCACCTTTGGCGAGGAAACTCTTGGCGATGTCGCAGCTGCGGTCGTCGAAACTGTTCTTGCCGATCGGATCGAACTGGATCGAGCATTCGTCGGCATGCGCGACGACTTCCACCGGAGCGGCAGCCTGGGCGCGTGCGAGCGCGGGGTTCGCTGCCGTGGTCAGGGCGCTGAACAACGGGAAATAGCTGAACGCGGCGATCGCGCACCCGGTGAGGATGATCGGCTTGCGCCCGATCCGGTCAGACAGCCAGCCGAAGAAGACGAAGGCCGGAGTCGCGATGCCCAGCGCGATGGCCGTAAGAATGTTGGTGGTCGCACCGTCGACCTTCAGCGTCTTCTCAAGAAAAAAGAGCGCGTAGAACTGGCCCGTGTACCAGACGACCGCCTGGCCGGCGACGGCACCGAACAGCGCCACCAGCACCCATTTGAGGTTGCCCCAGCGGGCGAAGGCTTCGGTCAGCGGCGCCTTCGAAGTCGTGCCCTCTTCCTTCATCTTCTGGAAGACGGGGCTTTCGGCCAGTTGCAGGCGGATCCACATCGACACCGCCAGCAGCACCATCGATACGAGGAAGGGCACGCGCCAGCCCCAGTCGGCGAAACTGTCCTCACCCATCAGGAAGCGCACCCCGATCACGACCAGCAACGCGGCGAACAGGCCGAGCGTGGCGGTGGTCTGGATCCAGCTGGTATAGAGGCCGCGGCGATCGGTGGGGGCATGTTCGGCGACATAGGTCGCAGCCCCACCATATTCGCCGCCGAGCGCCAGGCCCTGCAACAGACGCAGCCCGACGAGGATGATCGGCGCGGCGACGCCGATCTGGTCATAGGAGGGCAGGCAGCCGACCGCAAAGGTCGACAGGCCCATGATCCCCATCGTGACGAGGAAGGTGTTCTTCCGCCCCACCAGATCGCCGATCCGGCCGAACACCAGCGCGCCGAACGGCCGGACCGCGAAACCCGCCGCAAAGGCGCCCAGGGCGAGGATGAAGCCGGTCGTCTCGTTGACGCCGGAGAAGAAGTGCGAGGTGATGGCGGTCGCAAGCAGACCATAGAGGTAGAAGTCGTACCATTCGAACACGGTGCCGAGCGAGGAAGCGGCGATGACCAGCTTCTCGTTCTGCGTCGCCCCGTGATGCTTGGGCAATTCGCCCTGTCCCGCCCGTTCCATCATCCTCTCCCTTTTTGTCCCGCTTGTCAGAAGCCATATTTGGCTGAGAGCTCCAGCCGGTCCAACTGGCCGGACGCGCCCGACACGATCCGGCGTTCACCATGTCGGATTTCCGCGCCCAGGTCCAAGCCCGGTATCGGCGTCCAGAACAGATTGGCGGCCATGCTCTGCGCGCGCGCATTGCTGCCCGGGGGGACTGCCGTGCCTGACGGATAATCGGCCATCTGATAGCTTGCCATCAGCGTGGAGCGCAGCTTGTCTGTCCAGCCGATCCGGACCGCGACGAAGCCTGCCAGGTTGCGCACCAGGTGGAGTTCTGCATCGCCCGCTGGATTGAATATCACGTCGGGTGCGAAGTTGAGGCCGAGATAGCGGCCGATCCCCCGGCCATAGCTCAGCATGAAGCGCAGGTCGTGACGCCGTGCCGGGCCAAAGCCGATCTTGCCCGCGCCGCTGACGCCCCAGCCGGTGGCGTGATCGGATACGCTGCCGCTTTCGATCGACAATTGCCGCACCAGGGCGGCGAGCGAGACCTCTCCTCCGTCCATCGACAACAGCAGTCGTGCGGTCGCGTCGGGCAGGCGATCGCTGTCATTCTCGACCATCAGCGGAGAGGTCGGTGTCTCGCTCGACGTCTCTGCATTTTCGGCCGACAGCGACAGGGCAAGGCTGGGTGAGAGCGGTAGCGTGTACCGCAACTGCATCTGCCGCTCGAACACCGTGCCCTCCGTCGTGCCGACGAAGTCGGTGGTCTCGGGCAGGGCCGCGACATATTGGAAATTGCTCCACTCCTGCCCGACCAGCCAGCGTCGATAGCGGACGAACCCCCGTCGCAGGGCAAGATTGTAGCCGTTCGTAGTGCGCTGCGACCCTTGCGTTCCGGGTGCCGTCTGGAAGTCGAACTCCAGATGCGCGCGGATGATGTCGCCGCCCGCCGGGGTCTCGGTCGTCAGCCACAGCCTGGTCTGCTTGGCCTGCGCGGCGAAATCATGACCGCGTCCCGTGCCGCCGACCGGGATGGTCTGGGGAAGATAGAAGTCCTTGCCGAGCGACCCGGGTGGGACCGTCCCGTCGTCGTAGCGCGATGCGCTCGCCACCGCCTTGATATAGCCGTTGAGCCGGACGCGGGTGCCGCCGGCCATGAAGCCGTCGCCGGGGGGCGTTGCCGGACCATTGGCGCGGCTGGGTCGCGAGGTCGGACTGCCCGACATCATGGCGGTCCTGGCTTCGTTGTCGACGGCGGCGGGCGCCGCCTGGCGCGCGGCGGCGAGTTCGGCCCGCAGCGCGGCGACCGATTGCTCGAGCTCCGCCAGCCGCCTTTCCAGCGCGGCCTCGCGTGACTCGAAGGGCTGCGCACCCACCGGGTCCGCCCATAGCGGAGAGGGCAGCAAGCCCAGCGCCACCACCCCGCCAAGTCTGCGGGAGAGAAGACGAAGGCGCCGCCGGCCCATGCTTATCCGCCGAAGTGGATTTCCAGCAGCATCAGGCTGGGATCATCCGGACATTCGCGCGCCACGAAACCCATCTCACGCTCGAGCTCGATCGCAGAGTGGTTGTCCCGGCTCTCGATCGACTGAAGCCGCTTGATCCCGCGGCTCTTGGCCTCGCGTGCGACATGCTCGAGCAGGGTCCAGCCGATGCCTTGTCCCTTCCGGTCGCGCCGGATGGCGATGGCAACCTCGGCGGTGTCTAACGCAGCGTCGCAGCCGAGGACGGCGGTTGCCACCATCTCGCCCTGGGCGTCGAAGGCGAGGAAGTTCTCGCTGCGCTGATGATCGATGTCGACCATGGCCTCGATCTGTCCCGCCGGCACATGATGTACCGCGCTCAGGAAGCGGAAGCGAAGATCCTCCGCCGAGACCTGTTCGAAGAAGGCAACGAGGAGCGGGGCATCGTCCGGGGCAGCGGGCCTGACGAACAGGCTCACGCCGCTTCGGGTGCGGAGTTCGACGGGCGCTGCGGCGGCAGTGGCTGACATGATCAGATCCTTGTGGGAAGTGTGAAGGGTCATGGCGCGGCTCTGCGGCGGCGTGGGTCGGTTGCATGGCAGGCTGCGGTGCAGCCCTGGTCATGCGATCGGTCGCCCTTGCGCATGGGAAGGTCGACGGTTCGCGAAGCGCCGCCGCTGCACAATTCGACGCGCAATGTGGTCGCGGAAGCCGCGGCTGGGATCGCGGTGCCGAGCATCGCGACGATCATGGCGGCCGCGGCGATCAACTCGAGGGTGCCGGGCTCAGATCGCATTGCTGAAACGCTTTTCGCCGAGCGGACGATGGCCGTCGAAACAGGCGGCGATCGACCGGGCATAGGGCAGGGCTTCGGCGGCAAGCTCTATATGGTCGTCGGCGATATGCACCAGATTCTCCTGGGCAAAGATGTCCAGAGCCGGCCGGGCCGCCTGCAGCAAGTGCCGGTCGGCGCGGGCACGCCCGGCGCAGAGCAGCTGCTCGATCACTCTGGCGCGGGCCATTTCGTGCCGGTCGCGGCGTATTCCGCGCGCGACCGGCAGGCGGCCTGCGACGATCGCTTCGCGATAGGGCCCGGCATTTTTCTCGTTCTGCACGAGGAGCGTCGGAAACTCGCTGATCGCGCTGGCGCCGAAGCCGATCAGGTGGCGGCTTCCGTCGTCGGTAAAACCCTGGAAGTTGCGCCGCAGCGTTCCGGCGCGCGCAGCGATGGCGAGCGCGTCGCCAGGCCGGGCGAAATGATCGAACCCCACGGGAACATATCCGGCGGCCACGAACAGGTCATGGCCCGTTGCCGCCTGCCGAAAGCGAAGGGCTGCGTCGGGCAGCGCGGTTGCGTCTATCCGGCGCTGGCGCGGAAACATGGCGGGGAGATGGGCATAGCCGAAGAGGGCGACGCGATCGGCCCCCAGCTCGACGCTGCGCGCGGCGGAATGCTCGATATCGGTGATCGTCTGCCCCGGCAGGCCGTACATCAGGTCGAAATTGATCGAAACGACGCCCGCGCCGCGGAAGCCGTCGACCGCGCGGGCGATCATGCTGTCTGGCTGGGGACGGCCGATCGCATCCTGGAGCGCGTCGTCGAAGGTCTGCACGCCGAGGCTGACCCGCTGGACGCCGACGGTGCGCAGCGTGGCGAGCCAAGAGCGGTCGAGCGTCCGCGGATCGATCTCGACCGAAATGACCGGAGCGGAAGCGCGAAAGCGCGTGGTCAATCGATCGACCAGGCGAACGAAGTCGAGCGGCGCGATGGCATTGGGGCTGCCGCCGCCAAAGGCGATGCGCGACACGACACCGCGTCCCGAAAGACGGTTGGCGACCATGTCGATTTCGGCATCGAGCGCCTCGAGATAGGCGGCGAGACGGTGGCTGCGGTTCGCCCGGCCGGTGTTGCAGCCGCAATAGCTGCATATCTCATGGCAATAGGGGATGTGGACGTAGAGCGAGAGCGGCGCGCGCGCCGGGATCGCGTCGAGCGCCTCGACGAAGGCGGGCGTCCCGACGTCGGCGCGGAACTCGGCTGCCGTCGGGTAGCTCGTATAGCGCGGAACCGGGCGTTCGAGCAAAGCGGGGTGATAGGGCCACATGCCTTTCTGGTCGCATGTCGGCCGGGCGTGGCCCTTGATCCGAATCAAGACGATCGTTGCGCAAGGTCAAGGGATCGGCGGAGCGGAGCGCGCATCAGAGCTCCGTCAACGCAAGGGATTACGAGACATGATGCGTAGTTTGATGATCGGAACCGCAGTCGCCGCCGCCATGATGGCCGGTCCGGCGCGCGCCGAGCAGGGAGACGTCCTCATTCGCCTGCGCGGCATCGTCGTCGCGCCGAACGAGAAGTCGGGCTCCGTCCTCCCCGCTTTCCCTGGGGAGAAGGTCAAGGTGAACAACAGCTTCATGCCCGAAGTCGATTTCACCTATATGCTGACGAAGAATATCGGCACCGAACTGATCCTCGCGACCACCAAGCATGATGCGAGCGGCCGTACGGGCACCACGGGATCGATCGGCAAGCTCGCCTCGACCTGGGTGCTGCCGCCGACGCTCACGCTGCAATATCATTTCGCGCCGGAAGGCCAGATCCGTCCCTATGTCGGTGCGGGCGTAAACTACACGATCTTCTATTCCGAAAAGGCGTCGAAGGGGCTCGTCGCGGCCGTCGGCAAGACCGACGTGTCGATGAAGTCCAGCTTCGGCTATGCGCTCCAGGCCGGCGTCGACATCCCGATCAGCAAGCGCGCCTTTTTCAATCTCGACGTCAAATATATCGACATCGACACCCGCGCGCGGCTCGACACGACCGCCGCCGCCACCCAGCGGGTCAAAATCCATCTCGACCCGTTCGTCTTCGGTGCGGGCATCGGCATGCGTTTCTGAGACAAGTCCTCCTCTCCGACTTGCACCTCGGGGGAGCTTCGGCTCCCCCTTTTTTTGGGAACCGCCACGCGGGTGCGGCGTATCAGCCCCGCAACGAATGGAGATCATAGCATGCTGAGTACCGCATTGGGCGCCCTGATCGGCAGCGCCATTGATGGCGCCGACGGCGAGGATTCGACTGCCGACGGCGCCATCATTGGCGCGGCGACCGCAACCGTGGTGCGCGCAATCGTCCCGCTGGTCTTCACCTATGCCGTCGGCTGGGCCGTGCTCAAGGGGCTCGATTCGGCCAAGGATGCGCTGTTAGGCGGCAAGGCCGACTGAGCGGATCAGTAGCTGAACTGGAGCTGCGTCCGGATCAGCTGCCCCTCGGCGCGGCCGGTACGGCGTTCGTCGGCCTCGCTGCGCTTCATGGACGCGTAGGCGATCGTCAGTTCGAGCGGCTTGATGATCTGCCATTCGACGCCCAGCTCGAGCTCGTTCGTTTCGAGACGCGGTGCGTTGGTCGCGGCCTTCCACCCCCCCCGATAGCGCTGCCAGCGGGCATAGGGGATGATCGGGCCGATCGGGCTTTCTTTGATCCGATACATGGTCTGAATATAGCCCCCGCTCAGCTTCTTAGCGCGGATAGTCTGGGTCGCGGTGTCGAACTGTGGCCCCTTGCCCCAGTTCCATTCGGCCTGAATGCCGAATGGCTTTGGATAGAGGATAAGATGCGCGCCTGCGTGATTATCGTCATAGGCTATCGCGCTGACGCCGCCGGCACGGATCTCCGGCCGATATTTGTTCAATATGGCTGAACCACCCACTTCGAGCACCTGCCCCTCGAAAATGCCGCCGAGCCCGTCCAACTCGAACGGCCAGGTCGCCATCGCAACCTTCATCAGATGCTTGTCCTGCTCGGTCCTGTTGGTCCCCTGACCATTGTAGAGGGCCAAGCCAAAAGCGCCGTAATTGCCGAACAGCTTCTGCCCGTCCGCTGCCAGTCGGTCCCAAATTTTCTGAACACGGCCCGGCGTATAGTAGGCCACGATACCGAGGTCGCGTTCACCGGGAATCGCGCTGTTGACCGCGTCGGAGCGATCGAGCGTCAGGCGGTTGGAAGAGGACTGGAGATTCTCCCAACCATAGGGCACCTTCGATTGGCCGAAGCGCAGGTGAAAGCGTTTGTCCTTGTCCAGGAAGAAGTCGGCATAGGCGTCCCGAAGCTGACCAAATCCCTCGCGCTTTTCGCCGCCGGATTGATTGTTGATGGATGTCGCGAAATCGGGCTGGATGTAGATCGACAGTCGGTCGGTCACGTCGCCCTGCAGGACCAGCCGGACCCGGCGCAGCGAGAAGCTGCCCTTGTCCGAGATCGACGAATCATGAACCGAGCGGAGGCGGGAAACGCCCGCAGGCGCCGTGTCGTCGCCCGAAAGGAAGGCGTTGTAGCGCATCTGGGTGTAGCCGCGGATCATCAGCCGCTCGTACCAGGCCTTGGATTTGTGCGCGGGCGCCGACGCGAGGACGACGGGAGCGTTGGCGGGTGTTGCAGCAACGGGCGCTACGGCGGGGCTGGCTGCCAGCGACGTTGCCGAAACCGGAGCGCCGTCCGCAGTGACACTGGCGCCGGCGGCTGTGGTCTTAGGTTCCGCCGCATGGGGCGTGCCTGCGGCCTGGGCCGCCTGCAGCGCCTTCACCATGGTTCGCAGCTCGTCGATCTCGCGCTTCAGTTCCTCGATCGTCTGCGCGCCAGCGGGGCCGGGAAGGGCGAGCAGAGTGCCCGCGATCAGCGCCGCCTTGAAGCTGCGTGCCATGTTTATTGCCTTCAGTTTCGTGAAAAACCAGCTGGCCCTAGGCGCGCTTGATGACAGTTCCGTGACATTTATGACTGACCGGTGACGAAATGATTACAGCCGCCGCCGATATGCAGCACGGCTCAGCCTGCCGGCCGATCTCGTTCGATGGGTTCTTCCTCCAGCAGGATGCGGATCGCAGAGCCGTCGGGATCATCGAATTGTCCGGCGCGCACGGCCCAGTGAAAGGCGAACAGGCCGGCAAGACCCAGGCCTAGCGCGATCGGAATGAGCAAGATGATGCCGTTCATGCCGCTATCTTTCGCAGCCGCAGTGCGTTGGCGATGACGATGATCGAGGAGGTGGACATGGCGATGGCCGCCACCAGCGGGGTGACGAGTCCTGCCACCGCCAGCGGCACCGCCAGGAGATTATAACCGATCGCCAGGACAAAATTCTGCCGCACGATGCGCATCGTCCGTCGTGCAGCGCTGAGAGCGATCGGCACCGGCACCAGCGAATCACCAAGGAAAACCAGATCGGCTGCCGTCTGCCCGACGTCGCTGGCCGAGGCCGGTGCCATCGACACATGGCCAGCGGCGAGCGCCGGTCCGTCGTTCAACCCGTCGCCGACCATCAGCACGCGGCGACCGATCGCCGCCTGGCGATGGATCGCATCGACCTTCTCCGTCGGAGACAGCCCGACCGCCGCGGTCATGCCGAGTTCCGCCGCCACCGGTGCGACGGCCGCACGCCGGTCGCCCGACAGGATCGCGCATTCGAGACCTTGTGCTTCCAGGCGGCGGACGCTCGATGCCGCGTCGGGCCGAATCCGGTCGCTGAAACGAAGCAACCCGGCATCGTCGCCTTCGATTGCGAAAGCACAGGCCATGCCGTCGCCCGGTGCCGCGCAGCCGATCCAGACGGGACTGCCCAAGCGCACTATTTTGCCACCATGGCGGGCCTCGACCCCCTTGCCGGGATATTCGACGATCCGGCCGAGATCGGCAGCGGTGACCCCTTCGGCTTCGAGACGACGCGCAAGCGCGGCGGACAGCGGGTGGCGACTCGCCCGCGCGAGCGCCAGCGCAAGGGGCCTTTCTTCCGGAGCGAGCGGCATGTCTCCGACGAGTTCCGGTCGGCCCAGTGTGAGCGTGCCGGTCTTGTCGAAGCGGACGCTGTCGGCTTCCGCCAGCCGTTCCAGCGCGGAGCCGTCCTTCACCAAAATGCCACGCCGCATCATCGCGCCGGCGGCGACCACTTGTGCCACCGGCACCGCCAGCCCGAGCGCACAGGGGCAGGTGATGATCAGCACGGCGACGGCGATAAGCAATGACTGATGCCAGCCGGCGCCCGCGATCATCCAGCCCGCGAAGCTGAGCGCCGCCAGACAATGGACCGCCGGCGCATAGAGGCGCGCCGCGCGGTCGGCTATGCGGACATAGCGCGACTTGCCCTGACCGGCGGCCTCCATCAGCCGGGCCATGCCGGCGATGGCGGTATCCGGACCGGCGGCAGTGACGGTGATTTCGACCGGGGCCGAGAGGTTCAGCGTGCCGGCGATCACCCGATCACCGACTGCGGCGGCAATGGGCTCGCTTTCACCGGTGACGAGCGATGCATCGATCCGGGTCTCACCTTTCTCGATCCGCCCGTCGGCGCCGAAGCGCTCGCCGGTGGCGACGATCATGCGCATGCCGGGGGCGAGGTCGGCGGCGCGCACCCAGGCGCTGCTCCCGTCAGGATAGACTACGGTACCGCCGGGGGCGGTCTGGCGCATCAGCGATGCAGCGCTGTCGCGGGCGCGGTCGCGCATCGCGCTATCGAGATAACGGCCTGCCAGCAGAAAGAAGAGCAGTGACACCGCGCCGTCGAAGTAGGCATGGGCGCCGCCGACGATCGTCTCGAACAGGCTCAGCAGCGTGGCGAGCAGCACACCGATCGAGATCGGAACGTCCATGTTGGTCCGTCCGCGCCGGAGCGCCGCCCAAGCCGACTTGAAAAAGGGTTGCCCCGAATAGGCGACTGTGGGCATGGCGATCAGCGCCGACAGCCAGTGGAACAACTGCCGGGTGGGGCCCTCGGCGCCCGACCAGATCGATACCGACAGCAGCATGACGTTCATCGCGGCAAAGCCGGCGACGGCCAGCGCCTTGAGCAGTTCGCGGCTCTCCTTCACCTGCGCCCGATCCTGCTCGCCCGGCTCGACCAGCAATTCTGCCGTAAAGCCGAGTTCGCCGATCGCGCGCCTCAGCACGGCGTCATCGAGCGAACCGTCATGATCGACCGCGACCCGTTTTGCGGTGAAGTTCACGCGCGCGGAAACGACGCCCGGCAGGTGGGACAGGCCGTCCTCGATCTTGGCGATGCACCCGGCGCAGCGAATGCCGGGCAGGACGAATTCGGCGTGGGACAGGAGCGCACTCATGCGGGAACCTCATCGGCAAAGCGGGCTCCGTTCGCGCCGCTGCGAATGTCGAGCCGCAGGCGCCAGCGCCCGGCCGGCAAAGTTTCGAGAGAGCGGTAATGTCCGCCGCCGCTGCTCTCGAAGCGCAATGCCCGGTCGGGTTCGCGACCGAGCGGATGTTGCGCGACGGCAGTGATGTGGGCGCCAGCGATCGGACCGTTCTTGCCTCGCAGGAGAAGGTCGGCACGGTCGCCCGACCGATCGACCTGGACCGACCAGCCGAGCTTGCTTTCCGCCGCCGCTTCGTCGAGCCAGCGGTTGAAATGCTGGCTGGCGACATAGCTGTTGTCGACGACCGTGCCGCCGAAGGTGCGCGAGGCGACGGTGGCCATCGTCACGTTGACCGCGATCACCACGGTGAAGAAGCCGACCATCGAGGCCGCCATGTGGCGGCCTGTGAACCTGTTGCGCATCATTCCTCCGGTCCTTCGAAACGACTTTCCACGCGATCCTGCGCCTTGGCGTCGTCGGCCGCCGTCACGGTGAAGCCGATCGGCACGCTATCTTCGGTCTGGGCGGGGCTGCGCAGGTAGATGCGGCGTTGTTCGACACTATCTGCCGGCACGGTGAAGCGCAGCGTGGCGGCCGCTGCGGATTCCGCATCGGTCGAATCCCACATGCGCGCGTTCGCCAGTCCGTCGAGCGTCAGCCACACGGTGCGCGGACGCGATTCCATGTTGCGCAGTTTGATCGTGTAGGCATTGCGAATGTCGCCGTCCGACATGCGGACCCAAAGCGGATTGCGGTCATGGCCGACCGTCAGGTCGAGCCGGGTACGATTGCCCAGCGCGAACATCAGCGCGAGGCCTACCATTGCCCACAGGCCGACATAGAACAGGGTGCGGGGCCTGGTCAGCGTCCGCGCGATCGGCACCGGGGGAGCGCCGGCGGCTTCCGCCTGGCAGCTCTCCAGCGTCGCATAGTCGATCAGGCCGCGCGGACGGCCGACCTTGGCCATCATCTCGTCACAGACGTCGATGCACAGCGCGCAGGTGATGCAGGCCAGTTGCGGTCCTTCGCGAATGTCGATGCCCGTGGGGCAGACCTGCACGCAGGCCTTGCAGTCGATGCAGTCGCCGGCACCCTCGCTGCGCTTGGTCCCATGCGACCTCGGTTCGCCACGCCAGTCCTTATAGGTCACGATCAGCGAGCGTTCGTCGAGCATCGCCGACTGGATGCGGGGCCAGGGGCACATATAAATGCAGACCTGCTCGCGCATCAGCCCGCCGAACACATAGGTCGTCGCCGTCAGCACGCCGACCGTTGCATAGGCCACTGTCGGTGCCTCCCCGTGCAGAAAGGCGTGCAGCAGAGCCGGGGCATCGGCGAAGTAGAAGATCCAAGCACCTCCGGTCAGCAGTCCGACCGTGAGCCAGGCACCATGCTTGACCAACCGCCGTGCGACCTTGGCCGGGCTCCATGGGGCGTTCTTCAGCCGCACTTGCGCGTTGCGGTCCCCGTCGATGAATCGCTCGATGTGCAGGAACAGGTCGGTCCACACCGTCTGCGGGCAGGCATAGCCGCACCAGGCGCGGCCTACCGCCGAGGTGACGAGGAACAGCCCTACCCCCGCCATCACGAGCAGCCCGGCGACAAAGTAGAATTCGTGCGGCCAGATCTCGATGCCGAAGAAGTAGAAGCGGCGATGGGCCAGATCGACGAGCACGGCCTGATCGGGGGCATAGGGGCCCCGGTCCCAGCGCAGCCAGGGGGTGACGTAGTAGACCGCCAGCGTCGCGGCCATCACATACCATTTGAGCCGACGGTAGAAGCCGTCGACTGCGCGCGGAAAGATGTCGGCGCGGCGGGCATAGAGCCCGCCGTCCTTGCCGGTCCTGTCCGCATGACCGGACATTATTCGCCGCCTCCCAGCGAATGAACATAGGCGGTGAGCATGTTGATCGTCGCCGGATCGAGCTTCTCGCCCCACGCCGGCATGACGCCGTAGCGGGCATTGGTAATGGTGGTGGTCAGCGCCTCGCGGTCGCCGCCATAAAGCCAGATGGCATCGGTCAGGTTCGGCGCGCCGAACTCGCGATTGCCCTTCGCGTCGGTGCCGTGGCAGGCGGCGCAATTGGCGGCGAACAGCGCTGCGCCGCGCTGGGCAGCGGCACTGCCGCTTTCCTGCCGTGATACCAGTCGGACGTAAGAGACCACGTCCAGGATCTCCGCAGGCGTCAGGATGCCGTCGCGTCCGAAAGCGGGCATCTGCGACATGCGGGTCGTGCTGCTGTCGGGCTGGCGGATGCCGTGGAGAATGGTCTGGTGGATCGCGGCGCGGTCGCCGCCCCACAGCCAGTCATCGTCATTGAGGTTGGGATAGCCCTTGCTCCCGGCAGCGCCTGCGCCGTGGCACGGCGCGCAGTTGACCTTGAACGCGGCGCGTCCGCCCGCGACGGTCGCCTGCATCAGCGCGCCGTGCGGATCGAGCGTGGCGATGTCGGCTTTGGCGATCGCCGTCCGCGTCGTTGCGTTAGCCGCGTCCGCCGCGCGCATTTCCTGTCCGAGCTGGCTGCGGCTGGACCAGCCGAGCAGCCCGGTCGTGGCCCGGTCGAGCAGCGGAATGGCGGGATAGGCTACCGAATAGCCGATCGCGAACAGGATGCAGGCATAGAAAGTCCACAGCCACCAGCGGGGCAGCGGCGTGTCGAGTTCCTCGATGCCGTCCCATTCGTGGCCCTTGGTCTCGGTCCCGGTCGCTTCGTCGATCTTCTTCTCAGTCATCGCACGGGCTTTCGTCACGAAGAGGAATGAGGCTCGCATCGCGATGGGCCTCGCGCGCCGAGGGGCGCATCGCCCGCCAGGTCGCGAGCAGGAAAATGATAGTCAGGAACAGCAGCCCCCAGCTGTCGGCGGCATGGCGCAACAGGTTGTAGTTCATCGCGCCTGCTCCATCGGTTCGGCCGCGCGGGTGTCGACCAGCGTGCCGAGCATCTGCAGATAGGCCACCAGCGCATCCATCTCGGTCACCCGCTTGGGGTCGCCGTCGAAATCGCGGGCCTGCGCTTTGGGATAGCGCGCCTTCAGGAGGCTAGTGTCGGCATCGGGGCTGGCCTGGGCGAGGGCATCCTCGACCGCCTTGTCGATGTCTTCCTTGCTATAGGGTACGCCGACCTTGCGAAGCGCCGCGAGATGCTCGTCGAGATGCTTCACGTCGAGGTCGCGCTCGCGCAGGAAGGCGTAGGTGGGCATGATCGATTCCGGCACCACAGACCGCGGATCGACGAGGTGCTGGACGTGCCATTCGTCCGAATAGCGCCCGCCGACGCGGGCGAGGTCGGGCCCCGTCCGCTTCGATCCCCACTGGAACGGGTGATCGTACATGCTCTCGGCGGCGAGGCTGTAATGGCCATAGCGTTCGACCTCGTCCCGGAAGGGCCGGATCATCTGGCTGTGGCAGTTGTAGCAGCCTTCACGGATGTAGATGTTGCGACCAGCCAGTTCGAGCGGGGTGTAGGGCCGCACGCCCTTTACCTTCTCGACGGTCGAGTCGATCCAGAAGAGGGGAGCGATCTCGATGATGCCGCCGATCGAGACGGTGATCAGCGCGAGGATCAGCAGCAGCGTGACGTTGCGCTCGATCCTGCCATGGTCGAGGAATTTGCTTGCCATGGGACGGTCCTTCAGGCGGCGACCGGCTGGAGCGGCTTGTCCAGCGCGGGGTCATAGGGGGCGTCGGCGAGGGGCGCTTCGTCGCGCAGCCTGCCGCGGATCGTCTGGACGATGTTCCAGACCATGAAGAGCGCGCCGAGCAGATAGAGGACGCCGCCTGCGGCCCGGATCAGATAATAGGGCTTCATCGCGGCGACGACGTCGGAGAAGGCGTAGACCAGATAGCCGTCGGCCCCATATTCGCGCCACATCAGGCCCTGCATGATCCCGGCGACCCACATCGACGACGCGTAGAGGACGATGCCGATCGTGGCCGACCAGAAGTGCCAGTTGATCATGCGCAGCGAGTAGAGGCGGCTGCGGCCCCACAGGCGCGGCGTCATGAAGTACACGGCGGCGAAGCTGATCATGCCGACCCAGCCGAGCGCGCCGGAATGGACGTGGCCGATCGTCCAGTCGGTATAGTGCGAGAGGCTGTTGACGGCCTTGATGCTCATCAGCGGACCTTCGAAGGTCGACATGCCGTAGAAGGCGAGCGCCAGCACCATCATGCGGATGATCGGGTCGGTGCGGACCTTGTCCCAGGCGCCCGACAGGGTCATCAGCCCGTTGATCATGCCGCCCCAGCTGGGCATCCACAGCATCACCGAGAAGACCATGCCCAGCGTCTGCGCCCAGTCGGGCAGGGCAGTGTAGTGGAGATGGTGCGGACCGGCCCAGATGTAGAGGAAGATCAGCGACCAGAAGTGCACGATCGACAGCCGGTAGCTGTAGACCGGCCGCTCGGCCTGCTTGGGCACGAAATAATACATCATGCCGAGGAAGCCGGCGGTCAGGAAGAAGCCGACCGCGTTGTGGCCATACCACCACTGGGTCAGCGCGTCCTGCACGCCTGCGAAGGCGGAATAGCTCTTCGAGCCGAAGATCGACACCGGCATCGACAGGTTGTTGACCAGGTGCAGCATCGCCACGGTGACGATGAAGGCCAGGTAGAACCAGTTGGCCACGTAGATATGCGGCTCGGCGCGGCGAACGATCGTGCCCAGGAAGACTGCGAGATAGCTGACCCAGACGATCGTCAGCCAGATGTCGACGTACCATTCGGGCTCGGCATATTCGCGGCCCTCGGTGATGCCGAGAAGGTAGCCGGTCGCCGCCAGCACGATGAACAGCTGATAGCCCCAGAAGACGAAGCGGGCGAGGGCGGGGAAGGCGAGCCGCGCGCGGCAGGTGCGCTGCACGACCCAGAAGCTGGTGGCGATCAGCGCGTTGCCGCCGAAGGCGAAGATGACTGCCGACGTGTGCAGCGGGCGCAGCCGGCCGAAGCTGGTATATTCGAGGCCCAGGTTGAGCATCGGAAAGGCCAGCTGCAGCGCGATGTAGAGGCCGACGGCAAAACCCGCGACGCCCCAGAAGAGCGTCGCGATCGTGCCCCAGCGGATCACGTCGTCATAATAGCCGGTCTCCACGGGGGCCGGCTTGCGGCCGGCCAGCACCTCGAAATCGGTGCGCGACAGCGTGATCCATAGGGTCGCCAGCGCGGCCAGGGCGACGATGCCCATTTGCACGGCGAAGGCGGAATCCTCGGCCTCGGCGGCCGCGATGATGGCGAGCAGAAGGGCGAACAGCCACCCTCCGCTCCGGAACAGCAGAGCGATCATATAGGTCCTCTTGAGCGATCCTGGCCTCCATCGGCCCGGCGCAGCGCCGGGTCGTTGACGGAGATCAACTGGTCAGCCGGCGGCGATGCGCTCGAGCTTTTCGGGGTGGGCGATCGACAGCAGACGTGGCCCCGGCAGGCTGATGATCCCCGACTGTTTGAGCTTGGTGAGCGAGCGGCTGACCGTTTCGATCGTCAGGCCGAGGACGTCGGCCATTTGCTGGCGCGACAGCGGCAGCACCAGGTCGCGCCCGCCACCCATGCGTTCGGCCATTTCCAGGATCAGGCTGGCGACGCGCTCGCAGGCTGACTTGCGGCCGAGCAGCAGCATCCAGTGTCGCGCGCGGTCGAGTTCGGTGAGGGTGCGCTGGAGCAGCGCATGGCCGACCGCCTCATGCTCGCGTGCGAAGCGGTCGAACGCGCCGCGTCCGAAAACGCAGAGCGAGGCGTCGGTCAGCGCGGTAACGCTGTGCTGGCTGTCCTTGCCAAAAGGCCGGCCGATGAAATCCGATGGATAGACGATGCCGACGATCTGCTCGCGTCCGTCGCCGGTGACGGTCGACAGCTTCAGCATGCCCGACAGGACATTGCCGACGACGACAGATTCGTCGCCTTCCCACACCAGCGTCTGCCCCGCGCTCAGACGCATCTTGCGGCCGAGACGGCCGAGTGCAGCCAGGCCGGCACTGTCGAGCGAGCAGCAGATTGCGGTCCTGCGGATATCGCAGGTCTCGCAGCTGTCGGGCATCGTCCGGTCGAAGCGTTCTCCCGGCAGCGTCGTCAGCTGGACATCGTTGTACATCGCACCCCTCAATTCTTCGAGCGCGCGAAAATTGGCGGGCGGCGGCGAGCCTCGATATACGCAAACATACCGAAGCGACCGAGCGCCGGAAATGCGCCGATCATACGGTGACGTAACGAAAATCCCGTGATGTCCGATGATTAGGTGCATGACAACGCCTGCAGATGGGCGTATGGGCTGGGATTGGGGGCGTTTCCGGTTGGGGACGGACGGGGAGATTGTTCGTCGTGTTTGTGGTTGTTTTGCGCCGCGCCTTCGCGGTCGAACCCGCTCGTGCGCCCTTTGCGTGCGACATGCTGTACTCTGTCGATGGAGGCGGGCATGTCTAAGCGCCCTTATCGCAACGATCCCTTTGCCCGCCGTAATCGCGGCCGGCGCGATCATGCGAGAACGCTGACCTCGGTCCTGGCGGTCGCGACGATCCTCGCCTTGCCGGCGCGGGAAACGCTGGCGGCCAACGGCGCCTTCGCGGGCACCCATGACAATCCGAGCGGGGTATTCTTCTCGCAGAGCGAGGGCATGGACACGATCACCGTGGACGTGCCCACCGCGATCATCAACTGGCAGCCGACCGACACCATGGCGGGTGGTGGCGCGATCGACTTCCTGCCCAATGGAACGACGGCTGTCTTCCAGAACAGCGCGGCCAATCAGAATGGCTACACGGTCCTGAATCGCATCCTGCCCGCCGGTGATGCGGCGGGGCGGGGGGTGGCCCTCAACGGGCATGTGATCGCGCAACTTCGTGACTCGAACAACATCGTGACGAGCAATGGCGGTCGGGTCTGGTTCTACAGCCCGGGCGGGATCTTGGTCGGCGGCAGCGCCGTGTTCGACGTGGGAGGCCTGTTGCTGACCACTGCCGATCCGATAAGCGCGGACATGAACGACGCGGCGAACACGATCTCGATGGCGAATTCCGGCGCCACATCGGGCGTCGTCGTTCAATCGGGCGCGCAGATCAACGCGCTGGCGACCGAGCGTGTTTCGGGTGGTCCGACGACCGGCTCTTATGTCGCGATGGTCTCTTCCACGGTGCGACAAAGCGGCACCGTGACGGTAAACGGCGCAGCGGCCTATGTCGCAGGCGAAGAGGTCAACCTGACCATCAATGATGGTCTGTTCGACATTCAGATTCCCGTCGGTTCGGACGATCCTGTCGAGCATCAGGGATCGACGCTCTGGCAGAACGCCAACACCGATTCCATCCAGCGGATGATCTATCTCGTCTCGATGCCCAAGAACACGGCTCTGACGATGGCGCTCAATCCCGGGACATTGGGTTTCGACGAAGCGGTTTCCGCTTCGCGTGCCGGGGACGGTACGATCCTTCTCGGCGGCGGACAGCGCGTTTCGGGCGGCGAATTGGCCGGTCCGGTGAGCGAGATAGATGCCAGCGTGCACATCAACGGCGGTACCTATGCCGGCCGCCTGCAGGCGGCCGCGACGCGGGATGCCTGGGCGGCATCGCTGAGCGATACCGCGCAGTTTGCCGGTGACGTCGAATTGCGCGGCGGGAACAGCGCGCATATCGGGGCTCGCCAGAACGGGGTCACGATGACCGTCGGCGGCAGCGTTCTTCTGGACGCCGGGAAAATCGCCGATCAGTCCCTCTCGCCGATCACGGGCGGCGAAGCGTTGCTCTACGCCGACAATGGCGGAACGCTCGAGATCGCAGGCGATGCCGAGGTCCGCGCAGACGTCGACGGCTATTATGATGGCGAGGGCCAGGGATCGGCCCAGGCAACCGGCGGCAGCGCGACTATCAGCGCCAATGACGGGAATGTTTCGGTCGGTGGATGGGCGAGCGTGTCGGCTCGCGCCGATGCCTATGGCTTCGGAGACGTCTCGACCGTCGGGGATTCAACTGGCGGTGTTGCGAATATATTCGTCAACGGCGCGGGTTCGCTACTCGTGGAAGGGCCGCTGAGTCTCGATGCCTCGGCATCTGCGGCTACCGGTACCTCGCAAGGGGCCGCCGCCACGGGAGGCAGTGTCACCGTCGGTATCGCTGATTCAGGATCCCTCGAGGTCAATGGGCTGACCGAAGGCCCCACGCTTTCGCTTGTCGCGACGGCCTATGCCGGCGACAATATGAGTTCGGGAAGCGGGGGGATCGCGACCGGCGGCCAGATTGCGATGACATCCAGCAGCAGCGGTTCGGTTTTCGTCGCTGGCAACGTAAGAGCGGATGTCTATGCACAAGGCGGCAGCGCCGAAATCGGAGATGGCGGAGCCGCCGTCGGCGGCAACATTCTGTTCGGAACGATGCCCGGTGGACAGTCCGTACAGCTTGGCGGCCTGAGCCTGAGCGCGGACGCGGCCGGAGGCTATGGGGATTTCTCAGGCGGTAACGCAACGGCTGGATCGGCCGAGCTGACCGCCCGCGGAGGAGGATCGCTGGTCAACATCAGCTCGGTGGAGATCAGCGCGGATGGTCGCGGTGGCGGTGCATTCAGCGGCGACGGGGGTAATGGCACGGGCGGGCTCGCTTGGATGCACGCCGTGGGCAGCGGACAAATCGCGGTTGCCTCCAATGCCGTCCTGTCGGCCAACGGTGAAGGCGGGGAAGGCGCTTCTGGCGGCGTTGGTCGGGGAGGTTTGCCCCCCGGCATCGATTCGGGCGACCTCGACCCATTTTATGGCGCCGCAGTGACGGCAGTGTCCGGAAGCATCTCGGTCCAGAGCCAGCTCGGGCTCAGCGCGAATGGAACCGGCGGCGCCGCGCTGGGCGGGCTGTCGGGCGAAAATAGCGGCGGAAGCGGTTTCGGCGGCTATGCCGAGGTGGTGGCTTTGCCAACCGCCAATGAATCAACGCCCGGCGCCTCCACGATCGATGCGACGTCGCTTATCGTCAGCGCCTCAGGTACGGGCGGCAACGGCGAAACGTCCTTTTCGCTCGGTCAGGGCGGCATCGGGGGGGGCGAAGGACAGGGGGGCCGGATACTCGTCGCGGCTACGGCCGGCGTTGGGACCCTCGATTTCGGCAATAGTCTCCTATCCGCGACGGGAACCGGTGGCGCAGGCAGCGGTCCGGGCGAAGGCCAGCCCCTGCCGGGCCCCGGGGCTCAGGGAGGCGCTGGTGGAAATGGTACTGGTGGGTTCGTTCAGGTCGGCGGGATCAGCGGAGCCGTCACGACGCAATCGGACGGCCAGGCATCCTTCGGTTCGCTGATTGTCTACACCACCGGCGTTGGCGGCGATGGTGGCAGCGGCGGCGCAGGCGGCTTCGAGAGCAATGGCGGAGATGGTGGTGCCGGGGGGAGCGGCCAGGGCGGTGACATCGCTGTGACCGGCTATGGTGCCCAAGTCGATGCCGGCGCGACAACGCTCTATGCAATCGGACAATCCGGCCAAGGCGGTGACGGCGGCGCCGCGCCGACGGGCCAACCGGGAGCATCCGGCGCGGTCGGCAATGCTGCTGGCGGCAACGTGGCAGTTCTGGTCTCCCCCCGATTTGACCTAAACTCACAGCTGGGCTCACTCACTCTCGCAAGCCTGACGATCGATGCGTCCGGCTCCCGCGGGGCCGCAAGCTCCGGCGGTTCGACGACTGCGGGCTCTTTCAAGATCAGCAATTCGGCCGGCAGCAGCCCGGGGGGCTCGCTGACCGTTGCCGGGCCGACCGAAATCACCGCGCTTGGCGATATTGCATCGGCGGAGCCGAACGAGGTTTCGGCGGGAAATGGCACGGTGCTGTTCGAAGGTTCGTTCAACGCCAATGTGACCGGTCCGGTCGACTTCTTTCTGGACCCCGCCGGGGCGATCGAGTTTGCGGCCGCTTGCACCGTCAATGGGCAGCCCTGTGCTCCACCCGTGCTGCGCAACCCGGATCCGCCGGTTTTTGGCACGTCGGAATTGCCCGCAGCGACCCAGGGGAGCAGCTATTCGGCAGGTATAGAAGTATCGGGCGGAACCCCGCCCTATGCCTTCTCTTTGACCAGCGGCTCGCTCCCGCCGGGCGTGACCCTTTCGCCCGACGGTACGATCAGCGGTTCGCCGACCGCAGCAGGGAACTATCCGTTCGAGGTGACGGTAACCGACGCCAACAATATCCAGCAGACGATGGCCTTTTCGATCAGCGTGAGCGGTCCGGTATCCCCGCCGCCTCCGCCGGTGTCTCCGCCGCCTCCGCCGCCGCCGCCGGTGTCTCCGCCACCGCCGCCCGAGGTGCCCCCGCCACCGCCGCCGGTGTCGCCACCTCCGCCTCCGGAGGTTCCGCCGCCGCCTCCCCCGCCGGTGTCTCCGCCACCACCACCCGAGGTGCCCCCGCCACCGCCGCCGGTGTCGCCGCCTCCGCCCCCGCCGGTTTCGCCGCCGCCACCCCCGCCTCCGCTGCAGCAGCCGCAGGTAGTGGAAACGGTGACGCGCGAGACGACCAATATCGTCTCGAACGTGCAGGCCTCGTTGACGGGGACGCGCGTAGCCGGGGGCTCGGTTGCGACCGATGCGAACGGCAGCGGCGCCGCCGATGCCGGAAGTGCTGCGGCGACAGGCGCGGCATCGAGCGGCAGCGGATCGGGTGACGGCGCCGACTCGTCAACTGCAGACGAGGGCGGTGACGAGGAGAGCAGCGATAGCGGCAGCTCGAGCGGCTCGACCCAGATGGCTGGTCCGAATGTGCTGATCGATACCAGCACGATCGGTTCGTCATCTGTCGAGATCGACACGCCGATCACGTCCAGCGGCAATGCCAGCCTGTGGCCCGGCGCCGACGGATTGACCGACGGCCTGAACGGTAACCAATGACGTCGCTGCGGCCGTTCCGGGCGACGGCGTGACAGGAGCGACAAGGTACGGCAGGCGGGGGATATGATCGCCCGCCTGTCGCTCGCTCCTCTGTCCCTGCCGCAATTGGTGCCCGACGCCTTTGTACGGACTGCAGCCGCAGCGGGCTTTTCCAGGGTTTGCTTGCGCGTCTTCGGCGGGGATGCGGCCCGTCCCAGGCTGTTGTCCCCGGCATTGGTCGATAGTCCGGCCATGGCTATCGAACTGGGCCGGATCGCCGATGGCGAGGGCATCGCGATCTCCGAGATCGAGGTGCTGATGATCGGCCGCAACAGCGACATCGCCGCCTGCGAGCCGATGCTCGCCACAGGGGCGACGATCGGAGCCCGGATACTGACCACCTGTGTCGTGGACGATGATCTGGACCGCGCCGCCGACAGGCTGGGCGCTCTTGCGCAACTGGCGGATGACCATGGAATGGAGATTGGCGTGGAGTTTGCGCCGACCACGCAACTGCGCTCGCTGGAGGATGCGACCAATCTGCTGGCCCGAGTTGGCGAGGCCAATCTCTCGGTGGTGGTCGATGCGCTGCACCTGACCCGGTCGGGCGGGGGAGCGAACGATGTTGCGCTTGCGCGTACGGCCCCGCTCCGACTTCTTCAGTTGTGCGACGCCCCGCTCGCCACTCCGATCGATCCTGCCGAGCGGTTGCGCGAAGCCCGTGAAAGGCGGCTGGCTCCGGGGGAGGGGGAGATCGACCTCGTGTCGCTTGTCCGTGCCATGCCTGAGGATTGTGCCTTCAGCGTGGAGGTCCCCGACCCCGAGCGCGTCGCCCGGCTTGGACCGCTCGGTCATGCACGGGGGCTGCGTGAAGCAGCGGAGCGCCTGTTCGCCGAGGCGCGGTAGCGGCCGTTACTGGGCCGCCAGCCCACCGTCGATCAGCAATTCAGCACCCGTCACGAACTTCGCCTCGTCCGAGCAGAGATAGACCGCGGCCCAGGCGACGTCGTCGGTATCGCCGACGCGGCCGATCGGAACCTGCCGGGCGAGCTTTTCGATCATCGCCTGGTGATCGGCGCCCTTGGCTATCGTGTCGATCAGCGGCGTGTCGATGAAGGTCGGGTGGATCGAGTTGCACCGGATCGCATAGCGTTGCTTCGCGCAATGGAGTGCGATCGACTTGGTGAGATGGCGGACCGCCGCCTTGGAAGAGTTGTAGCTCGCGAAATTGGCAGAAGCGACCATTGCCGAGACCGACGAGATATTGAGGATAGCACCGCCCGAACCCGTCGCGGCCGTGGTCTTCGCCATCAGTGGCAGCAGGCTGTGACAGCCGAGGAAGACGCCATCGAGATTGATCGCATGGCTGCGGCGCCAGGCGGCAAAGTCGGTGTCCTCGACCGATCCGGGCACGCAGATGCCCGCATTGTTGACGAGGATGTGCAGTCCGCCGAGACTCTTCTCGACCAGCTCTGCGGCTTCGGCCCAGCTGGCTTCGCTCGTCACGTCGAGCGTTGCGGCTTGGCCGCCATGGTCGGCGGCAGCCGCGCGCGCCTTGCCGCCGTCGATATCGGTAAACAGCACGGTCGCGCCCTCGGCTGCGAAACGGCGTCCGATGCCGAGGCCGATCCCCGAACCCGCGCCCGTGACCAGCGCGATGCGTCCCGCCAGCCGTCCCGTTCCCGCCATTCCGTCATTCTCCCATGCCTGCGCGCCGCTATGGCGGTTCCGAACGTCGATCTCAATCGCTATGCCCGGTGCCCGAGGCGGCATGGGCCGGCCGCAAAGGGAGCAGGGCGCGGTGGACGTCGACAGGATAAGAGCTTGGGGTGCGGCACCGACGACCGACGTCTACGATGCGCAGCGCACCATTCTCTATGCCCTCGGCATCGGCCTGACCCCAGAAGGTACCGACCTCGATTTCGTCTATGAAGCGCGGCTCCGGGCCTTTCCGACACTGGCGGTCACGCTCGGCGCCGAGAATTTTCTGCGGGGCGAACGCCATGGCGAACTCGACTGGAGCCAGGTCCTGCACGCGGCGCAGAGCGTCGAGTGGCACCGGCCGCTGCCACCGACCGGGCGCATAGCCGCACGATCCGAGGTCGAGGCGATCATCGACCGCGGCGCGGGTCGGGGTGCGATGATCCAGCTGGCGCGGCATCTGTCCGCCGCGGCTGATGGCCAGCCCCTCGCGACGCTGCGCTTCACCCTTTTCGCGCGGGGAGACGGCGGCGGGGGCGTCTCCTTCGGGTCAGTCGAGCTGCCCGCCGAGCTGCCGCCGACGTCGCCAGACGACAGTCTGGCCCTGCCGACGCGGCCAGATCTCGCGGCGACCTATCGGCTGTCGGGCGATCTCAACCCGCTACACATCGATCCCGAAGCAGCGCAGCGGGCGGGTTTCGACCGGCCGATCCTCCACGGGCTGTGCAGCTATGGCATCGCGGCCCGGGCGCTCTCGACGATGCTGCTCGACGGTGAATGCGAGCGGCTTGCCCGGCTCGATGTCCGTTTCTCGGCGCCGGTCCTCCCCGGTGACACGCTGGTCACCGAGGTCTGGCGCACCGGTGATCGCGAGGCGCGCTTTCGGGTTCGCGCCCGCGACCGAACCGTCCTCGACAAGGGGCTCGTCCGCTGGCGCTGAACGGGCCGCCCGTCAGAGCTTCTGGACCGGCCCCGAAAGCTGATCACCGATCGGCAGGACCCGGATACGGCGCCCCGTTGCGGCGTGGATGGCGTTGCACAGGGCAGGCGCCACCGGCGGTACACCCGGCTCTCCCACCCCGCTCGGCGGGGTGTCGAGTCCGCCGCCGACCAGATGGACGTCGAGCTTGCGGGGGGCCGCGTCGATGCGCAGCACCGGATAGTCGTCGAAGCTCCCTTGCTGGACCGCGCCCTTGGCGAAGCTGATCTCGCCGCTCAGCGCGAGGCTGAGCCCCATCATCACCGATCCTTCCATCTGCGCACGAATGCGGTCGGGGTTGATCTGCGCGCCACAGTCGATCGCGATGTCGGCCTTGTGGATGGTCAGCTGCCCGTCGGTCACCGAGACGGCGAAGGCGCAGGCGGTGTAGCTCACGAAGCTGCGGTGACAGGCGATGCCATAGCCCCAACCCTTGGGCTGCTTGCCGTTCCAGCCCACGCCCTTGCCCGCCACCTCGACGACCCGGCGCAGGCGCCCGGTATCGATCGGATAGAGCGCCGGATCTTCCCCATAATTGGCGTCCTTGATCGTGCGCGGGTCGATCAGGCGATCCGGGCCAAGCAGTCGCAGCAGATAATCCTTCGGGTCCTGCCCGGCGGCCTCGGCGAGTTCGGCGGCAAAGCATTGGATGGCGAAGGCGTGGGGGATGTTGGCGACCGAGCGGAACCAGCCGATCCGGGTATGTGCCAGCGCCTCGCCCGTCTCGATCCGCACATTGGGAATGGCGAAGGGCATGCTCAGCAAGCCAAGGCCGGTCTCCAGCCCCTGCTCACGGTCGATACCGTCGGCGAAGATCGAGATGATCGAGGGAGAGACGACGCGGTGCAGCCACGCGGTCGGCAGGTCGCCGTCCATCGCCGCCTCGAGCCGCTGGACCGCGACGGTGTGGTAATAATCGTGGCGGACATCGTCCTCGCGGCTCCACACGATCTTGATCGGGGTGCCCTTCATGGCCCGGCTGAGCATCGCTGCCTCGACGACGAAGTCGGGCTTCGACTTGCGGCCGAAGCCACCGCCAAGGAAGGTCTGGCGGACGACCACCCTGGCCTTTTCCAGCTTGAGCATCGCGGCCAGCGTGTCGCGCGTACCGCTAGGGTCCTGCACGCAGGCGAGCGCCTCGCAGCTCTCGCCGTCACAGCGGACGACCGCCGCCGGTGGCTCCATCGTCGCATGGGCGATGTGCGGCAGATAATATTCGGCGACGACGCGCTTCTTCGCCTTGGCGAGGGCGGTGTCCACATCGCCCTCGCTGCGCACCGGCTGGCCCGGCTTGCGCGCATTGGCGAGCGAAAGATCGCGATAGGCGCGCGAATCATAGCTGTCGTGCGGCGAGGCAGCCCAGTCGATCTTCAGCGCGTCGCGGCCCTTCATGGCCGCCCAGCTGTTCTTTGCGACGACGGCGATGCCGCCGAGCGGCTGGAACAGCGGCGGGCCCGCCGGCGCCGGCAGTTCGATGACGTCGACCACGCCTGCGACCGCGCGCGCGGCGGTCGCATCGAAAGAGGCGACCTTCGAGCCCAGCACCGGCGGCCGGGCGACGGCCGCGAACAACATTCCCGGCATGGTCGCGTCGATGCCATAGGTGGCGGTGCCGGTGGTCATCGCTCGCCCGTCATGCGCGAACACCCGGTCCTTGCCGACCATCGTCAGCGCGGATGCGTCTTTGAGCCGCACGATGTCACGCGGCGGTACCGACAGCTTCGCCGCATCGACGGCCAGATCGCCGAAGGAGAGCGAACGTCCGCTGCGAGCATGGACCACCTTATGGTCGCGCGCCTCGAGTTCGGCGACCGGCACACCGAGGCGGGTCGATGCGGCCTGGACCAGCATCATTCGCATGGCGGCACCACAGCGGCGCAGCGGCGTCAGCCAGTGGCGGATGCTGCGTGACCCATCGGTATTCTGGTTGCCGTATGTGGCCTCGTCACCCTCCGCCTGACGGATCGACAGGCGGTTCCAGTCGGCGCCCATCTCGTCGAGGATGATCATAGCCACGCTGCTGCGGATACCCTGGCCCATCTCCGCGCGGTTGCAGATGATGGTGATGCCGCCATCCGGTGCCAGCTCTATGAACAGACGGGGATCGTCCTTCGCGCCACCGGGCTGCGAGTCCGCACCATATTTGGGCTCATCCGCCGCCGAGGCGGCGCCGGGAAGCGAAAGCGCGAGGACTAGGCCGGCACTTCCGCCGAGCAGCATGCGCCGGCTGAGTTCGGGCGAGGGGACGAAGACCTCGGCGGTGTCGTCGGGGTGGAGGGGCGCGTTCATCGGCCGGCCTCCTGCGAAGCCGCCCGCTTGATGGCGGCCCTGATACGGTCATAGGTGCCGCAGCGGCAGATATTGCCCGACATGGCGCTGTCGATGTCGGCGTCGCTCGGCTTGGGGGTCGTCTTGAGCAGGGCGGCGGCCTGCATGATCTGGCCCGGCTGGCAATAGCCGCACTGGGCCACCCCGATCTCGCGCCACGCCTTCTGGACGGGATGGTCGCCGCTTTCCGACAGGCCTTCGATCGTCGTCACCGCAAAGCCCTCGGCGGCGGACATCGGGGTCTGGCAGGACCGCACGGCGTTCCCGTCCAGATGAACGGTGCAGGCGCCGCACAGCGCCTTGCCACAGCCGAACTTGGTGCCGGGAAGTCCGATCTCGTCGCGCAGATACCAGAGCAGCGGCATGTCGGGATCGCCCGCATAGCTGCGATCCTTCCCGTTGACCTTCAATGTGATCGCCATTCCGCTCTCCCCCTCGTCATCCTGACTGGCCGTCAGCCCTTTCGGCCTATTTCATAGCCGTATCGAGATCGAAGTTCACCCCCGCCAAGCAGGGGTTATCGAAAAGGGATCACGCCATGAAAGGGGTGCGCGGCGTCCGGTCGAGGGGGGAGGGCCGGACGCCGCGCTTCGGTGCAACCGGGAAGGAGCGAACCGGTGTGCCCGCTCTTTCTGGGCCCCGGCACCTGTCGGGGACGTGCCCGGATTATGAATTGACGGTAATGTTTGCAGGGCGGGCCTGGGATGTGGATCGGGCGGCAAGGCGCAGGCAGTCCCAGAAGGCATCCACGCAGCGCAGGGGAAGGTCCGGCGAACCCTCCGTGCCGACCATGTCGCGGAGAACCGCGCGCAGGGCATCGCCGAAGCGGCTGGCGTGGCGCCGGTAGGGCATGACCGCGTCGGGCTGCGGGGGCTGGCCGGTTGCGAGATAGGACAGTAGCTGCCGGAACAGGGCCTGCGCGGGCCGGTCACGCTCGGGGCGATCCTGGCAGTCCGAGGCGATGCAGCGATCGAGCGCGGCCTCGATCATGGGTTGGCGGCTATGGAGTAGGGCGAGGTCCCTGGACGTCAGGAGACGGCTGGACGGAATGTCTGGGGGCATGGCTGTTCCGATCGCGCGACTGCCGGCCCCTGCTAGGAGGGCGCTTCGACAGGCTGTTGGACGAGAGAAGCCGGGAAAGGCTTCGCTATCGTGCCTCGGTGCCCGTCAGGCCTTCTGCAGGCCGCAGGGCTCCGAGGCGCGCGAGCGCGTCATCAGGCTGCCCCCATGGGCGCGAAAGCGGAGGAAGGCGGCGGCGGGAGCCATGGCCCAGATATAGGCGCAAGGCCGGTGCGGGCAAGCCGTGCCCATGAACGACAATATCGAAGTGCCAAATCCGGTGTTTGCTCCTCTCCGCCCCTGGATCGCTACAACGTTCCGGTCCGGTTCGACGTCGGTCGGCTTCCGCCTGTACGGGGCGCTGACCAAGGCGCAGACTGCCGCCCGTGTTCACCAGTCCGCCCCGTCAATCCCGCGCAGGCGGGAATGACGGAGTGTGGGGAAGAGGCTGCCTGTTAACAGATTCGACGACTGCGATCGCCGCTCTCCTCAGCGGCCGCGCATGTCCGCGATGATCTGCAGGGCATCGGCCTCGCCGACCACTTCGGCATATTTGGCCTGGAGGTCGAACAGATTGGCTTCGTGCGGCCCGGAATGGCGGTCGCCGCACGCGTCGCGGATCACGATCGGGATGAAGCCGTGCTGGCAGGCGTCGAGCGCCGTCGCGCGGACGCAGCCCGAGGTCGAGACGCCGGTGATCAACAGCGTATCGATCCCGTTGGCGGACAGCGTCGCGGCCAGATGGGTGCCGAAGAAGGACGAGGCGTAGCGCTTGGTGATCAGCAGATCGTCGCCTTCGGGCTTGAGGCTGTCGGGGAAGCGCGCGAGCGGGTTGCCGCGCTCGAACACCTTGAGCGCGGGGACCTTGCGGTAGAAGACGCCGCCATCGGCGCCGCCCGGCTGATATTCCACATTGGTGAAGATCACCGGAACGCCCGCTTCGCGCGCTGCGGCGGCAAGACGTTCGCAGCTATGAAGGGCGGGCTCGACGCCCGCATAAAGCGGCGAGCCCTCCTCCAGATAGGCGATGACGAAATCGATGATGATCAGGGCCGCCTTGCGGCCCGGGCGGAGATGCCCGTCAAAGGCTCCCGAATAATTTTCCGAAAGATCCTTTTCCGGGCGTCCCATCATCAGAGGATTCCTGCTTCCTTGAGCTGTGCCAGTTTCGCCTCGTCGAGGCCGAGCAGTTCGCCATAGATTTCGGCATTGTGCTGGCCGGGTGCCGACGGCGCCGCGCGGCGCACGCCGCTCGGGGTCTTCGACAGCTTGGGGAAGGCGTTCTGCATCTTGAGCTTGCCGAACTTCTCCGTCTCGACCTCGATGATCGCCTCACGCGCCTGGAAGTGCGGGTCCGCCAGCATCTCGGGCGCGCGGTAGACGCGTCCGGCCGGGATCGAGTAGCGCGTGGTGATCTCTTCGAGCTGGTCGACGGTCAGCGTCTGCGTCCAGTCGTCGATCAGATTGTCGAGTTCGGTCTGGTTGATGCCGCGCGCGATGTGCGTCGCATAACGCTCGTCCTCGCCCAGTTCGGGCCGGCCCATCGCAACGGCGAGACGCTTGAAGATCTCGTCCTTGTTCGCGCCGATCATGAATTCGCCATCGCTGCAGCGATAGACGTTGGACGGAGCGATGCCGGGCAGGATCGAGCCCGAACGCTCGCGGATGATCCCCATCAGATCATATTCCGGAACGAGGCTCTCCATGACCTGGAGCACCGATTCATAGAGCGCGGCGTCGATCACCTGGCCCTGGCCGGTGCGCTCGCGCGAATGGAGCGCGGCGAGCACGCCCATGCAGCCATAGGTCGCGGTCAGCGTGTCGCCGATCGAGATGCCCATGCGGCTCGGCGGCCGGTCGGGCTCGCCGACGACATAGCGCCAGCCGCCCATCGCTTCGCCGATTCCGCCGAAGCCGGCGCGGTCGGCATAGGGGCCGGTCTGGCCATAGCCCGACATGCGGGCGATGATCAGGCCGGGCTGCTCGGCGAGCAAGACGTCGGGACCGAGACCCCATTTCTCGAGCGTGCCGGGCTTGAAGTTTTCGACCACCACATCGGCGTGGCGGATCAGCTCGCGGACCAGCTTCTGGCCCTCGGGCACCCGCAGATTGGCGGTGACCGACCGCTTGTTGCGCGCGATCACCTCCCAATTGACCTTGCGGTCGCCCTGGCCCCACTGCCGCATCGGATCGCCCGCGCCCGGCGGCTCGACCTTGATGACGTCGGCGCCCATGTCGCCGAGCAGCTGTCCGCAGAAGGGTCCGGCGAGGAGCTGCCCCAGCTCCACCACGCGGATGTCCTTCAAAGCACCTGTATTGTCCACGATTTACTCCGCAGCTTCGAGATGGGGCCAGGTTGGCTGGATCGGCGCGGGCAACCCCGTTTCCGCCTCGCAGCCAGCGCGCAGGGCGTCGATCCCCGGGCCGAAATTGAAAATGCTGGTCGGACCACGCTCCGACCGCATGCGGTCACGCAGCGCGGTCGTGCCGGCCATGTCGATCGAGCCGTCGTTTGCGATGACGACGCCATAGTCGCGCGCGCCGTCGACAGTGACGAGGCCTTGGGTGATTTCCTTGGCAACCAGTGCCGGATCCCGCTCCAGCGGGTCGCCCCAGCCGCCGCCGCCCCAGGTGATGAAATGCAGGATATCGCCGGCCTCGACCTCGACATCCTCGACCTTGTTGCCGACGATGATCTGGCTGCCGTCGGCTTTCTCCAGGATCTTGCGGGCGCGTTTACCCGGTTCGCCGCCATTGACGCCCCAGGGCGGCACGAACCAGCGGTCGTCATGGATGCTGATCGTGCCCTCGGCGAGGAACCGGTAGCTCATGCGGATCCCGTTGCCGCCGCGGTGCAGGCCTGCGCCGCCGCTGTCGGGCTCGGTCTCGTAACCCTCGATCATCATCGGGAAATAGCGCTCGAGAAACTCGTTCGGCACGTTGGTGAAGCCGGGCCACAGCGAGTGCCCATCGGGCCCGTCGCCCATCGGCCGGCCGGGGATGCCGCCGAAGCCGATCTGGAACAGCTGGAACCACTGGTTGCCCTTGCCCGGGCGCGTGTCGTTGCCCGAGTAGAACAGGTGCGGCGATGAGGAGAAGCCGGCGGCGTTGAGGAATTCGGGGGTCTTCTGGCCGAGCAGGCCGCCCAGAATGTCGAAGATGCGGCCGAGCGCATGGGTGCGTCCGGACAGTGCCGCCGGGAATTTCGGCTTCAGCAGCGACCCTTCGGGAATCCGGACTTCTATCAGGTCGTAGAACCCGTCGTTGAACAGGATCTGCGGGTCGAAGACCATGATCATGTAGATGCCGAAGAACATCTTGAACATGTTCTCATTGAGATAGAAGTTGATCGACGCGCTGCTCTGCGGATCGGTGCCGTCGAAATCGAGGACGACCTTCTCGCCCTCGCGGCGCATCGTGCATTTGATCTTGTACGGGCCGTAACCCATGCCGTCGTCGCAGATATAATCCTCGAAGCTGACCGGTTCCTCGGACACCGCCTGGCCGAGCAGCTGCTTCATCGCGCGGTGGTTGCGCGCCAGCAGCTCCTGCGTGGCCGACACATAGACGTCGTCGCCGAAGCGCTCGGCCATCTCGACCACACGACGGGCGGCCACGCGACACGACGCGATCAGCGCGTTGAGGTCGGCCTGGCACCAGTCGGGCTTGCGGGTCTGGTGCATGACGAGCTTCATCAGGTCCGAATTATACTCGCCCTTCCGCCAGATCTTGACCGGCGGGATGCGGACGCCTTCCTCGAAGATCGAATGGGCGTTGATCGGCATCGAGCCCACGACCTTGCCGCCGATATCCGACTGGTGACCGAACATCGCGGTGTAGGCGAGCAGGCGGCCGTCCTTGAACACGGGCAGCAGCACGAGCCAGTCGTTCGAGTGGCTGATCGCGCCCTCGCAGCTGTACGGATCGGAGAGGAAGATCATGTCGCCTTCCTCGAGCGTTCCGTCGAAGCTTTTGAGGAAACCGCCGATGAACGAGCCGAATTGGCCCACGATCATCTTGCCGGTGTGGTCGGCGATCAGCGGAAAGGCGTCGCCCTGTTCGCGGATGCCGGGCGACATGGCGGTGCGCACGAGCGTGGCGTCCATCTCGATGCGGGCGTTGCGCAGCGCATTCTCGATCACCTCGAGCGTGACGGGGTCGATCTCGACCCGGTTGAACGGGGTTTGGTTGGTCTGGACGATCGTTGCGGGCATGACTGTCCCCTCCCTCAGGCCAGGTTGATCAGGATATTGCCGACATGGTCGACGGTGGCGACGCAGCCGCTCTCGATCAGCGTGGTCGAGTCCATCTCGATGACGATGGCCGGACCGGGGATGACGTCGCCCTGGCGCAGCTTGGACCGGTCATAGATGACCGCCGGCTGCTCCTTGCCGTCCATCCACAGGCTGTGGTCGCGCATCTTGGCGGCGATCGGATTGCCGTCGCCCTTGGGCAGTTCGGCTGCCGGCAGATCGAGCGCGCGGCCCAGCGCGACGGCGCGCAGGTTCACGATCTCGTGCGGCGTGTCCATGTTGAAGGTGAACAGCCGGTGATGCTCTTCGTCGAAGCGCTTGAGGATGCCGTCGATGCCGTCCTCGCGGAGCAGGTCCGAGCTGATCGTCAGCGGCACCTCGAACGCCTGGCCCGCATAGCGGACGTCGACTTCGAACTGGCTGGTGATCTCGGAGTCGGGAACGCCATCGGACTTCAGCTCGGCGCGGGTCTGCTCGGCCATCTCGTCGAGGATGGCGATCAGTTCCTCGGCCTTGGTGTTGGTGGCGAGGCGCGAGAAGCTGCGTGCCGTCTCTGTGCGCATCTGCGTCGTGGCGTCGCCGAGGGCGCACAGCACGCCGGGGCTGACCGGGGACACGGCGGGCCAGCTGCCCATGAGGCGTGCGACCGCGTTGACATGGAGCGGACCGGCGCCGCCAAAGCCCATCAGTGCGAAATCGCGCGGGTCATAGCCCTGCTGAACCGAGATCATGCGCAGCGCGCCGAACATATTCTCGTTGACGATGTCGATGATGCCGCGCGCAGCCTCCATCAGACCGATGCCAAGCGCATCGGCGATCGTCTGCACCGCCTTCTTGGCGCCCTCGCGATCGAGCTTGAAGGTGCCGCCGAGCAGCGCCTCGGGCAGGTAGCCGAGCACGACATTCGCGTCGGTGACGGTCGGCAGCGTACCGCCCTTGCCATAGGCGACCGGGCCGGGGACCGCGCCCGCAGACTGAGGGCCGACGCGCAGTGCCTTGGTCAGTTCGGGCACATAGGCGATCGAGCCGCCGCCCGCGCCGACCGTTTTCACGTCGAGTGCCGAAGCGCGGACCGATAGGTGGCCGACCTCGGTGGTGCGGACGCGGCGCGCCTCGAGATTTTCGATCAGCGCCACGTCGGTCGAGGTGCCGCCGACGTCGAGCGTCAGGATATTCTTTATGCCCGCGTTGCGGCCGACCCAGATCGCCCCGGTGACGCCGCCCGCCGGGCCCGACATCAGGATGTTGACCGGATGCTCCTCGGCCTTCTGCGCGGACATCAGGCCGCCGTCCGAGCGCAGCAGCGACAGCTTGCCGGCCATGCCTGCTGAGGCGAGCTTGTTGCGCAGGTTGGACACATATTTGCCCACCACCGGCCGCACCGATGCGTTGGCGACGGTCGTCAGGGTGCGCTCATATTCCTGCATCTCGGGCAGAACTTCGTGGCTGAGCGAAACCGGCACGCCCGGCAGTACCTCGGCGGCCAGCTCGCCGACGCGCTTCTCGTGCGCTCCGTTGAGATAGGCGTTGATCAGGCTGACGGTGATTGCCTCGACGCCCTGCGCCCTGAGGAATTCGAGCTGCGCGCGGATGTCGGCATCGTCGATCGGACGGACCTCATTGCCCTCGGCGTCCATGCGGCCCTTGATCGTGACCGTGTCCTCGAGCGCGGCGAGCGGCTGCGGCTTGGGCCACACGATCCAGCCGGCGAGACCACCCGGGACGTAGCTGCGGGCAATCTGCATGATGTGGCGATAGCCTTCGGTCGTGACCAGGCCGACGCGCGACCCCTTGCCTTCGAGCACCGCATTGGTAGCGACGGTGGTACCATGCAGGAAGAATTCGACATCGGCCGGGGTTACGCCCGCCTTCTCGCATATGGCGACGACGCCATTGAGGATGCCTTCGGAACTGTCGTGCGGCGTCGACGGCGTCTTGTGGCGCCAGAAGGCTCCGCTTTCGACATCGAATAGCAGGAGATCGGTGAAGGTTCCTCCGACGTCCACGCCCAGGCGATAACCCATTCGTTTCTACTCCTGTACGGTCTTGGGGAAGAGGGGCGCCTGCGCCACCATCCCGGGAAGTTTGCGTTGCATGATCTCGCTGAACCAGGCGTTGGTTTCGACCAGACGGCCGAGGTCCATGCCCGTCTCCACACCGCCACGGTGCAGCATATAGACGACGTCCTCGCTGGCGACGTTGCCTGCTGCGCCGGGTGCGAATGGGCAGCCACCCAGCCCACCCAGAGCCGCGTCGACGATTGTCGCCCCCGACTGGACCGCAGCCCAGACATTGGCGATGCCGGTGCCGCGCGTATTATGAAAGTGAACGCGCACCGGGATCGGCGCAATCGCTTCGGCCACTTTGTTCACCAGACGGGACACGCTCGCAGGATCGGCGACGCCGATCGTGTCGGCGAGCCCGATCTCGATCGGATTCGCTTCGGCGAGCGACCGGGCCATGGCGACGACCCGGTCCTGATCGACTTCGCCCTCGAACGGGCAGCCGAAGGAAGCCCCGATTGTAACCTGACCTTGCAGACCGGCGCCCTGTGCAGCCCGAATGATCGCCTTCGCGGCCTCGACCGATTCGTCGCTGGTCTGGCCCTGGTTCGCCATGGCGAAACTGTCGGTCGATACGCACACCGCGCCGAGCTCGTGGAGACGGCCCGTGGCTATGGCGCGCTCGGCGCCGCGCATGTTCATGACCAGGCCGATATAGTTGACGCCCTCGGCCTCGGGAAGCAGCCTGCACAGCTCGTCGGCGTCTGCCATCTGGGGCACGCGGCGCGGATTGACGAAGCTCGTCACCTCGATGCGGCGTGCGCCGGCCTCGATCGACCTGCGGACCAGTTCGACCTTGTCTGCCGTCTCGATGACCTGCTTTTCATTCTGCAGCCCGTCGCGAGGTCCGACCTCGACGAAGCTGATGCGATCGACTGTCACGATATCCTGTCCGTTCAATATTTGACTTTGGGGGCGATCTTCTCGCCGAACTCGCGAATGCCGGCGGTGAAGTCGAGCCAGCTCATCATCACGCCGGGAACGCCGGTTTCCGCGACGATGTCGTTGATCTTGCTCGCCACCGTCTCGGGCGTTCCGCACAGCAGCGGGAAGCTCATGAAAGCCATGTTGCCCTGTTCGGCGGGCAGGTCGAGTGCGGCCTGCAGGTGCGAGCTCGAGCCGCCCTCATTGGTGTCGAGCGCGGCGCTGCCGAGAATATTGCCGATCGCCGAGCGGTCGGCCTTGGCGATGACGTCGTCCGCCAGCCGCTGCGCCTCTGCATCGGTCCGGCCGGTGACGACCGCGTAGAGCGGCAGCGTGCCGACCTGACGACCGACAGCGGCCGATTTTTCGTTCATGCTGGCCGTGAACTTCTTGAGGTTCTCGGTGCCGGTCATCACGAAGCTGTAGTCGGCATTGTTGACGGTGAAATCGAGACCCTTGGGCGATTGGCCGGCGCTGACGATGGTTGGCATTTTGGCCGGCTTGGGTGAAACCGTCGCGCGGTTCAGCTTGAAGAACTCGCCGTCATGCGTGACCTCGTCCTCGGTCCACAGGCGTTTGACGACATGGATATATTCGGCGGCATAGTCGTAGCGGCGTTCGTAATAGTCGCTGCCCGGCCATATCCCCATCGATTCATATTCGATGTGATTCCAGCCCGTGACGATGTTCAGTCCGCAGCGGCCGCCGGAGATGTCGTTGATCGTCGCGATCATCCGCGCGCAGACGGCGGGGTGGGTGGTCAGCAGCGTGGTGCTGGGGATCAGCTGGATCTTCGATGTGCGTGCGGCCATGCCGGCGCACAGCGTGAATGTTTCGAGGCAACCGTCCCAATAGCCGGTGGTTCCGCCGAAACCCTTCCACTTCATCATTGCCAGGGCGAAATCGAAACCCTGCCGCTCCGCCTCGATCGTCGCTTCCAGATTATGCTCGAAGCTCGGATCATAGAGCGGCGCCGCTTCGGAAATGGTGAAGCCGTTGCGCGCGCTGGGCAGAAACACACCGTATTTCATGACGCCTCCCTGGGGACTCGATCGGTGGCGGAGCCTGATGTGGCGACCTTGGCCGACCAGTTCAATTTTGTGTACCAAATAATTTCCGTTGTGCACTAATTTTCTGCGTGTGGCGCAAAAACACCGTTCCCGATCAAAAAATCACCGACGCACAAAGGGGCTTGCAATGTGATTTTATACAGTCACAACTTTTTTGTGTACGAACATCCTGATTCGCGGCACGGTGGCGTAACGAAAAGAGATGCCGCGCAGGGGGAAGCTCAAAAGGGGAGCCGACTATGATGAAGTTTCGCGCTGTTTTGCTCGGTGGTGCCGCGATGCTGGCTTTCGGAAGCCAGGGGGCTCAGGCGCAGGAGACACCATCGGGGGCTGTCGACGGGCAGCAGGAAATAACCGTTACCGCCCGTCGCCAGAATGAACGCCTCGTCGACGTTCCGGCCTCGGTTTCGGTTCTTACCGCCGATAACCTCCGTGCATCGGGTATCGTCACGACCGAGCAGGCGATCGCTTTCACGCCGGGCGTGACGATCGTGTCGAACGCCGCGCAGGTCGGCGACGCCCAGATCAACATCCGCGGCGTCAACGGCGCGCGCGATGCAGAGAACAACGTCGCGCTCGTCGTCGACGGCATTCTCAAGACCAATACCGCTGCGGTGAACCAGTATCAGGGCGACCTGCAGCAGTTCGAAGTTCTGAAAGGTCCACAGGGCGCTTATTATGGCCGTGGCGCCACCGCGGGCGCGTTCGTGCTTTCGACCAAGAAGCCCGGCAAGACGCTCGAAGCGAGCGGCCGTGGCTATCTGGCGACGCAGAACGGCCAGCTCGCCGAGGGCTCGGTTTCGGGCCCGCTCAGCGACACGCTCGGTTTCGTCCTGTTCGGTCAGTATCGCCACACCGACGGCTTCTACCGCAACAATGGTCCGACCAAGGACGTGCAGGGCAAGATCGTCGACAATTACAAGGGCTGGAGCGTCGGCGGACGCCTCGTCTATGATCCGACGGACCGTCTCTCGGTCGACATGAAGGCGCGCTATGGCAAGGTCAACGCGGCCGCGTTGAACTTCGAAGCGATCTTCGCGCTGCCCGATTTCGCAACCGGTCTCAACAGCCCGAAATTCTTCGAGGACGTCAACGACCACACCCGCTTCAACTATCAGCGGAACATCAAGAACCGCGACAATCAGCGGACGGTCGAGGCCTCGATCAAGGCGGATTACGAGTTCGATACAGCCAAGCTGACCGGCTGGGTGTCCTATTCTGACATCGACGAGACGCTGGTCGGCGATGCCTCGGCCGCTTCGCTCGGCCGGTTCAACAACCAGCCCTCTTGTATCGCGAGCACGGCTGCGCTGTTCGCCGCCGGGGTGACGCTGCCGGCTCCGCTGGCGCTGGGCCCCACGCCGGCCGCGTCGCTGTTCGGTCCGTTCGGCCCGACGACCTGCGACGGCATCCAGGTCACGGTGCGCGACCAAAAGGACATCAGCGCCGAACTCCGGCTCGTCTCGACCACCGACGGCCCGCTGTCCTGGTCGGTCGGTGCTTACTACCTCCACATCAACCGTCACTATGGCGTCGCGGTGAACGAGGATACGGGCCAGGGCTCGCTCGACACGCTGTACAACCCGCCGGGCTCAATCAACCCGACGTCGCAGCTGTTCGACGACAAGCTGCTGACCGATGCTTATGCGGCGTTCGGCTCGCTTCAGTACAAGCCGACCGACAAGCTGACCGTATCGGGCGCGCTGCGCTATGACCGTGAAGAGCGCAAGGTCGAGCCGCTCGTTCCCAACGTCATCGATCCGGTCACGGGCGGACCGATCAACCCGGGCTTTTCGGTCGGATCGCTCGTGCCGAAGAAGAAGACCTACCAGCTGGCGCAGCCGAAGTTCACGGCGCGCTATGAGGTCACGCCGGACGTCAATCTCTACGTCGACTACGGCGTGGGCTTCAAGGCCGGCGGTTTCAACAGCCAGGGCTCGGGCGCGATCATCGACCAGTTCTTCAACCAGCTGCTCGGTTCCAATCTCGGCGTGACCGACGACTATAAGAAGGAGAAGTCGAACGCGATCGAGGCCGGCTTCAAGCTCCGGCTCGCGGACGGCAAGCTCCAGATCGACGGTGCGGTCTACCGCAACATCGTGCGCGACATGCAGTTCTTCGAATTCTACACGGGCACCTTCGGCCTGCTCCGCGTGGTCTCGAACATCGACAAGGTCCGCCTGCAGGGCGCCGAGCTGGGCGTGGTCTATCGCCCGGTACGCGGCGTGACGCTGACGGTGGGCGGCAACGTGCTCGACAGCAAGATATTGCGCAACACGGTCCGGCCGGACACGGTCGGCAACAAGTCGCCCTACACGGCCGACTACACGCTCAACGCCGGCCTGCAGCTCGAGCAGCCCGTGTCGGATACGCTCGATCTGACCTTCAAGGCTGACTATCGCCTGACCGGCCCGACCTGGTTCCACGTCGTGCAGAACCAGAAGCGCCGGACGATCTTCGACGTGTTCTTCCCGGGTCTCGGCACGGGCGACTATTCGAAGTCGCAGCGCGATGCCTATGGCATCCTCAATCTGCGCGCCGGCGTGAAGTCGCAGAACTGGCGCCTGACCGCCTTTGTGAACAATGTGTTCAAGAAGCGCTATCTGGAAGAGGTCATCCCGGCTCCCGAGTTCGGCGGCTCCTTCTCCACCCCCGGCCAGCTGCGCACCATCGGTGTCGAAGCCGGCTTCAACTTCTGACGTGATACGGGTGGCCGGGCATGTCCCGGCCACCTCCTTCAGGAGCTGAATCCATGAGACTGCAAGGCAAGAGCGCACTCGTCACCGGCAGCAGCTCCGGCATCGGCGAGGCGGTCATTCTCGCCTTCGCCCGCGAAGGTGCTTCCCACCTCGTGGTCAACTATCCGGCCGAAAGCGAACGAGAACGGGCCGATGCCGTCGTGCAGCGGGCAATCGCGCTGGGGGCGCAGGCGATCGCGGTGCAGGCCGACGTGAGCGACGCCGATGCTGTCGTTTCGCTGGTGGCGCAGGCGGAAGCCTTCGCCGGCAAGATCGACATTCTCGTCAACAATGCCGGCATCGGCCACGCCGATCCGGTCGAAAGTCTTTCGATCGAGACCTGGGATCGCGTCATCGGAATCCATCTGCGCGGGACCTTTTTGGTCACTCGGGCGGTAATCCCCGGCATGTATGCGCGCAATAAGGGCCGCATCATCAACACCGCCTCGCAGCTGGCCTATAAGGGCGCGCCGGGATTGTCCGCCTATACCGCGGCCAAGGGTGGCATATTGTCTTTCACGCGCTCGCTGGCACTGGAGATCGGGGAGCGGGGGGTACGCGTGAACTGCGTCGCGCCTGGTGCGACACGGACGCCGATCCTCGATGCGGTTCCTCCGGCGGTACTGGAGGCTGTGCGCGCCGCGATACCGACGGGCCGGATCGCGACGGTCGAGGACATAGCGCCGGCTTATGTTTTCCTCGCATCCAGCGACGGCGATCATTTTCAGGGGCAATGCATCAGCCCCAACGGCGGAGATCAGTTTCTCTAGAGTCGGGGTGTAAGGAAGAGGTGGTAAGGGCGGAAGGGCCTTGCTAAGGCCGCCGCCTCGGTTGGTATACAAATAGCCGCGGGGACAGATGTCGAAATCATCCGAACAGGCCTATCGACTGATCCGCGGAGCGATCCTGCAGGGTCATTTCCCCGCCGGCCAGTTCGTGCCTGAAGACGAATTCGCGCAATATTGCGGGATGTCGCGCACCCCGGTGCGCGAGGCGATCGCACAGCTGGTCGCCGAAATGCTTTTGCAACGCTCGGATACCAATCGGGTGTTCGTGCCGGTCTGGTCCGACGAGGACTATGAAGAGCTCTTCACGCTGCGGGCCTATCTGGAGAGCCATTGCGCGCAACGTGCCGCCCGCTTCATCACCGACGAGCAGATCGAAGAGCTCAAGAGCCATTATGCTTTCATCGAGCGGGCGATAGCGCGCCGTCCCGATGCCAGCGTACCCGATTTCGTCGAGGGTAACCGGCGCTTCCACCGCGTCCTGATGCGCGCGGCGCAGTCGGAGCGATTGAACCAGCTGATGCAGCTGGTGGTCAACCAGATCGTCATCCACCGTACCGCAGAGCGCTACTCGGCCGCAGACATGGCGCGAAGCCAGAGTGACCATTTCGATCTGATCACGGCGCTCGAGGCGCATGACGCCGAATGGGCCGGCTCGATCGCGACCAGCCATATAAGGCGTGCGGCCGGAGCCTACCGTCATAATCGCGACCGTCTTGCCAACGGGCAGTGAGGGGCGGCCGCAGGCGCGACCGCCCGGCGATCACAGGGCCAGCCCGATGGTCGCGGTAGCGGTATAGCCCGCAGATGCGCTGCCGGACATGGTGAGCGTCTGGGCCGCGATCTGCGCCGCTGTGTTGTCGCCGAAGACATTGTCGGTGGCGATCGTGATATTCCCAAGATTGCGGGAGCTGTCGCTGTAGCCGCTGGTCGCATAAACCGCCGTGCATTCGCTGCGTGGCATGGCCAGCTGGGAAATGAGCGCGGCTGCCCGCCCGCTGGTCGCGCCGGCGAGGCTGCTGAAGACTTCGAAGTGGATATGCGGATAGCGGCCTGAGTAGCAGCCTGGGAAGATCGTCGTAAAAGTGACCTGACCGCTCGAATTGGTAACCTGGATGCCGCGCAAATAGCTCTCGGTCGGCAGGTCGTAGAGCGAATAGTCGCCGTTGGCGTCGCAATGCCAGATATAGATGGCGTAGTTGGACAGTGCGGCGCAGCTCGCGTTCACATCGACGATGGTCAGCGTAATGTCGACGCGCACTCCGCTGGCGGTGGTGGTGCTGTTGAGGAAACTCGAGCGGATATCGCTGCGAACGGCGCTGCTGAGGGTGAGCACGTTGCTGGTCGATCCGCTCGAACTGTTGGTGCCGTCGGCGGGATAAGGACCGTTCGTTTCGGTCGGATCTGCCACGCAGGTGCCAGAGGAAGAACTGTCCGTACTGGTTCCGCTGCCCGTCGAGGTGCTGGAGCCGGTGGAGGTCGACGTGTCGGTCGAGGATGTCGAGGTGGACGAGGCCGACGCTGTCGAATCGCCGCCGCCGCAGCCGGAGAGCAGGGCGGTCACGCCGGCGCCGGCGAACAGGCCCAGCGCTCTGCGTCGGCCCAGAAGCTGGCGGCTCATCGTCTCCAGATCATGGGCGAGGCCGCGATCATGATCGTCGTCATGGTGGGTCATGGTAGCTCCGTCACTGCATCGAGGCTGGTCATCCTGCCCCGGTGTGTCGGCTATCCGGGCTCGGCTTTGCCTGCGAATGTCAGGCATTTTGCCGGCGCCGCTACAATGTTGCGATCGTCAGCGCTCGACGATGGGGGCGAACATATAGCCTTCGTTGCGAACCGTGCGGATCAGGTCCTGACCGCCCTGCCCCCCCAGCTTGCGGCGAAGCCGGCTGACCTGAACGTCGATCGCGCGATCATAATGTTCGCTGTCCTCTCCCCGCGCATAGTCGAGCAGCTGATCGCGTGTGAGCACGCGCCGGGGATGCTCGACGAACGCCCGCAACAGACGGAATTCGCCGTCCGAGAGGATCACGGGGCTGCCCTGTGGATCGCTCAGCGTTCGCAGGTTCACGTTCATCCGCCAGCCGGAGAACAGAAGATCGCCTTCCGCTTTTGGCGCTGACGCCGAGGGGGCCGAGGGATCGACCCGCCGGCGGCGCAGGACGGTCCTGATGCGGGCGAGGAGCTCCCGGGGGTTGCATGGCTTCGCCAGATAGTCGTCGGCGCCGAGTTCCAGGCCGACGATGCGATCCACATCGGTTCCTACCGCGGACAGCATGATCACCGGAGGGCCGGCGTTTCGCTGCAGCTCGCGCAAGGCCGAAAGGCCGTCCTCGCGTGGCATCATCACATCCAGCACGATCAGGTCGTAGGATTGCCGCGCCAGCAAGTCGCGCATCTCGATCGGATCGCCCGCCGTGTCGGTGCGGAAGCCGTGCTTGTCGAGAAAGGAGGACATGAGGCTGCGGATGCCTGGATCGTCGTCGACGATGAGAATGCGGGTTTCCAGGTCCATGCGGTGGAGAATGGCGTTCATCGGCGTCGAATGCCAGCGGAACGTCACAGGGATTTTTCAACGCCGCCCATTAACGGAGGGTCGCTGCAAAGAAGACGCTACAATGCTGCGACCGACCTGAAATCTGCCCGCAAAACGACTCGCCCATCTTCGGTTCCGCATAGTGAACGGGAGTATCGAGGTGATCCGCATCGGCCGCAGGCACCGGAGAAAGGCGGGGGGACTGGCAGCAGGCGCAATCCTGCTCTCCCTGTCGACATGGGCTCCAGCCCGGGCGGATGTTCTGGAAATCGACCTCGATGGTTCCATCCGCACGATCGCTGGCATCGGTCCCCAACGCCTGGCCGAGCGATCTGCCGGGGACGTCGAGGGAATGGCAATCCCGGACGTCGCCGTCCCCGCCGAAGCGATCATCGGCCAGCTTTCGTACCGCGCCCCGGTCCCCTTTGCGGCGAAGCTGGTCGAGATCGCGGAGGCACATGATCTGAGCCCCGCCCTGCTGGAGGCGCTGGTGTGGCAGGAAAGCCGCTGGCGTGTCGATGCCGTCTCTCCCGCGGGCGCGGTTGGCCTCGCCCAACTGATGCCGGCGACGGCGCGGGCGCTGGGCGTCGATCCCCGCGACCCCGTTCAGAACCTCTCCGGGGGCGCGCGCTATCTCCGCCAGCAACTCGACCTCTTCGACGGTGACGTGGAGAAGGCGCTTGCGGCCTACAACGCCGGACCCGGGCGCGTCCTGAAAGCTGGCGGCATTCCGCCGATCCGCGAAACCCAAGCTTATGTGCAGGCAATCGTCGCGCGGCTCTCGCGTGCGGGGGCCCTTTCCAACACATCCTTCCTGAAAGGAGAATGACGATGCAGGCCGATCCCCAGGGCTCCGGCCCCATCCTCGCCGCCCTCGGCTGGCTGCAGGGCACGTTGCTGGGCAATGTTGCCACGGCCGTGGCCGTGATCGCCGTGGCCATGGTCGGCTTCATGATGCTCAGCGGACGGATCAACTGGCGTTTCGGCGCGACGGTGATCCTCGGCTGCTTCATCCTGTTCGGCGCCAGTGCGATCGTCAGCGGTATCCAGTCCGCCGCGCTGGTCGCGCGCTGAGCGCGGGCGATGCTCAGCAGGGCTCCCATCTTCCGGGCGCTGACGCGTCCCCAGATGTTCGGCGGCGTCACCTACAGCTTCTTCATCGTCAATCTGGCGGTGACGACCGAGGCCTTTCTGGTGACCCGCAGCTTCTGGGCGCTGCCCGTCGCGCTCGCTGTGCATGGCTGCGGCTATCTCGCTTGCCTGCGGGAGCCGCGCATCTTCGATCTCTGGCTGACCCGCGTCAGCCGCTGTCCCCGCACCCGCAACTGGCGGCGCTGGGGTTGCAACAGCTACGCGCCTTGAGGAGAATCTGCATGATACGCTGGATCGGACCCGCCGCCTGGGCAAGGCGCGAAGCGAGGGCTGGCGACCGGCTGCCTTATGAGCGCCTCGTCGACGAGCATGATGTGGCCCTGCGTGACGGTGCGCTGATGCGATCGATGCACATTCCCGGCTTGCCGTTCGAGACGGAAGAGGCAGACATGCTGAACCACCGGCTGGCGGTGCGCGAAGTCATGCTGCGCAGCATGCTCGATGCGAGGTTCGTGCTGTATCATCATGTCGTCCGGCGCCGGATCGTGCCGGAACTGGCCGAGGTGCAGTCGGATCCGCTTTCGGTCGAGATCGACAGGGGCTGGCGCGAGCGGCTCGGTGCCCGCAGGCTCTATGTCAACGAGCAGTTCGTGACGATCGTGCGTCGTCCGGCACGTGGCAAGAGCGGCTGGGCCGAAAAGCTGCGGCGCAGTCTTTCCAGCGCGATCGATCAGGGCGACCTGCGCGCCCTCGACCTCGCAACGACCGCCTTGCTGTCGGCGCTCGAGCCCTATGGCGCCAGGCTGCTCGGCTCCTACCCGCTTCATGGCGGATCGTGTTCCGAACCGCTGGAGCTCTTGTCCGCCCTATACAATGGGGAGATGCGGCCCGTGCAACGGCCACAGGACGACCGCGACCTCGGCGAATTCCTCCCCTATGCACGGGTGAGCTTCGGCCTCGACGCCATCGAGACGCGCGGCCCCTCTGGGCGGAGCTTTGCCGCGATGCTGGGCATCAAGGACTATCCCGACGCGACGCGTCCAGGACTGATCGACGGGCTATTGCGGCTTCCCCATGAGCTGGTGCTCACCGAAAGCTTCGCGCCGGTCGACCGGCAGGTCGCACGCGAGCGGATCGACCTGGCGCTGCGGCGTTTGCGCGTCGCGGATGAAGGGGCCGCGGCGGAACGTGCCGAGATGATGGCGGCGCGCGACGCGCTGGGGTCCGGCCATGCCGGGTTCGGCGATCATCATCTCAGCGTTCTCGTGCGTGCGTCCGATCTCGGCGAGTTGGATCGCGCCATGGCTCTGGCGACGGCGGCGCTGGCCGATATAGGGACCGTCGCCGTTCGCGAGGACGTCAATCTGGAGCCGTCCTTCTGGGGCCAGTTTCCCGGCAATGAAACCTATATCGTTCGCCGGGCTCTGATCTCCACCGCCAACGCCGCCGGCTTCCTGTCCCTGCATGGACACCCGATGGGTCGACCGCGCGGCAACCACTGGGGGGCGGCGGTGACGGTTCTGGAGACCACGGCCTCCACGCCCTATTTCTTCAACTTCCACGAAAATGATCTGGGCAACTTCACGGTCATAGGCCCGTCCGGATCAGGCAAGACGGTCGTACTGAATTTCCTGACCGCGCAGGCGCAGAAATTCGCGCCCCGCACCGTGTTCTTCGACAAGGATCGAGGCGCGGAGATCTTCCTGCGCGGCATTGGCGGCCATTATGCCCGCCTCACCCCCGGGACTGCCACCGGCTTCAACCCGCTTCTGCTTGCCGACACCCCCGCCAACCGGGCGTTCCTGCGCGACTGGCTCGCGACCCTCGTAAAGGCGCAAGGCGCGGAGGAGTGTGCGGTCGTCGCCGAGGCGATCGACGCCTGTTACGATCATGAGCCCGTTCTCAGGCGGCTGTGCCATGTGCGTGACCTGCTGCGCGGGGGACGGCGGCCGGAAGCCGGGGACCTCGCCTGTCGGCTCGACCCGTGGATCGGGCAGGGCGAGCATGCCTGGCTGTTCGATAATATGCGTGACGCGCTCGATCTATCGTTGCGCGTCGCCGGGTTCGACATGACGGCGCTGCTGGACCAGCCCGAATTGCGCACCCCCACGATGATGTACCTGTTCCATCGGATCGAAGAGCGGCTCGATGGCGAGCCGACGATGATTCTGATCGACGAAGGATGGAAGGCGCTGGACGACCCGCTGTTCGCGGCGCGTATCCGCGACTGGATGAAGACGCTGCGCAAGCGCAACGCGATCGTCGGCTTCGCGACGCAATCGGCCAGGGATGCACTCGACAGCAGCATAGCCTCGGCCATCGTCGAGCAGACCGCCACGATGATCTTCACCCCGAACGCCAAGGCGCGGAAGGAAGACTATTGCGCAGGCTTCGGGCTGTCGGAGCACGAGCTCGACCTCATCCGTTCGCTTCCCTCGAACAGCCGCTGTTTCCTGATCCGGCATGCCAACCATTCGGTGGTCGCCCGGCTCGACCTTGCGGGAATGCCCGCGCTGCTGACGGTCCTGTCGGGACGCGAAGCGACGGTTCGCCGTTTGGACATCGTCCGCGCCGCGGTCGGCGACGATCCCGCGCGCTGGTATCCGATCATCGCGGGCGCGGCATGGCCCGCCGGCGAAGACGATGCAGAGCTTTTGGAGGCTGCTGAATGACCGGCTGCCCCAGCCTGTCGATGGAGGGCGCCGGTGGGATCGCCGCCGTCCTGCGCGCGGTCGATTGTGCGAGCGGCAAGGCGACGGCGGTGGCCTTCGGGCGGTTGTTCGGCGTCGACGGACAACTGGGCCTTGCGCTGACGGCGCTGCTGACGCTGTTCATTGGCTGGATGGCGGTCGGCCTGCTGACGGGACGATCGCGCTTGTCCCTGTCGACGCTCAGTCCTCGCGCAATGACGCTGGGCCTCGTCCTGACCTTCGCTACGTCATGGGTCGCCTATCAGAGCGTGGTCTGGAACCTGGCGGTCGGAGCGCCGGACGAGGTTGCAAGCCTGCTCACAGGTACACGCGGTTCGGCGACGCTGCAGTTTGCGGAGCGTCTGGACACGCTCTTTGCTGTGATAGCCGAGGCCGCCGCGTCCGCGCAGCCGGATAGTGCGACAGCGGGCGGCAAGAGCATCGCCACGCCGTCGGATATTCTCTGGCTCGGTGCGCTGCTGCTTCTGATCGGGACCGTGGGCGTGCTGCTGATCGCGCGGATCACACTGGCGGCACTGCTCGCGCTCGGACCCGTGTTCATCGTCCTGTCGCTGTTCGAAGGAACGCGTGGACTGTTCCAGGGCTGGTTGCGCTGCCTCGCCACTTTTGCGCTCGTGCCCCTTTTCGCGGTGCTGATCGGCGGCGGTGCGCTGGCGATGATCGCACCCGTCATAGCGGGGCTTGGCATGGGGGAGCCGACCATGCGGTCTGCCGTCACAATCCTTCTCGCCGCCGCCGTCTATTGCGGGCTGATGATGGTCGTCTTCCGTACGGTCGGGGCCCTGACCGCAGCATGGCGGACTTCGTCTTCCGACAGCGCGGAGCGGCCCAGTATCGGCTCCGGCTTGCCTGACAGTCCTATGGTCGGCGGCGGCAATCCGGTCGGGGCGGCCGTCCGGCCTACCGAAACCGAGCGTGTTCGTGCGATCATTGCCGGCCTGAACCCGACGGCCGGCTCTCCGCCACAAGCCTCCGCCACGACGATCATGTGGCGCAGCGAAAGCCTCGCGGCCTCCGCCATTACGTCTTCCGCGCCCGCCGGCCCCACCCCGATCGACGGTCGGGCGCGGGGGATCGGCAGCCAGTATCGCCAAGCCGCCCCGCAGCTGCCCCGGGAGACGTACCGATGATCCGCTTCGCCCTCGCACTCTGCATCTTCGCGACCGCGGGAAAGGCAACTGCCGAGGATCAGCGCATCCGCGCGCAGCTCTACGATCCCTCCGCCGTCGTTACGGTGGTCGGTCAGCCCGGTATCCAGTCGACGATCGAGTTCGCTCCGGACGAGCGGATCGAGAATGTCGCCATCGGGGATTCCGCCGCATGGCAGGTTACGCCCAATCGCCGTGCCAGCCTGCTGTTCCTGAAGCCGAACGGCGTCGCAGCGCGTACCAACATGACGGTGGTCACCGACCGCCGGACCTATATGTTCGACCTGATTGCGCCGCGCCGCGCCGCACGGCCGCTCTACGCGCTGCGGTTTACCTATCCCGATCCCGTCATCAGCGATGTGCCGCAGCCAGCCCCGACGCCGCCGCTGTCGGTGGCGGTTCAGCGGCCGACGGCGCTCGATCTGCGATTTGACTGGGCCGGCAAGGGCAAGTCGGCGCTTCTTCCGCGACGCGCCTTCGACGATGGGCAGGCGCTGTATCTCGCCTGGGACCGGTCGGCGGCCCTGCCCGCGATGCTGACGCGTGATGCGCAGGGCGTCGAAGGTCCGGTCAACTACAGCATCAAAGGGGATTATGTCGTGATCGACCATATTCCCGACACGCTCGTCCTGCGGTCGGGCCAGACCATGGCGACGCTCAGCCGCGCGGCTGCAAAGGCAAGCACGTCTCAGGAAAGGGCTGCCCGATGAACCGCGCCCTCATTCCTTCGACGGTGATAGGAGGGGATCCTCGCGCCAGTCTGGACGATCAGGCGCTGCTGCTCGCGAGCCGCAATGCCTATCCGGTGGTCGCGGCGCGTCCGCGACGCTCGGATCGAGCCGGATTGCTCGCGGGCGGGGCGATCGCCCTGCTGCTCGGCGGGGCGACATTCTGGTCGATGAGCGGGCAGCGCACACCGCGCTTGCCTGCTGCTGCCCGCCCTGTCGCTGCACCGCTCGCGGTACCGCCGCCTCTTCCTCCCTCCCCGGCTGACGTCCCGCTCGATCCGTCCGCGGCTCATTCTCCACCGCAGACTGTTCCTGCTATGACTGCGGCTCCGGTCCAGGGTGGCGCCATGTCGTCGCCGGTCATGGTGTTCGACATGAGTGGCGCCAGGACGGTGGCAGTGCCGCCCCCGACTGCTGGCCCACAGGCGGCCGCCCTTCCGAAGGCCGCTACCGGGCAGGGCCTGGGTGACACTGAGAGCTTTGCCGCCCGGCTGGCCGACGCCGCCGTGGAGACGGCCAGCGCCACGCGTCTCGCCGATCCCGCCAACACGATCACCCAGGGGACGCTGATCGCTGCGATACTGGAAACCGCGATCGACAGCGATCTTCCCGGCTATGTCCGCGCGGTCGTCAGCCAGGACGTGCGCTCCTTCGATGGCAGCCGCATCCTTATCCCGCGCTCTTCGCGGCTGATCGGGCAATACAAGTCGGGGCTCGCGGCGGGTCAGACCCGCGCTTATGTGCTCTGGACGCGCCTCATTCGCCCGGACGGTGTCTCGATCGCACTCGCCTCGCCGGCGACGGACTATGCGGGCCGCAGCGGCCTGAGCGGCGAGGTCGACGGCCATTTCGGCAAGCGTTTCGGATCCGCGGTCCTGCTGTCTGCGGTCGGCGGGCTGGGGGCGCTGGCATCCGGTGGCGCGTCTCTGATCGTGTCGGGCGGGCAGAGCGCGGCGTCGGTCGCGGCACAGCGGGACGCGCAAATTCCGCCGACGATCAGGATCAGGCAAGGTCAGCCGATACGAATCTTTACGGCTCGCGACCTCGACTTCTCGACGGTGGTCGAGGAGCCTGCTCCATGACCATCCCCTTGCATGCTGTCGAGACAGACAACGATGTCTTCCTGTCCGCCTATCTGGGCATCTTCGCGCCCTGGCTGGAGCGGGACGACGTCACCGAACTGCTGGTGAACCGGCCGGGTGAAATCTGGGTCGAGGGGGGCTCCGGCATGGAGGTCCATGCGCTACCCGCGCTGGATGCGCGTCTTCTGCGGCGCCTGTCCGAACAGGTCGCACGAATCAGCCATCAGGGCATCAATCGCGAGCAGCCGCTGCTGGCGGCCTCGCTTCCCGATGGAGCGAGGATACAGATCGTGGCGCCGACGGCGACACGTGGCGAATGGGCGATGGCGATCCGACGGCATCGTCTGCTCGACGTGCCGTTGGAGAGCTATGGCGGGTCGCTGATCCGAGGCCAGGCTCCGCTCGAGGCTCTGAACGCCGGAGCGGATCCGATCGACTATCTGCGCGAGGCGGTCCGCCAGCGGCGGACAATCCTGATCAGCGGGGGGACGTCGACCGGGAAGACGACCTTTCTCAACGCCCTGCTTCGTGAGGTGGGGGCGCAGGAACGGATCGTGCTTGTCGAAGATACGCCGGAAATCCGGTTGCCAGTTGCCAACGGTGTCGGCCTCGTGGCCGTAAAGGGCATGCTCGGCGAGGCCAGGGTCACGGCGGACGACCTGGTTCAGGCCGCGTTGCGCCTGCGCCCCGATCGTATCGTCCTCGGCGAGCTGCGTGGGGCCGAAGTCGTCAGCTTCCTGAGGGCGATCAACACCGGACATCCAGGATCGCTGGCCACGATTCACGCTAACTCCCCGCGGGGAGCGATGGAGCAGCTGGCTCTCATGGTGATGCAGGCAGGACTGCGGCTCGGGCGCGCGGACACGCTCGCTTATGCCCGCACGGTCATCGACATCGTCGTGCAACTCGACCGGAGCGGGGGACGTCGCGGCATCGCCGCGGTCGCCCGGACGGCGGACATATAGCGAAGGAAGTCTGGGGCATGGGTGGACTGAGCATCGCGCATTGGGCAATCGTGGCCGTGGCGGCGACGTTGCTGTTCGGCGGGCACCGCTTCTCGTCGGCGATGGCCGATCTGGGGCAGGGGCTGAAGAGTTTCCGTCGCGGTCTCGCGGAGGAGCCCGACGACGCTCGCGTCGATGGCTAATCGACGAGTCTCGTGGCACAATCGCCGGCCATGACAAAGGCTTCTCTCCGTCCGCTGCGCGGGCCGGCGCTCGTCGTTCAGATCGTGATCCTGCTGCTGGGCGGTCTGGTGGTTGCGCAGATTGTTACCCTGCTGCTGACCGTGCTGCTGCCGCCTGCGCCGACCCCTCAATATCATCTCGACTCGGTCGCGGCCGCGCTGCGTGGGCAGAAGTTGGCCGGCAACCTGCGGCGCGATATTCAGACGGGTCCCCCCGATCTGGGCGGGCGGGGTTGGCTGGTTTCGGAGAGGTCGAGACGGGATCTCGCCAATATGCTCGGCGCCGATCCGCTCGACGTAAGGCTGAGCTTCTACACGCCGCTTCCATTCGCGGGCACGGTGGCGACGCGCAAGATGGCGATGGCCGACGATGGCGCTGCGGCGCCGCGTGAAGCATGGCTGCAGCTGTCGGCGGGGACAGCTGCGCCAGACGACGGGCGGCCCCGGCTGATCCTGGCGCAGGCGACGATGCCGCCGGTCAGGCCGATTCCGCCAGGTGGTCAGGCCCTGGTGCTGCCGAACGGCGTACGGCTGCCGCCCTCCCGCGGGGCACCTAATCGCGACATGCTGCCGCCGGAGGTTCGTCCACAGCGTGAGGGCGGCAGGGCGGGATCGCCGATCGATGTCCGCGCCGGCCGCGAGGGGCAGCGGCCGTTCTCGGGGGCGCTGTTCGAGATCGATCCGACGCCTGTGCAAGGGCGTGACGGCATCTGGATCGGCGGAGATCGCGGCGAGACGATTCCCGAGATATTGGGCGGGCCACAACAGGGCGGCGAGGTCATAACCCTTCCGCCTTTCCGTCCCGGCGCCATCGGCGTGGTCCCCGGCACGACCATTGCGCCCGGCAGCACTGGCACCACCGGCGTCGGCAGCACCGTGCCGCAGCCGCCGCTTAACGCCCTCCAGCCCGGACTGCGGCCGTTCATGCCCGGCATGGCCGCGCCCATGTCCTCCCTCGAAAACCAGCTTCGGGCACAGATTCAGCCGTCCCAGACCACGACCGGCGGGGCTACGATAGACCTGCCGCGCGTGCCGACGATATTGCTCAAGCCGCAGCAATCCGCCCCTCTGCCGCAGCTTCCGTTGCGGAGCGGCCCGATGCCGTCGACGGTGCTGCAATTGCCTCTTCAGGAATCCGCTGCCGCGCCCGCGGACCAGCTCGATCCCGCCATCACCTATGATGCGCCCGTGCCGTTGGTTCCGCGGGAGCGGGGGCTGTTCGGCCTGGCGCCCGCCCCCTTCGTCGAAGGCGATTTCGTTGCCGCGCTGCGGCTGCCGGATGGTCGCTGGTCGGTCGTGCAGCCGGCATCGGAGCCCTTCCCCAATAGTTGGCAGCGCCGCGTCCTGCTCTGGTTCGCAATGGCGTTTGCGATCGTCGCGCCGCTCGGCTGGCTGTTCGCCCGCCGGATGAGCAAGCCCCTCGTCGCCTTTGCCGAAGCGGCGGAGAAGCTGGGACGCGATCCGACCGCGCCGGTGCTTGACCTCGACGGTCCCGCCGAGGTCGGGCGCGCGGCGCATGCCTTCAACGTCATGCAGAGCCGGCTGAAGAGCTTCGTGGGGGATCGTACGGCGATGATCGGTGCGATCAGCCACGATCTGCGGACCCCGCTCACGCGGCTGCGCTTCCGCATCGAGGAGGTCGATGACGAGGCGACGCGCGACGGCATGATCGAGGAGGTCGAGGAAATGGAGGAGATGATCAACTCGGTCCTTGCCTTCATTCGCGACGCCTCATCGCCGGGAGTCCGCGAACGTATCGACCTGCGGACGATCGTCGAAGATGTCGCCGAGGACGCGGCGATCGTCGGCAACGAGGTCCGCATAGAGACGATGGCGCCTGCGCCGGTCGACGTCGACGTGATGGGCATGCGCCGCCTGTTCTCCAATCTGTTCGAGAATGCGGCGAAATATGGCGACCGCGCCCGGGTGCGGTTGGTGGTCGACGATGTCGACGTCGTCGCGCAAGTGATCGACGAGGGCCCCGGCGTGCCGTTGGAAGACCTCGAACGGGCGTTCGAGCCCTTCTACCGCGCCGCCAATGCGCGAGCGAGCGACAAGCGCGGCAGCGGTCTGGGACTTGCCGTCTGCCGCTCGATCGCCCGGGCGCATGGCGGCGACGTCACGCTCCGTCCGTCGCCAGAAGGCTTCGCAGCGGAAGTGCGGATCCCGCTGGCCTTCGAGGCGCGCGAACTGGCGGTCGTATCCGCCTGATCCCGCCCGGCGTCAGACGCGTTCCACGGCGAGGGCGAGGCCCTGGCCGACGCCGATGCACATCGTGACGAGCGCTCGCCGGCCTCCGCCCTTTTCCAGCGCATGGACGGCGGTCTGGACGAGACGGGCACCGGTCATGCCGAGGGGGTGGCCCAGCGCGATGCCGCCTCCATGCGGGTTCACATGTCGGGCGTCGCCGGGGAGGCCGAAGTCGGCAAGCGACGCAAGCACCTGCGATGCGAAGGCTTCGTTGAGCTCGATCACGTCGAAGTCGCCGATCGTCAGGCCGAGACGATCGAGCAGCTTGCGGGTCGCTGGAACCGGACCGATCCCCATCAGGCGGGGTTCCACTCCTGCCGTGGCCATGCCCAAGAAGCGGGCACGCGGCGTGAGGCTATGGCGTTTCGCGGCGGTCTCGCTTGCCAGCAGCAGGGCGGCGGCGCCATCGTTGACTCCTGACGCATTGCCCGCCGTGACGGTGCCGTCCGGGCGGACGATCGGCTTGAGCGCAGCAAGCGCTTCCAGCGTCGTATCGGCGCGGGGATGTTCGTCGCGATCGACTATCACCTCGCCCTTCCGGCCCTTGATCGTGACCGGAACGATCTCTTCTGTGAAATAGCCGGACGCCTGCGCGGCGGCGGCGCGTTGCTGGCTGCGCAGCGCATAGCCATCCTGGGCCTCCCGGCCGATGCCATGGAGGTCGGCGACATTCTCGGCGGTTTCGGGCATCGAGTCCGTGCCGTAGAGGCTCTTCATCCGGCGGTTGACGAAGCGCCAGCCTATCGTCGTGTCCGCAATCTCGGCATCGCGTGCGAAGGGCTTGTCGGCCTTGGCAAGGACGAAGGGCGCGCGCGTCATGCTCTCTACCCCGCCGGCGATGGCGACCTCGATCTCGCCGAGCCGGATCGCGCGGGCGGCGGTCCCGACCGCATCCGCCCCGCTGGCGCACAGGCGATTGACGGTGACGCCGCCGACGGTGACCGGCAGGCCGGCGAGAAGGGCGGCCATGCGCGCCACATTGCGATTGTCTTCGCCCGCCTGGTTGGCGCAGCCCAGGAAGACGTCGTCGATGACGGCCGGATCGATGCCGCTGCGCTCGACCACCGCGCGGATCGGGGCGGCTGCGAGGTCGTCCGCGCGAACGGCGGAAAGCGCGCCGCCATGGCGGCCGATGGGCGTGCGCAGCGCGTCGCAGACGAAAGCTTCGGTCATGATCGCTCCTCCGATGCGGTAGCCCACGCGGACGCAGGCCACCGCCATCCTCATTATAGTTTAGCCTTAAAGCAAATTGTGCAGCGCAGCGCGAAAGGAATTTTAGGCCAGGCCTTACTATTTTAAGATTGAACCAAGCTGCGCGCGCCGTCAGATGGGCTGCTCCCCGCCGATCGCGGGGACGACGCGTTGGCGAGGGGCAGATGGAGGAAAAGCACGACGGCTCTCTCGAGGCGCCGATGGATCTGCGGGTCTGGGTCCGCCTGCTGAGCTGCGCCATGCGGATCGAGAAGCGGCTGCGGCGCAATTTTGCCGAGCAGTTCGACACGACCCTGCCGCGCTTCGACGTCATGGCCTCGCTCGATCGCTATCCCGAGGGGCAGACTATGGGCGATCTCTCGCGGGCGCTGCTCGTGTCCAACGGCAACGTCACCTCGATCGTGCGCCAGCTCGAATCGCAGAAGCTCGTCGCCACCAAAGTCGATCCCAACGACCGGCGCTCGGCGATCGTCACGCTGACCCCGGAAGGCAAGACGCTGTTTCGGCGCATGGCCCGCGATCATCAGGGATGGGTGCGCGATGCGATGAAGGATTTCCCGCGCGAGAAGCAGCAGCAGCTCTACGACTTGCTCGCGGATCTCAAAGTGTCGATCGGGCGCTCCTGATGGGCTTTCGCACCACGGCGCAGGTCCGCTTCGCGCATATCGATGCGGCGGCGATCGTCTTCTATCCACGCTATTTCGAGTTCCTCAACGGCGCAGTCGAGGACTGGTTTGCCGCGATGGGGCATGATTTCCACGGACTGCACGTCCGTCGCCAGCTCGGCGTGCCCACCGTCAGCCTGCAGTGCGAGTTCCAGGCGCCGAGCGAGCTTGGCGACCTGCTCGACATCGAGATCGAGCCCCGCCGGTTAGGCGGATCGAGCTGCGCCTACGACTTCCGCATGTCGGCTGGCGGGCAGCAGCGCATTCTGGGCAATGGCGTGCTGGTCTGCATGGATCTGTCGGCTCGCAAGTCGGTCCCCTGGCCCGACGATATGCGCGCGGCGATGATGCCCTACCTCCTCACCGCCTGATCTCATCGTCGCGTCCCGGCGATGAGGCGGGCTATAGAAATAGTATAGACTTAAAATAATCTGCCGGTAGTGCATGGCCCCGATGCATTGGGAATCGCCTTGGAGGGTGGGACGATGGTTGTGACGCAGGAAAAGCTCGACGGGATCTTGGTCCTCACGGCGGACTATCCTCCGGTCAATGCGCTCTGCCACGCGGTACGCGCTGGTCTGGCGGGCGGGATCGCCGCGGCTGCCGCCGATCCGGACGTGTCCGCCGTCGTGATCCTCTGCGCCGGCAAGACCTTCTTCGCGGGGGCCGACATTGCGGAATTCGGCAAGCCCCGCCTCGATCCGGTCCTGCCCGCTATGTGCGACGCGATCGAAGCCAGTCCCAAGCCCGTCGTCGCGGCGATCCACGGTACGGCGCTCGGCGGCGGTCTCGAAGTAGCGCTGGCCGCACAGTATCGTGTCGCTGCGCGCAGCGCGAAGTTCGGCATGCCCGAGGTCAAGCTGGGCTTGATCCCCGGTTCAGGCGGTACGCAGCGGCTGCCCCGCCTGGTGGGTCTCGACGTTGCGCTGCGCATGATCGTGCTGGGCGAGCAGCTTGGTGCTGCGGCAGCGGCTGAGCATGGGCTGATCGACCGGATCGTCGATGATGCCGACCTGCGCGAGGCGGCCATCGCCTTTGCGCGCGAGATGGCAGACAGCCGCCCGCTGCGCCGCACGGGCGAACGCACGGTAGCGCCCGACGAGGCATTGGTCGCACGCTTCAAGGCCGACAATGGCCGCAAGCTTGCCGGACAAGCTGCTCCAGAAGCGGCCATCGAGGCGATCGTCGGCGCTACCAACTTGTCCATGATCGATGGGCAGGCGCTCGAACGGCGGCTGTTCCTGGCGCTCGAAAATGGCGAACAGTCGCGTGCTCTGCGCTATCTGTTCGGGGCGGAGCGGCAGGCGGGCCGGATCGACGGGATCGGCGACGATGTGGCCGTCCGCCAGGTCGAGCATGTGGGGATCATCGGCGCCGGCACGATGGGCACGGGCATCGCGATCAACTTCCTGCTGGCGGGACTCAGGGTGTCGCTGCTCGAACTGGATGCAGCTGCTTTGGATCGCGGCGTCGCCAGCATCGGCAAGACGCTCGACGGCTCGGTTGCCAAGGGCCGTCTCAGCGCAGAGGCGGCGGCGCGCGCGAAGGCTTTGTTGTCGCCGTCGCTCCGCTATGAGGAGCTTGCCGGCTGCGATCTCGTGATCGAGGCGGTGTTCGAACTGATGAGCGTCAAGAAGGAGGTCTTCGGCGCGCTCGACAAGGTCGTGCGTCCCGACGCCATTCTCGCGACCAACACCAGCTATCTCGATGTCGACGAAATCGCGGCGTCGGTATCGCAACCCGAGCGCTTCCTGGGGATGCACTTCTTCTCTCCGGCGAACATCATGAAGCTGCTCGAGATCGTGCGCGGGGCGCGAACGGCGCCGGACGTGCTCAAGACGGCGATGCAACTCGGCCGGCGGATCAATAAGACGGCGGTGGTCGCGGGCAACTGCTATGGCTTCATCGGCAACCGCATGCTGGCGCAGCGCCGCAAGCAGGCCATCGCGCTGCTGATGGAGGGCGCGACGCCCGAGCAGATCGACCGCGTCCACACCGGCTTCGGCATGCCGATGGGCCCGTTCCAGATGTCGGATCTTGCCGGCGTCGACATCGGCTGGCACCGTGACCCCAGCCGCATCGAGACGCTGCAGGACGCGATGTGCGCCGCCGGTCGCTTTGGTCAGAAGGCCGGCAAGGGCTATTATGATTATGACGCCGACCGCCGCCGGACGCCGTCGCCCGAGGCGCTGGCGATCATCGAGGACTTTGCGCGGAAGTCGGGTGCTGAGCGCCGCGCGATCGACGATGACGAGATCCGCGAGCGCACGCTCTACGTGATGGTCAACGAGGGCGCACGGATCATCGAGGAAGGAATCGCCCAGCGTGCGTCGGATATCGATGTCGTGTGGATCCACGGTTATGGCTGGCCGCGCTACCGTGGCGGGCCGATGCACTGGGCCGATCAGATCGGGGCCGCCGTCATCGTCGAGTCGCTCAAGCGGCACGGAATGGAGACCAGTCCGCTACTCGAACGGCTGGCGAGGGAGAACGGACGTTTCACATCCTGACCCGTTATTGGCACGGGCGTTGATTCAGATCATTTACTTTACGCTTGAAATATCCCCGACCTCCGATATGTTTTAGACATAAAATGTTTTCGGAGGCTCCCCGATGAAGATTGCATGCGTGGGCGGCGGCCCGGCCGGGCTCTATTTCGCCATCTCGATGATGCTGCGCGACCCGTCGCACGACATCACCGTGTTCGAGCGCAACCGGCCCGGCGATACCTTCGGCTGGGGCGTGGTTTTCTCCGACCAGACGATGGAGCATCTGAACGGCAACGACCCGATCAGCGCCAAGACGATGATCGACGAACTCGCCCATTGGGACGACATCGACGTCCACATCGTCGATGGCGACAAGAAGGTGAAGAATACGTCGACCGGCCACGGCTTCATCGGCATCGGCCGCAAGCGGCTGCTGAATATCCTGCAGGACCGGGCGCGCGAGCTGGGCGTGAAGCTGGAGTTCGAGGTCGAGGTCGAGCCGAACGACGAGTTCCTGAAGAGCTACGATCTCGTCATTGCGTCCGATGGTCTCAACAGCAAGCTGCGCCGCGCCTATGAGGAGCATTTCGACGTCGACGTCGACGTCAAGCGCAACAAGTTCGTCTGGCTCGGCACGCACCAGCGCTTCGATGCGTTCAACTTCATCTTCGTGAACACCGAATATGGCTGGATCTGGGCCCACGCCTACCAGTTCGACAAGGACACGGCGACGTTCATCGTCGAGACGACGCCCGAGGTCTATGAGAAGGTCGGCTTCGACCGGATGAGCCAGGAAGAGAGCTGCCGCTTCTGCGAGGAAATCTTCGCGGACCATCTCGGCGGTCACAAGCTTATGACCAATGCGAGCCATATCCGCGGCTCGGCCTGGATCAACTTCCCGCGCCTCATCTGCGGGAAGTGGAGCTACAAGAATATCATCCTGCTCGGCGACGCCGCGCACACCGCGCATTTCTCGATCGGCTCGGGCACCAAGCTCGCGCTCGAGGATGCGATCAAGCTGGCCGACGTCGTCAGCCGCCCCGATTTCAAGAGCAAGGAAGGCGTCGTCGCCGCGCTCGACGAATATCGCGAGGAGCGGCACCTGGAGGTCCTCAAGATCCAGAACGCGGCGCGCAACTCGACCGAATGGTTCGAGCATCTGGACCGCTATCTGAAGATGGATCCGATGCAGTTCACCTACACGCTGCTGACCCGCAGCCAGCGGGTGAGCCACGAAAATCTGCGCCTGCGCGATCCGGCCTGGCTGGCCCAGCTCGAGCGTGAACTCGCGACCAAGGCGTTCGGCGAGGTCGTGAACGAGCCCGTCCCGCCGATGTTCCTGCCCTTCCGCCTGCGCGACATGGAGCTGCGCAACCGCATCGTCATGTCGCCGATGGCGATGTATTCGGCGACCGACGGCGTGCCCAACGACTTCCACCTCGTCCATTATGGCGCGCGTGCGCTGGGCGGTGCCGGGCTGATCCTTACCGAGATGACCTGCGTGTCGCCCGAGGCGCGCATCACGCCGGGTTGCACGGGGCTGTGGAACGACGAGCAGACCGCCGCCTGGAAGCGCCTGACCGACTTCGTCCACAGTGTGCCCGGCGCGAAGATCTGCGTCCAGCTCGGCCATAGCGGCTCGAAGGGCTCGACCCGTCTCGCCTGGCAGGGCATCGACAAGCCGCTCGAGGAAGGCAACTGGCAGGTCGTCGCTCCATCCGACGTGCCCTACGGACCCGACAATCAGGTTCCCGTGCCGCTCACCCGCGAGGGCATGGACGCGATCCGCGACGATTTCGTCAATGCGACGCGCCGCGCGCTCGACGCCGATTTCGACATGGTCGAACTCCACTGCGCGCATGGCTATCTGCTGTCCGGTTTCATCAGCCCGACGCAGAACAAGCGCACCGACGAATATGGCGGCAGCTTGGAGAACCGCCTGCGCTATCCGCTCGAGATTTTCCACGCGATGCGCGCCGTCTGGCCCGCGAACAAGCCGATGTCGGTCCGCATCTCGGCGCATGACTGGGTCGAGGGTGGCATCACCCCGGACGAGGCGGTAGAGATCAGCCGGGCCTTCAAGGAAGCCGGCGTCGATCTTGTCGACGTGTCCTCGGGTCAGGTCAGCAAGAAGGAGAAGCCGGTCTACGGCCGCATGTTCCAGACGCCCTTCTCCGACCAGATCCGCAACGAACTCGACGTCAAGACGATGGCGGTCGGCAATATCTACGAGGTCGACCACGTCAACTCGATCATCGCTGCCGGTCGTGCCGATCTCTGCGCGATGGGCCGTCCGCACCAGATGGACCCGAACTGGACGCTGCACGCGGCCGCCAGCCAGCAGTATAAGAAGGCGCCCGTGCCCGATCAGTATAAGAGCGGCTTCTTCCAGGCCCAGCTCAACGCGCAGCGCGCCGCGCAGATGGTGCCGCTGAAGTGAGCGCATTCCGCCATGTCGTGGTGACCGGCGGCGGCAGCGGGATCGGTCGGGCGATCGCGCTCGACATCGCCCGCGCCGGCCACCGCGTCACCATCATGGGCCGGAATGCCGAACGGCTCGAAGCTGCGCGCGCCGAGTATCCCGACATGCTGGCGGTCGCGTGCGACGTCGGCGATGCCGAGGCGGTCGACGCCGCCTTTGCGCGCGCGACACAGGAGCGCGGATCGGTCGACACGCTGGTCAATTGCGCCGGTTCGGTGAAGACCGCGCCCTTCCTGAAAACCGGCAACAATATCTGGGAAGCGCTGTGGCGGACCAACGTCATGGGCGCGGTCAACGCGACCCGTGCGGTCCTGCCGGCGATGCGCGAACTGCCGTCGGGGCGGATCATCAACATCGCCAGCACGGCTTCGCTCAAGGGCTATGCCTATGTCAGCGCCTATACCGCGACCAAGCATGCGCTGCTCGGCATGACGCGCGCGCTGGCGACCGAGCTGGCAGGCACGGCGATCACCGTCAACGCGATCTGCCCGGGCTATGCCGACACCGACATCGTTCGCGATGCCGTCGCCACGATCGTCGCCAAGACGGGCCGGAGCGAAGCCGACGCTATGACGACCTTCACCGGCACCAATCCGCAAGGCCGGCTGATCCAGCCCGACGAGGTGGCGGGCGCAGTGCACTGGCTGATGTCCGATCTCGCCCGCTCGGTCACGGGCCAGGCGATCGTCGTCGCCGGCGGAGAAGTCATGTGAGGAGGATGGGATGTTGAATCCGGCAAATTACACCCCGAAGCATTTTGCCTATGCGTTCGACGGCAAGGTTGCGACGGTCACGCTGAACCGGCCGGAGCGGAAGAATCCGCTGACTTTCGAATCCTATGCCGAGTTGCGCGACTTCTTCCGCGACCTCGTCTACGCGACCGAGGTCAAGGCGGTGGTCGTCACCGGCGCCGGTGGCAATTTCTGCTCGGGCGGCGACGTGCACGAGATCATCGGCCCGCTGACGAAGATGGAGATGCCCGAACTCCTCGCCTTCACCCGCATGACCGGCGATCTGGTCAAGGCGATGCGCGCCTGTCCGCAGCCGGTGATCGCGGCGATCGACGGCATCTGCGCGGGCGCGGGCGCGATCATGGCGATGGCGTCGGACATCCGGTTCGCAACGCCTGCGACCAAGACCGCCTTCCTGTTCACCCGCGTCGGACTGGCCGGCGCCGATATGGGCGCCTGTGCGATCCTGCCGCGGATCATCGGCCAGGGCCGCGCGTCCGACCTGCTCTTCTCGGGCCGCTCGCTCGGTGCGGAAGAGGGTGAGCGCTGGGGCTTCTACAACCGCATCGTCGCGTCCGAAGAGGTGCTGAACGAGGCGCAGGCCTATGCCGCCATGCTGGCGTCGGGGCCGACCTTCGCGCACGGCATCACCAAGAACCAGCTCAACATCGAATGGGCGATGTCGCTCGACGTCGCGATCGAGGCCGAGGCGCAGGCGCAGTCGATCTGCATGCAGACGCGCGATTTCGAGCGTGCCTACAACGCGTTCGTCGCCAAGTCGAAGCCCGTGTTCGAGGGCAATTGAGATGGCGGACCAGAGCTTCCTGTCCTGGCCCTTCTTCGAGGATCGCCACCGCAGCTACGCCCAGGACCTGGAAGCCTGGTGCCGCAAGAACGCCGACGCGCTTCATCATGAGACGGGCGACGTCGACGCCGACTGCCGCGCGCTCGTGCGCCTGCTGGGCGAGGCGGGTTTCCTGCGTGCGGCGGTTCCGGCCGACTTCGGCGGGCTCAACAGCCCGGTCGACGTCCGAACCCTCTGCCTGACCCGGCAGATATTGGGCTATCATCACGGCCTCGCCGACTTCGCCTTCGCGATGCAGGGGCTCGGCACGGGCGCGATCGGCCTGTTCGGCAGCGATGCGGTCAAGGCCGCCTATCTGCCCAAGGTTGCGCGCGGCGAGATGATCGCGGGCTTCGCCCTGTCCGAGAAGGAAGCGGGCTCCGACGTCGCCGCGATGGCGACCAGCGCGACCAAGGTCGACGGGGGCTGGATCATCAACGGCGAGAAGACGTGGATCTCCAACGGCAGCATCGCCGATATCCTGACGATCTTCGCGCGCAGCGGCGAGGCGCCCGGTGCACGCGGCCTCTCCGCCTTCGTCTTCCCGACCGCGACCGAGGGTTTCTCGGTCACCGAAAAGATTGACGTGATCGCGCCGCATCCGCTGGCGACGATCCGCTTCGACAATTGCTTCGTGCCCGATGATCATCTGCTCGGGGAGCCGGGCCGGGGCTTCATGGTCGCGATGGCGACGCTCGACATGCTGCGCTCGACCGTGGGCGCCGCAGCCCTCGGCTTCGCGCGCCGCGCGACCGACGAGGCGCTCCACCGCGCGACGACCCGCAAGCTGTTCGGCGCGCCGCTGTCGGACCTGCAGCTGACGCAGGCGGCGCTGGCCGACATGGCGCTGGGCAACGACGCCAGCGCGCTGCTGATCTATCGCGCCGCCTGGGCCAAGGACAGCGGCCAGCCGCGCATCACGCGCGAGGCGGCGATGGCGAAGCTCTATGCGACCGACACCGCGCAGCTGACGATCGACAAGGCGGTCCAGTTGTTCGGCGGCGAAGGCGTCGTCAGCGGCAAGATGGTCGAGCGGCTCTATCGCGAGATCCGGGCGCTGCGCATCTACGAAGGCGCCAGCGAAGTACAGAAGGTGGTGATCGCGCGTGCGACGATCGCCGAAGCGCAGGAACAGGCACAGTGAAGACATTGCAACCGGCCGGCTGGCCGCGCCCCAAGGGCTATGCGAACGCGATCGAGACGCGCGGCCGCACCATCTACACCGCCGGTCTGGTCGGCTGGAACGAGGAAGAGAAGTTCGTCGCGAAGGACCTGCCCGGCCAGTTCGAGCAGCTGCTGCGCAACCTCGTAGCGCTGCTCGCCGAGGCGGGGGCGAAGCCCGAGCATGTCGTGCGGATGACCTGGTACGTCACCGACAAGCAGGCCTATCTCGCCGAGGTCCGCCGCATCGGCGAAATCTACCGTGCGATAATGGGGCGTGTCTTCCCGACGATGGCGGTGGTGCAGGTCGTCGCCCTTATGGAAGACGAAGCGCTGATCGAGATCGAGACGACCGCGGTCATCCCCGACTGACATATTTTCATCATTCCGGCCCGACCGTCTGGTGCGCGACGGCCCCGCAAAAAGGAACATGACATGAGCCAGATGAGCCGGTTCGACTGGTCCGACCCTTTCCTGCTCGACGACCAGCTGACCGATGACGAGCGGATGATCCGCGATGCCGCGCGCGCCTATGCGCAGGATCGCCTTCAGCCGCGCGTGATCGACGCTTTCGCGCGCGAGCATACCGATCCGGAGATTTTCCGCGAGATGGGCGCGCAGGGCCTGCTCGGCGTGACCATCCCCGAAGCCTATGGCGGCGCGGGCGCCTCCTATGTCGCCTATGGCCTGGTCGCACGCGAGGTCGAGCGGGTCGATTCCGGCTATCGCTCGATGATGTCGGTGCAGTCGAGCCTCGTCATGTACCCGATCTACAGCTACGGCTCGGAAGAGCAGAAGCAGCGCTATCTGCCGAAGCTGGCCTCGGGCGAATGGATCGGCTGCTTCGGCCTCACCGAGCCCGACGCCGGTTCGGACCCGGGCGGCATGCGCACCCGCGCCACCAAGATCGACGGCGGCTATCGCCTGAACGGCAACAAGACCTGGATCTCCAACTCGCCGATCGCCGACGTATTCGTGATCTGGGCGAAGTCGGACGCACATGACGGCCAGATCCGCGGCTTCGTCGTCGAGAAGGGGACCAAGGGCCTGTCCGCGCCGAAGATCGAGGGCAAATTCTCGCTGCGCGCGTCGATCACCGGCATGATCAATCTCGACGACGTCGAAGTGGGCGAAGATGCGCTGCTGCCGAACGTGCAGGGCCTGAAGGGGCCGTTCGGCTGCCTCAACCGTGCGCGCTACGGCATCTCCTGGGGCTCGCTCGGCGCGGCGGAGTTCTGCTTCCACGCGGCGCGTTCCTACGGCCTCGACCGCAAGCAGTTCGGCCGCCCGCTGGCCGCGACCCAGCTCTACCAGAAGAAGCTGGCCGACATGCTCACCGACATTGCGCTCGGCCTGCAGGCCAGCCTGCGCGTCGGCCGCCTGATGGACGAGGGCCGCTTCGCGCCGGAGATGGTCTCGATCGTCAAGCGCAACAATGTCGGCAAGGCGCTCGACATTGCGCGCATGGCCCGCGACATGCACGGCGGCAACGGCATCTCCGAGGAATATCAGGTGATCCGCCACATGGTGAACCTGGAGACCGTCAACACCTATGAAGGCGCGCACGACGTCCACGCCCTGATCCTGGGGCGCGGCATCACCGACATCGCCGCCTTCTGACGAGGCCCACCCTTCCCCCGGCGACGGGGGAGGGGAGGGAAGGGGTCGTCCGCCACCGCTGCAGGAGCGGCCGGCCCCTTCCCAAAACATTGCAGCATAAGTGCAGCAAAAGGGGGCCGTCGATCCGACGGACCCCTTTTTTGTGCGCAGTATAGGTCGGTGGGGATGGGCGGTCAGGCCGCCAGCAAGTCCTGCAGATGCTGGCCCTTCTCGTCGGCCAGCGCGGTTTCGCGGGCCTGGGCGAGCCAACCGGCCGTGCGTTCGGAGGCGGGCAGCGCGTGGAGGCGCGCGCGGATCGCGGCATAGTTGCGCAGGCCGCGCTCGAACGTGTCGCTATAGCCCTTGATCAGCCGCTGGCAGCGCGCGATCTCGACGGCGAGGGCGTTGTCCGAGAGGGCGGCGTCGCGGATGTCGTGCAGCCATTGCTCGATGCGGTGCTGCTCCTCGCGATAGCGCAGCGTCCGGCGCCGCATGCCGCGCATCCGCGACAGCAGCCAGAGCACGACGAACCAGCGCGCGCGGGTCGTTTCGACATGCCGACCCTTCTGGAAGAAGGGATCGAGCCAACGCTTCAGCCGGTCGGAGGCGAGAATCCTGCCGCCGATCGATTCCGGCAGCGTCTCGCACACTTCCTGAAGGCGCGGGTGCATGAACTCGGTCACGGTCATCAGCTGGTCCGAACCGGCATGGACCTCCTTGCGGACGCGCTCCATGCGGCTCTCTCGCACCTTGAGGTCGGCGACGCGGATCGTGTCCTCATAGCTCATCCACAGCGCCAGATGCCGCGCGGTCTCCTCGGTCAGCAGGAAGGGCGCGGCGTCGAGCGCCGCGACCGCCTCGAGACGGTCGAGATAGAGTTCGGCATACGCCGCGTCCTGATAGTCCATCAGGCGCTGCACCCCATGGAGCGCATTGGCATGGGCGGCGGCCGGAAGCTTCGCCGCGATCCGCGCCGCCAGCGCGCGACCGGCCTCGCTGGTCGGCTGCGGCACGTCATGCTGCACAGCTTCGGGCAGCGTGACCGCGCCCTGCGCCGCGCGCAGCCCCTCGTCGAAACCCTTGAGGTTGGACGGAACCGCGATGCCGCTCTGGCGGATCGCTTCCTCGAAGGCGTCGCGGCCGAAGGGAAGGGTGCCGCTGCCGGCGAGTGCGCCGAACATCACCGCGCTGATCACGCTGCCCGAACGCTCGGTCGCGGCTTCCATGTCGAAGCCGATGAAGCGCTTGGCGCGGCGGCCCGCCGCCTCGATGATCTTGTCGCTGTTGCCGCGCCCGTCGCCCATCGCCGACTTTTCGGCGATCGAATAGACGCGGTGGGTGGAGCTGATCAGCGTGGTGCGGTCGCCGGTGGAGAAGTTGCGCAGCATGGCGCGCCCCGCCTCCATCAGTTCGGACGCGATGACGATGTCGACGTCGCCGGGCACGGGCATCTGCGCCATGATCGGCAGGCGGCCGTCCACGACGCGGGCCAGTTCGATATAATAGACGGTCGAGCCGGTGCGCTGGGCGACGCCGGGCACCGAGGTGCCCTGCGCGAGCCAGCCATGGTGGCGCGCCATTTCCTGGATCCAGTCGGCGAGCACGCCGCCGCCCTGGCCGCCCATGGCGAGGATGGCGATGCAGATGCGGTTGCGGTCCGCAGGGATTACAGCGTTCATCAGAAGGCCCTCGCGGCGCGCGCGCGGTTGTCGCGCTGTTGCAGGAAGCCGATCACGGCGTCGCCGATCCGCTTGCGGAAGCGTTCCCAGCCGGTCGGGTTGGAGACGATGCTCGCCCGGTAGAAGCTGGGGCAGAGCACGGCGGCATGGCTGACCTCGCCGCACAGGCCGCAGCCGACGCAGCTATTCTCGACATGCGCGACCGGGTCGCGCCGCAGCGGATCGGGGTTGGGCTTGATCGTCAGCGACGGGCAGCCCGACAGGCGCACGCAGCTATGATCGCCGGTGCAGGTGTCGGAATCGACGCCGAAGCGCTCGCGCACCACGCGCTTGCCCTCCTTGATCGCCTTGCGCACCGCCGGCTTCTCGCGGCGCTGCTTGTTGAGCATGCATTCGGACTGGGCGACGATGATCTTCGGGCCCTTTTCGGGGCTGGTCAGCGCCTCGCGCAGCGCCGCCGTCATCCGCTTCAGATCATAGGTGCGGTCGATCGTGCGCACCCATTTCGCGCCGATGCCGCGCACCGCGCGCTCGATCGGGTGGCGCGTCGCGCGTTCCTTGTTGTCGGCGCGCGAGGACAGGATGTCCTGGCCACCCGTGGCCGCCGAATAGCCATTGTCGATGATCAGCGTGACGGTGTCGTCCTTGTTGAACACCGCATTGCCGACGCCCGAGGTGAGGCCGTTGTGCCAGAAGCCGCCATCGCCCATCACCGCGATCGCGCGCTTGTCCTTCGGCTTGAACGCCGATGCGCCGGCCGTGCCCAGGCCATAGCCCATCGTCGTGTTGCCGATGTTGAACGGCGGCAGGATCGAGAAGAGGTGGCAGCCGATATCGGCCGACACATGCGCCGGGCCCAGCTCGCGCTCGATCAGCTTCATCGAGGTGAAGACGGGGCGCTCGGGGCAGCCGGTGCAGAAGCCGGCCGGGCGGGCGGGGATCTGCGATGCGACAGGGGCTGGCAGCGGCTCGATCGCCTGCTCGGGCAGGGCCAGCGCGGGCTTCCACTCGGCGAGGAATTTGCGCAGCCCTTCGAGCACGACATGCGCGGTATAGTCGCCCGCGCGCGGCAGCACGTCCTTGCCGACGACGCGCGTCTGCAGGTCGGCGCGGCGGACGAGCGTGTTCAGCTCATGCTCGATGAACTCGGGCTGGCCTTCCTCGATGATCATCACCGCCTTCTTGCCCTGGCAGAAGGCCGCGACCTCCTCGGGGATCAGCGGATAGGTGACGTTGAGGCAGTAGATCGGCAGCTGCGCGGTCCCGAACGCATCGGCCAGACCCAGCAGCTCCATCGCGCGGTTGAGATTGTTGTAGAGGCCGCCCTGGACGATGATGCCGATATCGTCCTGCGCCGGGCCGAACCATTCGTTGAGCTTGTTGTCGCGCACGAAGGCGATGCCCGCCGGCCAGCGCTGCTCGACTTTCTCCACCTCGTGGAGGAAATTGGCCGGCGGCAGCACGATGCGGTTGGTGTCGCGCACCGGGGAGGCGGCGGCCTGGTCGACCGTCATCGCGGGGCGGACATTGTCCTTGGCGATGAAGCTGCCCGTCATGTGGCAGGAGCGGACGCGCAGTTCGAGCATCACCGGCGTGTTCGACGCCTCGGACAGCTGGAAGGCCTGCTCGACCGAATTGACGATGCTGGGCAGGTTGGGGCGCGGATCGAGCAGCCACATCTGCGATTTCATCGCAAAGGCGTGGGTGCGCTCCTGCATGATCGAGGAGCCTTCGCCATAATCCTCGCCGACGATGATCAGCGCGCCGCCCTTCACTCCGCCCGAGGCGACGTTGGACAGCGCGTCCGACGCGACATTGGTGCCGACGACCGATTTCCACGCGACCGCGCCGCGCAGCGGGTAGTTGACCGAGGCGGCGAGCATCGCGGCGGCGGTCGCCTCGCTGGCGCTCGCCTCGAAATGCACGCCCAGGCTTTCGAGCAGGTCGTTCGCATCGGCGAACACGTCCATCAAATGGCTGATCGGCGAGCCCTGATAGCCGCCGACATAGGCGACGCCCGACTGGAGCAGCGCCTTGGTGACGGCAAGGATGCCTTCGCCGACGAACTCCTCGCCGGCGCCGGCTTCCAGCTTCCTGACCTCCGCCTTGAACGACCGCTCCGCCATGGCCCCTGCTCCCCGATCAGGCCGCGACGAGCGCGAGCACGCGCAGCGGGCTGCCCGAGCCGTCGCGGATCTTCAGCGGCGGCGCGACCACGACCGCGCCGGTCGGCGGCAGCTGGTCCAGATTCTCCAGGCACTGCAGGCCATAGAGGCCGGCGGCGTGGAGCAGCGTGTGCGCGGGATAGGGCGGCTCGAGCAGATGCGCCTGGCCGGCGTCGGTACCGATCGTCTCGACCCCGAAGCCCAGGATCTTGCGCTCGTCGATCAGGAAGCGGACCGCCTCGGTGCTCGGCCCCGGCGTGTGCGCGCCATCCTCGCGGCGGTTGGTATAGGCGTCGACGTCGCGCTTCGACCAGTCGGTGCGGAACAGCACCCAGCTGCCCGCCGGGATCGTGCCATGCTGCGCTTCCCACGCCGCGATATGCTCGACCTTCAGCAGGAAGTCCGCATCGGCGGCGGCCTCGGCCGAACAGTCGATCACGACGGCGGGCGCGATCAGCTTTTGCGGCGGCACCTTGTCGACGCTGTTATTCTCGAGCTCTGCGCCCGAGATCCAGTGGACCGGCGCGTCGAAATGCGTGCCGGTATGTTCGCTGACGGTGAAGTTGCTCCAGTACCAGGCGACGCCGCGCTCGTCATAGCGCGAGATTTCCTCGCGCGAGAAGGGCGCGCACTGGCCGAATTCGGGGGGCAGAACGAGGACCGGCGTGTCCTCCGACAGCGTCTGCGTCAGGTCGACGACCCGGATCCGGTCCTGACCGATCGCCGTAGCGAAATCCATAAGCGTCTGCGTGCTGGACATCGTGCTTCCTCCCAAGCAATGAGCAGTCATCAAGCTGACTCGAAAAACTTGCAGATGCAAGTAAAATCCTGATGGGAAGACAAGCGTGGCTAAGGATCTGCGTCCGCTGGGAAATCCGGGGTCGGAAGACTTCCGCGTCGATGCCTATCCCTTCTATCTGCTGAACCGCGCGGTCAGCCGCTACAATGTCGTGATCGAGGCGGAACTGCGCGGGCTGGGAATCGACATCCCCACCTGGCGCGTGCTGATGATCCTCGGCGAACAATCCCCCCTCGCCATCGGCCAGGTCGCCCGATCGGCGGTGATCAACCTGTCGACGATGATGCGCATCGTCGAGCGCATGGCGAAGGCCGGCCTCGTCCAAACCCAGCCGAGCGCACAGGACGGCCGCATCACCGAATTGCTGCTGACCGATGTCGGCCGTGACAAGCTGGCGGCGGCGCGGGGCGTGACGGCGCCGATCTACGAGCGGGTGACGAAGGGCTTCAGCGCGGCGGATTTTGCGCGACTGCTGACGTTGCTGAACCGGTTGTACGAGAATTTGGATTAGGGGGGGCTTGTCGGGCGGCGAGCAGAACCAGCCGTTCGGCTGAACAGCTCGGAATTATGGCTCCGGCCGGAATCGCCAGTTTGGTGGCCACCGCATTGTTACGTGAAGTTTGACCTGCCCGGATAAGAATATCGGAGCCGCACTCCTATCGCCCGACACGTTATCTACGTGAAGCTCCGTTTGACCGTAGTGGCCTAGTTGTTCAATCGGCCTGCCGCGCTATTGGTAGCAAAGCTATACAGTGGAAGGGAACATAATGTCGTTGCGAAGCGTCGGCATTGGAGTGGGTGGCGGCCTCGTTGGTGGGGCGATCGTCTGGCTGGGGCAGACGGGCGAGTTTCATCTGACGCCTTCCGGCATGACATATGCTGATCTCGCCGCCGTGTTGCTGTCGGCAGTTGGCGTGCTTGTTGCCATTTTTGGCGGCATCCTCGCACTAGCGGCCTTCTGGGGTTTCAGCCAACTCAAACGTGATGCGATAAGTGCGGCGGAAAAGACCGGTGCTGCCGAAATTCGCGAACAGATTGAGAACGGTACCGTTCGCGATTATATACAGGGCGAGGTCGGACGATTGGCCGATGAGGAGTTTAACTCGCAACGCATGGATCAGCGCATCAAACGCCGGGTCGATGCGGTGACGTTCGGCCGAGTGGACGCCGACCGTGAGTTGGAAGAAGGAGATGACGAGGCATGAGCCCCGAGTGGAATAGGCTAAGCCCGGAAACCCAAGCTCTTATCGCGCAGTTTCAGGACGAGCCTCCTGTGCGGCTTCCGGAGCTTGCGCGTGCGTTGGGAGTGTCCGTTAAAGCCGCTACGCTCGGGCCTGGTATTTCTGGCGAAATTAGGCCGACCCCCGACGGCGCAGGATATGTCATTCGGATTAACCGGCACGACCCTCCGAAGCGCCAACGGTTTACGGTTGCGCATGAGCTGGCTCATTTTATCCTTCATCGTGACGAAATAGGTAACGGGATAGAGGATGACGTCCTCTATAGATCGGAACTGTCCGACCGACGCGAACAACAGGCCAATCGGTTGGCTGCCGATATTTTGATGCCGGAGGACTTGCTGCTTAATGCCAAGGAAGCCGCAGAAGAAAAGGGCGTAGGGGACGTTCCTTTGTATCTTGCTGAGCTATTTGGCGTATCTGAAGCCGCAATGCGGATCAAAGTCGACCAACGGTAAAGCGGGGGTGATTGGTGGCACTACGTGACTGGGACGATGTCGATTATCTGCCGTTGCTCTCGCTTCGCCCTGCAGAGATGCGAGCGCTAGAGGAACTTCCTAACCTCACGAAGGATCGCTTGCTCCCTGTCGTCCACCTTCGTCCGTGGGTGGCTGCCCACCGACTTGAGAGCGCTACCAATCGCATTGCCGAAGCTTACGGTGATCGTCCCGTCGTGATCGCAATGGGTGAGCGTGAACAGCCCAACGAAAAGCCGGTACATGCCGAATTGCAGGCGCTGCGGAACCACGCTCACGGTTTTCGAGAGTGGTGCTCGTTCTTCGAGCAGAATGAAAACTACATTCCTGCCATGCAGTTTTCCCCCGAAGTAGCAGAGGAAGAGGTGCAGATTGCCCGCCTTTACGGAATGCAGCGTGGGTTGGTTGTAATTATTGAGCGCCCTGCTTTTCCGGCAATCGCCGTAATCGCTAAGCGCGTTGGGGAGCGCTCGCAGGATGGTGAGGGTGTATGCTTCATCATCGATTTTGGTGTTGCAGGAAGGGATCACTTGGAAGTCGCTGCTAGGGCCACGACCTATATCGACACAATTCGTCTCCATGCACCTCAGTCGCATGTCGCCCTGTCGGCATCATCTTTTCCGGACAGCTTTGTTGGCCTCGCGGAACAGCAGATTTATGAACGTCGTTTGTTTGACGCGCTGCCCGTTAGGAACCGCCTGATCTACAGTGATCGAGGTAGCGCAAAGGTGGAGCGGCAAACCGGTGGCGGAGGTTTGCCAGCGCCGCGTATCGATTATCCATTGGCCGCAGAATGGAAATTTTATCGCTGTGACGATGGCACAACCGGTTTTGACGGCTATCGAGAACAGGCTGAAGCTTTAATCGCCACCGAACGCCAAGGTATTTGGAATCCTCGCCTACGGGTGTGGGGGACGCAAATGATTGAGCGAACTGCGGCTGGCGATACATCAGCGATCGGGAGTCCGCAAAAGGCCACGGCTGCAAGGATAAATCTGCATCTTCAGCGCCAGACATTTTACGCTACTCCGGACGACGCCGAAGACACGGACGAGGATTGGTCAGGGTGACGCAGGCATAAAATCGCCTTGGGCTGTCAGCCATTGCGACCAACGAGACTCTCGCTCGGCGGCAGTGCGTCTGGCCTGCTCTCTTGCTTCGGCGAAACGACTGAGAAGAGATAGATCTTCCGGCCGGATCGCTCGGCGAGAAACTGATCGCCAGAAAGTTGCGCTGGTTTCTCCGTACCGTTGCTCCATGGCAGTCCCAAATTCAAGCGAACGGCGTTCTGTCTGGGTCAAAACATCGGTCAGCGCGTTTGGCTCGACTACATTTCGCGGACCAGTGCGTAAAACCTCTAACGTGCCTTCGTCGTTATAGGTCCACAGGGAGCTATCTTGAAGGTGATCTTCCGTGAGGTTGCGGAGGTGGCAGGGCGCGACCACGGCGATTGAGTGGTCGAAATATCGCGAATAGGCGGCCATTTGCGAGGATAGGCGGCGCAATGTATCTCTGGCAGTTTTGATTTCGACGCCAATCGTCGTCTCTGCGAAAATCGCCAAGTCGGCCCTGACGCCGCTGCTACCCAAGGAAAACTCGGAGGTAACCACCGGCTTCTTGCGGCGGCCAGCAGCCTCGCGCACGCGGGTCAAGACAAGTGCTTTTACTTTCGCTTCGTCCATCGTCGCTCCCATGGCCGCCGCATCTAGAAAATTGCTGCCTTGCGTCAAGAGGAACAGGGCGCTCTTGCTCGCGGGAGCCGACATTATGCTAGTGGCGCCATTACCCGCAAGGTTGCACGATAATCCATATAAATTATTGTAAAATAGAGATAATTCATTATTTTTAACCGTGCACCTGTTCAAGAAGCAGAAGCTTCCTCAGTCGGAGGGTACACAGTATCTGCGGTCCGCATTGGTCGAAGCTGCCGGTGCGCAACGCCTGCGAAAACGTTCGGTATGTTCCTATCTTTGCCTTGCACAATGCTGAAGCCAATTGAGACGGGGACAATCACCGCCCCCCTTGGCATCCACCCCATCTTCCCCCATGGCATTACCGTAAACCCCTTGCCCCATGCGGAAAGTGAGTCATGCCTGCCTCCCGATATCCGATCTTCGACACGCTGCGCCTGCCGGTCATCGGTTCGCCGATGTTCATCGTGTCCGGGCCCGAGCTGGTCATCGCGCAGTGCAAGGCAGGGATCGTCGGGAGCTTTCCCGCGCTGAATGCGCGGCCGGCGAGCCAGCTCGACGAGTGGCTGCACCGGATCACCGAAGAGCTGGCGGCGCATGATCGCGCGCATCCCGACCGGCCGGCGGCGCCGTTCGCGGTCAACCAGATCGTCCACCGCTCGAACGACCGGCTCGAGCATGACCTGCAGGTCTGCGCCAAGTGGAAGGTGCCGCTGGTGATCACCTCGCTCGGCGTGCGCGAGGACGTCAATGCCGGGGTGCATGGCTGGGGCGGGATCGTGCTGCACGACGTCATCAACGACCGCTTCGCGCGCAAGGCGGTCGAGCGTGGCGCCGACGGGCTGATCCTCGTCGCGGCGGGCGCGGGCGGGCATGCGGGGACGCTGTCGCCCTTCGCGCTGGTGCAGGAGGTGCGCGAATGGTTCGACGGCCTCGTCGCGTTGTCGGGCGCCATCGCCAATGGCCGGTCGATCCTGGCGGCGCAGGCGCTAGGCGCGGACTTCGCCTATATCGGCTCGCCCTGGATCGCGACGAAGGAGGCGAACGCCGTCGACGGCTACAAACAGGCGATCGTCGAGGCGGGGGCTTCGGACATCGTCTATTCGAGCTATTTTACGGGCGTGCACGGCAATTATCTGCGCTCGTCGATCGTGGCGGCAGGGATGGACCCCGATGCCCTGCCCGAGCGCGACCCGACCGCGATGGATTTCGGCTCGGCCTCCGGCGCCGATGCGAAGGCGTGGCGCGACATCTGGGGATCGGGCCAGGGCGTCGGCGCGGTCAAGGCGGTCGAGAGCGTCGCCGATCGCGTGGCGACGCTGGAGCGCGACTATGGCGCGGCGATCGCCGCTTTGCGCACTAAGGCCAGTTGGCAGGACTTCTCCGGAGCGTGACGACAGGCGCTTTAGGGATTAGCCTGTCCGCAATGACGAGTGATGTAGACTCTGGCGATATCGAGCCCGGCGACATCGAGGCCGGGGACATCGACGCCGACGCTGCGCCGGGAAAGCCGCGCGCCCGCAAGCGCTATGCCAGCCAGGGGATGACCGAGCGCCGCGCGCGCATCATCAATGCCGCGCACAACATCCTCGGCGAGGGCGGGGTGCAGGGCCTGACCATCGAGCGGCTGAGCCGCGAGGCCGACGTCGCGCCGCGGACGCTCTACCGCCTCTATGGCGACAAGGAAGGCGTCATCTTCGCGACGGTGGCCGACCGGCTGCGCGAGGTGCGCCGCCACATCGCGCGCAAGAAGAAGGACTACACCATCGAGGTCGTGTTCAAGGAACTCGACTGGATGGTGGCCGAAATGTACCGGGACTCGCTCTATGCGCGGACGGTGATCGACTTCTTCTTCTCGTCGGTGCCGCGCCCGGCCGCGATCCGCGAGCTCGGCTCGGTCGCCTATAACCGCTTCCGCAACTGGCTCGACCGGGAGATCGAGGCGGGCCATGCCTGCACCGATCTGGACCTGGAGCGGATCGCGCAGGAGCTCGTCGCGACCGAGTTCGTCATCTATCATCGCTGGGCGGTGGGGACGATCGACGGGCCGACCTGCTGCATCGAGCTCCACGCCAATTTCCTGAAGAGCGCGATCCTGTCACTGGAGGGCGAGGTGCGCCGCGACTATGTCGCGCTGCTCGCCGACAAGCACCGCGAGCTGGGGATGAGCGAGATCGGCGCGGCGGCGTCGACCAACCGCGCCGAGCGCGACGCCGGGCTTCACTTCGCCGGCAGGGCGTAGGCGATCAGCTCGTCCGAGCGGGGCGTCTGGAACCACATATGCTGCCCCGATGACACGACCACATACTGGCGGCCGCCGGTGACATAGCTCATCGGCGTGGTCTGGCTGCCGCCGGGCAGACGGTCCTGCCACAGCAGCCTGCCGCTGCGCATGTCGATCGCACGTAGATTGCGGTCCATCGTCGCCGCGATGAAGAGCACGCCGCCGCCCGTCGCGACCGGCCCGCCGATGTTCGGGGTCCCCAGCGTGATATCCACGGGGAGGGGGATCGGCAGGCGATCGTTGATCGTGCCCAGCGGGACATCCCACAGGATGCGGCCGCTGCGCAGATCGATCGCGGTGAGGCCGCCCCAGGGCGGCGGCGTGCAGGGGGCGCCGAGTGGGGAAAGGAGCCACTCGCGCTTTACGTCATAGGGGGTGCCGGCCATCGGCGAGACGTCTTCATGCGCCGACAGCTGGACGGTGCCGCTGCCCCCCGGCTTGCGCGGGCGCAGCTTGATGACCGAGGCGACCCGGCTGCTGTTGACGTAGAAGATCTGCCGCACCGGATCGATCGCGCCGCCGCCCCAATTGGCGCCGCCCGACGCCGCCGGATAGGTGATCGTGCCGCGCGTCGTGATCGGGGTGAACAGCCCTTCGGAGCGATAGCGCGCGATCAGGTCGCGGCACTTGCCCCGGTCCCAGGGGGTGAAGCCCCAGGCCTGGTCGGGGGTGATGCTCTGCGGGACGATCGGTTTGGGCAGGCGCGGGCGCGGCTGGGTGGGGGAGAGCCATTCGCCGGGCACCCCGCCCTGCGGCACGGGCACCTCGTCGATCGGGAAGAGCGGGGCGCCGGTGCGCCGGTCGAGGACGAAGACATAGCCCTGCTTGGTCGGCTGGACGAGCGCGGGGATGCGGCGCCCGCCGCGCGTGATGTCGACCAGCGTCGGCTGGGCCGGGGTGTCATAGTCCCAGATGTCGTGGTGGATCAGCTGGCGGGCCCAGACCAGCTTGCCGGTCGCGGCATCGAGCGCGACCGTGCTGTTGGCGTGGCGATTGTCGCCGGGGCGCAGCCCGCCATAATAATCGGGCGAGGCGCTCGACGTCGGCAGATAGACCATGTTGAGCGCCGGGTCGCCCGCGATCACCGACCAGACATTGGCCGCGCCGGTGGTGCGGCGGCTGTCGCCCATCCAGTCGCGGTCGGGGCCGCCCTCCTGCGGGATCGGGTCGAATGTCCAGATCTGCCGGCCGCTGCGTGCGTCGAAAGCGCGGATAATCCCGCGCGGCGCATTGGCGCGGACATTGTCGAGCACCGACGTGCCGATGACGATGCTGTCGCGCACGATCGCGGCGGGTGCGGCGAGCTTGACCTCGCCGCGATGGTGCAGCTTGCCGGGATCGACGCGCACCGTGCCCTTGTCGCCGAAGCCGGCGCAGGGCCGCCCGGTGCGCGCGTCGAGCGCGATCAACCGCATGTCGACCGTCGCGAGGATGATGCGGGTCGAGCAGGCGGCGGGGGCGCTAGCGGAGGCTGGCGCAGCGCTGTCCTGCCACTGCGAGACGCCCCGGCAGATATATTGGTCGGGCAGCTGGAACCGGGTGTCGATCGCGGCGTCATAGACCCATTTCTCGCGACCCGTGGCGGGGTCGAGCGCGATGACCCGGCCGAAGGGGGTGCAGGTGATCAGCGACCCGGCGGCGAGGATCGGCGTCGTCTCGTTGGTGCTGTTGGTCAGCATCGCATCGGGCCGGCGCGCCAGTTCGCCGGTCGAATAGCGCCAGGCCACCTTCAGATGCGCGACATTGGCGGGGGTGATCTGCGCGGCGGGGGTGTAGCGGGTGCCACCCATCGTGGCGCCCCACTGGTCCCAGCGCGTCTCGCTCGGGCCGCCTTTCGGCAGTTCGAGCGGGCCGAGCGGCGGCATGAGCCGTATCGCCCATCCCACCGCCCAGGTGACGATGACCAGCCCGATGAGGGCCAGTCCGATGCGTGCCACCATTGCCCCCCGCCGTGCCATGTCAGACCGTGATCGTCGCGATATGGGTGCGGACGGTGACCGACTCCCCCTCCTCGACCAGGATCTCGCTGAGCGTCCCGCTGCCCGGCGAGGGCACCTCGACCGTGGTCTTGGCCGCCTCGATCTCGACCAGCGGCTCGCCGGCCTCGACGCCGTCGCCGACCGCCTTCATCCAGCGGACGATCTCCGCATCCTGCATGCCCATGCCGAACTGCGGCAGCAGCACCTTCATATTTGCCATGCTGCTATCTCCTCAGGCGTCGACGGTTTCGCGCGCGCCGACCAGCCGGCGGGCGGCGTCGATGATGCGCTCGGCACTCGGGTAGAGCGCCTTTTCGATCAGCGGGGAGAAGGGGACATGCGTCTCCGCCGTCGCGATGCGCAGCACCGGGCCGCGCAGCGAACTGAAGGCATGTTCGGCGATGAGGGCGGCGATCTCGCTGCCCGCGCTGCAGCTCTGGTGCGCCGGGTCGACGGTGATCGCGCGGCCGGTCTTGCGGACCGAGCGCAGGATGATCTCCTTGTCGAGCGGGACCAGGCTGCGCGGGTCGACGACCTCGGCCGAGATGCCCTCCTTCGCCAGCGTCGCGGCGGCCTTGAGCGCGAGCGGGACGCCGCCGCCGATCGCGATGATCGACAGGTCGGTGCCTTCGCGCTTGATGTCGCCCTTGCCCAGCGGGATCAGGAAGTCGGGATCGTCGGGCATGTCCGACTTCGACGTCCAGCAGGTCGAATCCTCGAAGCACAGCACGGGATCGTCGTCGCGCACCGCCGCCTTGAGCATCCCCTTCATGTCGTAGGCGGTCGACGGGACCATGATCTTCAGCCCCGGCACGTTCATGAACATCGAATAGTTGCGGTCCGAATGCTGCGCAGCATTGGAGTTGCCGTAGAACAGGCAGCTGCGGATCACCAGCGGCAGCCGCGCCTGCCCGCCATAGATGTAGCGCGACTTGGCGATGATGCTCATGATCTGGTCCATCGCCGGATAGAGGAAGGACGAGATCGTCGCGTCGACGATCGGCCGCATCCCCACCATCGACGCGCCGGCGGCGGCGCCGATGAAGCCGTTCTCCGAGATCGGGGTGTCGCGGACGCGTTCGGTGCCGAAGGCTTCGACGAAGCCGGTGGTCGTGCCGAACACGTTGCAGATGATGTCCTCGCCCATGATGAAGACGCGCTCGTCGCGGGTCATCTCTTCCATCTGGGCCTGCCGGATAGCTTCCAGGAACGTCACTTTTGCCATGATGATCCTCTCCTCAGGCCTTGATGAAATCGGGGATGGGGAGGCGGTCGACGAACACGTCGTCGAAGGCTTCCTCCTGGGTGGGATAGGCGCTGTCGCGCGCGAACTGCAGCGCGTCGGCGACCTCGTCGGCGACCTCCTTCTCGATCCGGTCGAGGATGTCGGCGGCCGTGCCGGCGGCGATCAGCTTGGCGCGGTAGAGCTTGAGCGGATCGCGCTCGCGCCACTCGTCGACCTCGGCGCCGCGATCGAGCAGGATCCGGCCCATGTTCACCGCATGGTCGGCATAGCGATAGGTCTTGGTCTCGACGAAGGTCGGCCCTCCGCCCGTCCGCGCTCTTTCGACCGCCTCGGCGACGGCAGCCTCGACCGCGTCGACATCCTGGCCGTCGACGATGATGGAGGGCATGCCATAGGCCTTGGCGCGCTCGGCGATGTCCTTGACCGGCACCGCGACGCTCGCCGGGGTCGACACGGCATAACCGTTATTCTCGCAGACGAAGATCGCGGGCAGCTTCCAGATCGCGGCGATGTTCAGCCCCTCGTGAAAGGCGCCTTCGTTGGTGGCGCCATCGCCGAAGAAGCACAGCGCGACGCGGCCATTGCCCTGCATCTTCGAACCGAGCGCCGCGCCCGCCGCGACGGGCACGCCCGAGCCGACGATGCTGGTCTCGCCCAGGCTGCCGACCGAGAAGTCGGACAGGTGCATCGACCCGCCCTTGCCCTTGCAGATGCCGGTCGCCTTGCCGAGCAGTTCGGCCATCAGCGGCCGCAGCTTGGCGCCCTTGGCGATCGGGTGGCCATGGCTGCGGTGGGTGCCGACCATATAGTCCTCGGTGTTCAGCGCCATGCAGGCGCCGACGCCCGAGGCTTCCTGCCCGGCATAGGTGTGGAGCGCGCCGGGAATCTCGCCCTGCGCGTGGATCGCCTCGGCAAGATCCTCGAACTGGCGGATGCGCTGCATCCGGCGATATTTCTCGAGACTGCGGTCATTCTGTCCGTCGGTCATGACGTTCCTTTCAGGCGGGTTCGGCGACGCGCGCGGGCGCGTCGGCGACGATCAGTTCGAGCGGGGCCGCGTACATCGGCTCCGCCCCGTTGGCGGTGATCGCGTAGACATTCTCCATGTGGCAGGGGCCGAGCTTCGCGCCGAAGAACAGGCTGTCGAGGCTGATCAGCATGTCCTCCTCCATCACGAAGCCCTGCTTGACGCCGGCGAGCCCGGCCGCCGGATAGGCGAGCGGGATTTCCAGCGGCATCAGGCCGATGCCATGCGCCACGACGAGCAGCTTCTCGGGCGCGGCAACGCCCTTGGCTTTCAGATGCTCATAGCCGATCGCCGGCAGGTTGTTGGTCGAGACGCCGGGGCGGAGCCGGTCGGCCATCAGCAGGAAGGCGTCGCGCAATATGTCGTGCAGCCGCTGATAATCGTCCGACGGCTTCCCGATCACCGCCGTCCGGTTGATGTCGATCCAGAAGCCGTCGAGCACGCCCTGCGTCTCGAGAATGACGATGTCGCCGCGCCGCAGCGTGCGTCCGCCCGAGGTGCGGAACAGGTCGGGGATGAACTCGTCCTGGTCATAGGCGCCGCCGAACAGCATCGCGCCCTCGTCGACCGGAATGACCCCGTTGCGCACCATGAAGTCGCAGATGCCGGCCTGAACGTCGTTCCAGTCGGCGCCCTCGTGGAGCAGCGAACCGGCATGCGCGATCACCCGGTCGGCCATATTGCCGACCTTCCGATAGCGGGAGAGTTCCTCCTGCGTCTTCACCACGCGCACGCGCATCATGAAGTCGAGCGCGTCGACATGCGTGTGCGGCACCTGGCGCGCGACGGCGGCGGAGACGCGATGCTCGTCGAACCCGATGCGCCTGCCCGCCATGCCATGATCCGCCAGCGCGCGGGTGATCGCCGCCGCGATGTCGGGCTGGCACTCGCCCCGGATCGCGCCTGCGACCGACATAGCGTCGTCGGCAAGGCGGCTGCCCTTGCGGTCGGGATCGACATAGCGGCTGACCTCGCAGAAGTTCAGCATCTCGAAGGTGCGGATCTCGTCATAGGTGCAGGCGTCGGCGCGCGCGCGGTTGAGCACCGCGACGATGCCGACATTGGCCTCGGGAATGACGAGGGTCACTGGCTTTGCCGGATCGGCGAAGACGATGGCACCGGCGAAGGGCTCCATCTGCGTCCAGCGTTCGAGGACCGAATGATAGCCGGTGGCGTAGCGCACGTCGTGCGGATGGGTCAGTACGACCGCGTCCAGCCCCTCGGCGCCCAGCATCGACCGCAGCCGCTCTGCGCGGGGATTGGCCATGTCAGGCGGCCTCGTGCTGGGCCGGAACGGCGTCGCCCGAAATGTCGGGCTGGTCCTTGCCCTGGTGCAGGTCGCGCAGGAACTCGTGGTTCATGATGAACCGCACCTCGCCCGCATCGTCGGTATAGGCGACCGCGCCGTGCCCCAGGAACAGATATTCGGTCGGCTCGACGCAATGCGCCTCGGCGTGGCGCGAGCCGATCGGCTCATAGCCATAGGTGCCGGCGGGGGCCGAGCCGACGTCATAGATCAGTTCGCCCTTGGTCACGAAATATTGGCCATGGCCGAGATGCCAGTGCGGCGCGAAGGTGGCGCCCGGTTCCATCTGCACCCACAGCACCCAGTCGCCCGTCTCCTCGCTGTAGCGGAGCAGGCGGATGGTGGTGCCCGAACCCAGCTGGTGCGGCTTCGCGTCGGCGATGTTGACGATCAGGTCGCCGAGCTTTCCCGGATCATGTTCGATGGTCATCGTTCTCGTCCCTTCGGTTACATCGTTGCGGTCAGGCCCTCGTCGGCGATGATCACCGCGCCGTGGATGGCGCTCGATTTCGGATCGGCGAGGAAGCAGATGACCTCCGCCATCTGGGCGGGGTCCATGAAGAAGATGCCGCGCGGGGAGGGGTGGTCCTCCATCAGCGCGGCGATGGCCTTTTCGCCTTCGGGCGTGCGCAGGCCGGCGGTCAGCGGGGTCGCGACCGACCCCGGGCAGACGCAGTTGATGCGAATGCCCTTCGAGCCCAGCTCGGCGGCCAGCGTGCGGGCGAGCATGGCGACGCCGGCCTTCGACGCCGAATAGGCGCTGTCGCCCGCGCGTCCGGCGATGCCCGAGACCGAGCCGACGAAGATCACCGATCCGGCACGCTTCTCCAGCATCGCGGGCAGCACCGTATGGGTGACGTAGAAGCTGCCCTTTAGGTTGACGTCGATATGCCGGTCGAACAGCGACAGCGGGCTTTCGGGAACCGGATTGGGCGCCCAGATCGCGGCATTGTTGACCAGGATGTCGACGCTGCCCGCATCCGCAGTCAGTTCCTCGACCGCGCGGGCGACCGCGCTCGCATCGGCGATGTCGACATGCCGGCCCGCTGCGATCAGGCCGCTGCGCGCAACCGCGTCGATGTCCGCCTGCGGCACGTTGGACAGCACCAGCACCTTCGCGCCATCGCGCGTGAGTTGCGCGCTGACCGCCTCGCCGATGCCCGACGTGCCGCCCGTGACGAGCGCCACCTTTCCGGCGAAGCGGCTCATTGCGCGGTATATCCGCCGTCGACGACCAGTTCGGAGCCCTGCATGTAGCCGGCCTCGTCCGATGCCAGGAAGCGCACCGCCTTGGCGATGTCGATCGGGTCGGCCATGCGGCCGATCGGATGGGCCGGCGCCATGCCGTCGAGAGCCGCCTGCACCGAGGGGAAGAAGCCCTCGTCGACGAAGCGCTGCATGATGTGGTCGACCATCCCGGTCTTCACGCCCGAGGGATGGACGGTGTTGATCCGGATCTTCTGCCCGAGCGCGGAGAACTCCATCGCGCAGGCCTTGGAGAACAGCCGCACCGCGCCCTTCGATGCGCAATAGCCGGTGTGGAGCGCCGAGCCGATCAGGCCGGCGACCGAGGATATGATGATGATCGAGCTGCCATGCGGTGTCGTAGCACCCGTGCGGGCCATCAGATCGGCGGCGACCTTGGTGCCGAGGAAGGGGCCGTCGACATTGACAGCCATCTGCTTGCGCCATTGCTCCAGCGTGGTGTTGGCGAGCCGCTCGACCACCGCTATCCCCGCGACATGGACGAGGACGTCGAGACGTCCGTCGGTTGTCTCGACATCCGAAACGACTTTCTGCCAGTCGCCTTCGTCGGTGACGTCGAGCTTCAGATAGCGACTATTCGGTACCGCTTTTGTGAAGGCGCTGCCGTCATCGACCATGTCGGCGCCGACCACGGTCGCGCCGGCTTCGGCGAGCGCGGAGGATATCACGCTGCCGATGCCGCCGGTGCAGCCGGTGACGAGCGCGACGCGTCCTTCGAGCGATCCGATCATATAGTCTCTCCTTCGATGTCTTTTTCGGTAATCGGGGTGCACAGGCGGATTTCAGGCTCGCCGTCGACGCAGTCCCAGCCGGCCGCCGACATCGCGACATGATAGGGCATGTCTGCATGGGCGGCCTGCGCCTCGGCGGTGGCGAACAGTTCGGTGAAGAAGAACAGATTGGCGTCGTCCTGCGCGCGCATCACCTGCCAGATCAGGGCTTCGGGCTCATTGGCGCGCACATCCCTCTGGAGCTTGGCGACGAGACGTGCGAACTCCTCGGCCCGTCCTGGCTTGGTCCTGACGATCATGACGACACCGATCATTCGGAGAGTCTCCCTTGGTGAACATGGAATGGCTGCAGCAGGCGGCGAAGCTGGCGCAGGGGGCGGATCCGAAGGCTGCGGTTCCGCTCGTCGAGCGCCTGCTGCGGCAGGCTCCCGGCGATCCCGACGTGCAGACCGTGGCTGGAATTGCTGCGCAGCGAAGCGGCGATATCGAGGCGGCGCTGGCGCATTTTGCCGCCGCGCGATCGGCCGATCCGACGAACCCCGCGCGGCTGGTCAACCAGGCGGTGGCGCTCAAGCAGGCGGGGCGCCTCGACGAGGCCATCGCCGCCCTGCGCCGCTCGCTCGACTTGCGGCCCGATGCACCCGTGGCGCTCGCCAATCTCGGTTCCTGCCTGATCGCGGCCGACCGGGCCGACGAAGCCCTCGAGCCGCTGCGGCAGGCCGTCGCGGTCCAGCCCGACCATGTCGAAGCCTGGAACAATCTCGGCGTCGCGCTGGCCAATGTCGGCAAACCCGCCGACGCGGTGCAGGCCTATCGGCGGTCGCTCACGCTGCGCCCAAGTTACGCCGAGGCCGCACTCAATCTGGTCGACGCACTGGTCGCGCAGGGCGAGCCTGCCGATGCGGAGGCACTGGTGAAGAGGCTGCTGGCGGCGATGCCGGGACACCCGCGCGCTTCCAACCAGCTGGCGTCGATGCTCGACGGCCGAGGCGATCTGGCCGGGGCCATCGCCCTGTATCGCAAGGCGCTCGAACGCGGACCGAACCATGCGCTGGGAATCAATCTCGCGATGGCGCTGCTTCGTGCCGGCGGGCCTCGCGAAGCGCTGTCGGTGTGCGATGCGCTGATGGCGGCATCGCCGAGCATCACCACGCCGCTGGCGCTGCGCTGCGCCGCGCTGGAACGTCTGGGGGAGAGGGACGCACTGGCCGAACTGATGGCGCTCGACCGTTTCGTTACCGTGATCGATATCGATCAGGTCGATGGCTTCGACAGCATGGCGGACTTCGATGCTGCGCTGCTCGCCGAGTTGGAGGCGCATCCGTCGCTCACCTTCGAGCCCGAAGGTCTGGTGACCCGCGCCGGCCGGCAGAGCGATGATCTCGCGCATGACGAGAGCCCGGCGATCGCTGAGCTCGCGCGGCTGGCGCGCCAGGCGCTGGGGACCAGGCATGAGGCCCAGCGGGGCGACGACCACCCCTGGCTGCGGGCTCGCCCCGACGACTGGTCGCTGACCTTGTGGGGCACGATCCTGACACCCGGCGGCGAAGTCGGGGCGCATATCCACGCGCCGAACTGGCTGTCGGGCGTCTATTATCCGGCCTTCCGGCCACCCGCTGGTGGCGGCACCGAGGGCTGGTTCGCGATCGGCGCACTGCCGGAGGCGCTGGGGGGGGGCGGCACGCTCCACCTGCGCGAACCGCGTGCCGGTCGGATGATCCTGTTTCCGTCCTATCTCTGGCACTGCACGCTTCCATTCGGCGGGGAAGAGCCGCGCATCAGCTTCGCCTTCGATCTGGTGCCAAAGGGCACGGGCAATCGCCACAGGCTGCGGCGACGCGCCGTGCAGGGATGATGGTCCGGCTCGCCGCCCCTTTGGCCGCGAGGTTTGGGAAGACGGCTTCGGAGGAACGAGCCGGACCACCAGGCGGCCTCAGAGCTTCACGCCAAGCTCGATCCCGAACGAGCGGGGCGGAGCATAGTTGGTGAAGTTGAAGAGGCCGGCCACCGAGTTGGCCGAAACGCGGTAGGTTTCGTCCAGAAGGTTGCGGGTGAAGACCGACACCCGATAGCGTTCGGTGGGATCGGACCACTGGATGCTGGCACCCACCAGAGTGCGCGCCTCACCCTGGGTGAAGGGCGCGTTCAGCGTGACCGATTCATACTGCGCCTGATAATTGACGTCGGCGTTGAGGCTGACCTGTCCCCAGTCGGTCGGCGGGAAGGCGTAGTTGGCTGTCGCGTTGGCGGTCCATTTGGGGACGTTGCGCAGCTTCAGGTTCGACGCGTCGTCATTTGTCCCGTCGCCGTTTACGTCGGTGAAGAACTCCAGATATTTCGCCTTCTGATAGCCGAGCGAGGCTCCCAGCGTCAGGCCATCGACCGGCACAGCGCTGGCTTCCAGTTCGAGGCCATAGACCTCGGCCTTGCCGGCGTTGGTGGTGCGCGTCTCCTGTCCGGGCAGGCCGGTGATCGGGTCGATGAAGGGCACCACGGCGTCGCGCTGCAGGTCGTCATATTTCACGTAGAAAGCGGCGACGTTGAAGCGCAGGCGGCGGTCGGCCGTTTCGGTCTTCAGGCCGAATTCGAAACTGTCGGCGGTTTCCTCGCGGAAGGGTAACGCCGATGTCGCCGACATCGCCTGCTCATTGTAGCCGCCCGACTTGTAGCCTTGGCTGTAGGTGAAGTAATTGTTCACCCCGTCGGTGATTTCCCAGCGATAGCCGGCGCGGAAGGTCGGCTTTGAGAAGCTGGCCTTGTCCGAATATTCGGGCCAGAATCCGCCCTGCACGATCGAACGGCGCACCTGCGGGCGGACCGAGAAGGTCTTCTTTTCCTTGGTGTAGCGCCCGCCGAGGAAGACCGAGAAGGGATCGCTGACCTTATACTCCGCCTCGCCGAACGCCGCATAGCTGTCGACCTTGTAGTCGGCGGTCGAGATATTGGGGTCGGTGAGCGCGGTCGGATCGCCGAGGAAGCGGAGGAAGCCGAGGAAGGAGGTCGCGTTCGCGTCGAGCTTTTGGCCCCAGTACATCGATCCGACGGTGAACTTCAGCTTGTCGGAGAAGTCGGACGAGAAGCGCGCTTCGAGGCTGTACTGATCGCGGGTATCGTCGCGGGTCGACACGAACAGATAGGCGCTTTCACCGGTATAGTCGGACGGCAGGCTCGATTTCACCTTGCGATAGCCGCCGACGACGGTCAGCGAGCCGATGTCCTGCATATTATGCTCGACGCGCACATAGCCGCCGTCGACATTGATGCGGTGGCCGTTGAGCGTGCCAGGGCAGGTCGGTGCGTTGGCATTGCCGCGGCACAAAGTCGTACCAGTATCGAACGGGCTGGCGCCCGTCGTCTGGATGCCGGGGAAGCCGAGCACATCGAACAGGAATCCGGCGGGAGATTCGTTGACGCTCGGCGGGGAGTCGCCGCGGTCGCGCAGCATTTCGTATGTGAAAAGGACGTTGGTGTCGGGTCCCGGCTCCCACAGCAGTTTGGCGCGGCCGCTGAAATAGCGCGTGCCGCCCCAGCGCTGGCCGCGCGCGGGCACGTCCATCGGGATGAAATCGACATTGTTGGTCTTGGTCAGGCGATAATAGCCGTCGCTCTCCTGAAAGGAGCCGGCGACGCGGAAGAACAGATTGTCGGCCAGCGGCAGGTTGATCGCGGCCTTCACGTCCTTGGTGTTGAAGCTCGAATAGCCGAGCCGCATTTCGGCGCCGAAGGTCTTTTCGGGGCGCTTGGTGATCACGTTGACGACGCCGCCGACGGTGTTCTTGCCGAACAGCGTGCCTTGCGGGCCGCGCAGCACTTCGATCCGGTCGATGTCGAACAGGTCGAACAGCTGGGTCTGGACGTGGGCGAGCACGAAATCGTCGACGACGACGCCGACTGCCGGCTCGAAGGTCAGGATGATGTCGCCGGTCGACTGGCCGCGAATGCCGATCGAGGCTGCGTTGAAGCCGGGTACATTGGTGATGACGACGTTGGGAACGTCCCCGGCCAGCGCGCGGATATCGGTCGCGAACTTGCGGTCGATCGCTGCCGAGGAGAAGGCGGTGACCGCGACCGGCGTGTCCTGCAGGGACTCACGGACGCGGCGGGCGGTGACGACGATGTCTTCCAGGCCGGCCGCCTGGCCCTGCCGTTCCGGTTCGGGCGCGGTCTGCGCCAGCGCCACGGTGCTCGTCGATGTCAAGAAGGCGATAGTCGCCGTTCCCAGGGCGCGCGTCGCACCCCGGAGCAGTCCTTTCATGGCTCTCTCTCCGTCCCTTCGGGACCGTCCGCTGCTTGCGAGCGAATCGGCTGCCCCTCCTCACGATCCATCCGATCGCGCTCATAAAGGAACATAGATGTTCATTTTTGAAAAGGGCAAAAAACATGCATGAATGATTTTTTCATGGAAGGGCAGATGGTGCATCGAAGCGTCCCGCTATCCCTCTGAAAAACAGATATTATCTGCGTGCTTTCATCGCTGGGCCGGATCGCGACATGATGCTCCGCCATGGGCTTTTCGCCGGTCTTTGTCTGCTCGGTTACCGTCTATGTCGTCAGCTCATGCTGCGCAGCATGACGCTTTTCCGGTGAAAGCGAGCTCGTTCTTGCCCTTGACCGGAGACCGGCTACCGGCTGGAGTCTCCGGCGCAGCGGTCCGGTCGGCCGCAGAAGGAGAAGTGCGTGATCCGGAAACATGCTCCCTGGGCTCTGCTGGCGGCTATCGGCGCCTTCGCGCTCGCCGTCGTGGCGACGAGCCGGGGCGAGATGATCAACGCGCTGTGGATTGTCACCGCAGCGATCAGCGTCTTCCTGATCGGCTATCGCTATTATGCGCTGTTCATCGCGCGCACCGTGATGCGGCTCGATGGCGCGCGGCCGACACCGGCGGTCCGCCGGGGCGACGGGCTCGATTATGTCCCGACCGAACGGAGCGTGCTGTTCGGCCACCACTTCGCGGCGATCGCCGGGGCGGGGCCGCTGGTGGGGCCGGTGCTCGCAGCGCAGATGGGCTATCTGCCTGGCACGCTCTGGATACTCGCCGGAGTCGTGCTGGCGGGGGCCGTGCAGGACTTCATGATCCTGTTCATCTCGATGCGCCGCGACGGCCGCTCGCTCGGCGAGCTCGTGCGCATGGAAATGGGCATGGCCGCCGGCACGATCGCGCTGATCGGGGCCTTCATGATCATGGTGATCATCCTCGCGGTGCTCGCGCTGATCGTCGTCAAGGCACTCGCCGAAAGCCCCTGGGGCAGCTTCACCGTCGCCGCCACGGTGCCGCTGGCGCTGATGATGGGCGTCTATACCCGCTGGATCCGGCCCGGCCGGATCGGCGAGGTGTCGCTGTTCGGCCTCGTTGGCCTGATCGCCGCGATCATCTTCGGGCAATCGGTCGCGCAGTCATCGGTGTGGGGACCGGCCTTCACTTTCACCCCACTGCAGCTCTGCTGGATATTGATCGGCTATGGCGGCATCGCGGCGATCCTGCCGGTGTGGCTGCTGCTGGCTCCGCGCGACTATCTGTCCACCTTCCTCAAGATCGGCGCGATCGCCGCGCTGGCAATCGGCATCGTGGTCATGGCCCCGCCACTGCGCATGCCACCGTTGACGCAGTTCATCGGCGGGGGCGGGCCGGTCTGGTCCGGCGGGCTCTTCCCCTTCCTGTTCATCACCATCGCCTGCGGCGCGGTGTCGGGGTTCCACGCGCTGATCTCGAGCGGCACCACGCCCAAGCTGATCGCCAGCGAGGATCATGCGCCGGTCATCGGCTATGGCGCGATGCTGATGGAGGCCTTCGTCGCGATCATGGCGCTCGTCGGCGCGGCGATCCTCGATCCAGGAATCTACTTCGCGATGAACAGCCCGGCCGCAGTGCTCGGGAGCGATCCCGCCAGTGCGGCGGCCGCCGTAACGGCCATGGGCTTCCCGATCGCGCCGGACGTACTGACCCAGGCCGCGAAGGACGTCGGCGAGGCGACGATCATCTCCCGCACCGGCGGCGCCCCGACGCTCGCGGTCGCGATGGCGGAGATCTTCAGCCATGTGATCGGGGGCAACGCGATGAAGGCCTTCTGGTACCATTTCGCGATCCTGTTCGAGGCGCTGTTCATCCTGACGGCGGTCGACGCCGGTACCCGGGCGGGCCGCTTCATGCTGCAGGACCTGATCGGCACGGTGGTCCCGTCCTTCCGCGACAGCGGCGCGATGGTGCCGGGCCTGATCGCCACGGCTTTGTGCGTCGGCGCCTGGGGCTTCTTCCTCCATCAGGGCGTCACCGATCCGTTGGGCGGGGTGAACACGCTCTGGCCCGTGTTCGGCATCTCGAACCAGATGCTCGCGGCGATCGCGCTGATGCTGGCGACGGTCGTGCTCTTCCGGATGAAGCAGGATCGCTATGCGTGGGTCACGATGCTCCCGACCGCCTGGCTGCTGATCTGCACGACGTCGGCGGGCTGGCTGAAAATCTTCTCGAGCGACCCGAAGGTCGGCTTCCTCGCCCACGCCACACGCTTCTCCGAGGCGGCGGAACGAGGCGAGGTGCTGGCCCCTGCCAAGTCGGCCGAGCAGATGGCGCGGATCATTTTCAACGATCGCGTCGATGCCGGGCTCTGCACGCTGTTCCTAGTCGTCGTTCTGGCGATCGCCCTTTTCGCGGTGCGCAGTTGCCTCGCCGCGCGCCGGCTCGATCGGCCGAGCGTGCATGAGATCGGTGGGGAGGCGGCCGTCTGATGGGCGAGCTGTTCGGGCTGATCGCGCGGACTGCGCGGATGATGGTCGGTCTGCCCGACTATGGCGCCTATCTGCGCCATATGGCCGAGCATCACCCGGATCAGGCGCCGATGGACCGCACCGCCTTCTTCCGCAACCGGCAGGACGCGCGCTATCGCGGCGGCGGCGGGCGCTGCTGCTGACGGCCGGCCTTCAGAGCCTGACCGTCAGCAGCCAGTCCGTCAGATGCGCGTGCCGCCGCGCGCCTCGACCATGTCCTGGCGATTATTGTCGAAATCGCTCGCATCGTGCCGTTCGCGCAGCTGCATGTCCGAGCTGCCAGTGGCGCGGTTGACGATGCGCCCGCGCTGGACGGCGGGGCGTTCGGAGACTTCGGATACCCAGCGGTCGAGATGCTGATATTCGTGGACCGACAGGAATTCCTGCGCGCCATAGGCATCGCGCATGATCCCGCCATACCAGGGGAAGATCGCGATGTCGGCGATCGTGTAGTCGTCGCCTGCCATGAAGCGGTTGCGCTCCAGATGGGTGTCGAGCACGTGGAGCTGACGCTTGGTTTCCATCGCGAAGCGGTCGATCGCATATTCGATCTTGATCGGGGCATAGGCATAGAAATGGCCGAGGCCGCCGCCGACATAGGGCGCCGACCCCATCTGCCACATCAGCCAGTTCATCGTCTCCGCGCGGCGGTGGAGATCGGTCGGCAGGAAGGCGCCGAACTTCTCGGCGAGGTAGAAGAGGATCGAGCCGCTTTCGAACAGGCGCACCTTCGGATCGACCGAGCGGTCGATCATGGCGGGGATCTTCGAATTGGGATTGATCGCAACGAAGTCGCTCCCGAACTGCGCGCCTTCCTGGATCGGAATCAGCCACGCGTCATATTCGGCCCCGGCATGGCCGAGCGCGAGCAACTCCTCGAGCATGATCGTGACCTTCTGGCCGTTCGGCGTGCCGAGCGAATAGAGCTGCAGCGGGTGCTTGCCGACCGGCAGTTCCTTGTCGTGGGTAGCCCCCGAAACGGGCCGGTTGATGCTGGCGAAGGCGCCGCCGCTCGGCTTCTCCCAGGTCCAGACGCGGGGCGGGACATAGCCCGCGGGGAAGTTGTTGGCGGGGTTCTGATCGGCCATATCTCGTTCCTTGGGAGATTATATGTTGGGCAAGGCCAAGCCGGAGGCTATGGCCGGGGGCAAGCAGACATGATCGCAAAGATCGTATCGCGGCCAGAAAGTTCAACCACCGCCCGGCCGCGCACAAGGAAGAGGAGGGTAGCCATGCGGGTCAACGCACTCGACCATGTCAACATCGTCACGGCCGATCTCGACGGCACGGCGCGCTTCTATGCCGACCTGCTGTCGCTCGAGCGCCGCGACGGTCCGGCACCGCTTCTGCCCGAACATGTGCAGTGGATGTACGATGCCGGCGGCCGGCCGATCCTTCATCTGAACGGCATGGACTGCCCGCGCTTCTACGACCGCCCGGTCGAGGCCGGGCCGACCGGGCCGATCCACCATGTCGCGCTCAATTGCTCGGGCTTCGAAGAGGTGCGCGCGCGGCTGGATGCGATGGGGGCCGATTACCGGACCAACAGGGCGGACTCGTTCGGGCTGAAGCAGATCTTCACGCAGGACCCGAATGGGGTGCTGCTCGAACTCAACTTCTTCGAGGGGCCTGCGTCAGCCTGAGTTCCGCTTGCGGCTGGCTCAGCACCTCCGCCTTGGCGAGGCATTCGCGCCATTCGCTCGCCTCGCCCGAATCCGCGACGACGCCCGACCCGATGCCATAACGGGCAAAGGAGGCGCCGGTCGGCCAGTCGAGGGTACGGATCGCGACGTTGAACTCGGCCGATCCATCGGGCGCGAACCAGCCGATCGACCCGGTATAGATGCCGCGAGTGTGGGGTTCGACCGCCAGGATCGCCTCGGTCGCGCGGATCTTGGGCGCGCCGGTGATCGATCCGCAGGGAAAGAGTGCGCGCAGCAGCGCCTCGGCGCCGATTTCCGGACGCAAGGTGCCGGTGACGGTAGAGGTCATCTGGTGGATCGTCGGATAGGTCTCGATATCGAACAGGCGCGGGACCGAGACGCTGCCGGGCACGCAGAGGCGGGCGATGTCGTTGCGCAGAAGATCGACGATCATCAGATTCTCGGCCTGCTGCTTGGGATCGTCCGACAGCGCGGCGACGGCGAGCCGGTCCTTTTCCGCATTGGCACCGCGCGTTGCCGTTCCCTTCATCGGCCGGCATTCGATCGCCTGTCCGTCGCGGCGGAAGAACAGCTCGGGCGAAAAGGACAGGATCGACCGGTCGGCGGTGCGGAGGATGCCGCCATGCGGTGCGCGGGCCTGATCGCGCAGGGCCGCATAGAGTGCCACGGGGTCGCCGCTGACGGGGACCCGGCAAGGGAAGGTCAGGTTGATCTGATAGACATCGCCGGCCGCGATGAGGCGCTGAACCTCCGCGAAGGCGGCCGCATAGGCGTGTCGCTCGATCAGCGGCTCTGCCGGGCCCGCAGCAGCGCCCCCCGCTTCGAGAGTCTTCGTCCAGTCGTCGGGCAGATCGGTAAAGCTCTCGAACAGACCGAACCACAGCAAGGGTCCACGCTCCGGCAGCAGCGGGCTGGCCAGCGCGGCCAGCCTTGGTTCGAGTGCAAGGCCCGCCTCGAAGGTCAGATAGCCCGCCGCGTGCAATCCATTCGCCAGAGCCTCGTCGAGGCGGGTCAGCGCACCGCCGACCTCCGCGACCGTCCAGGCGACGATCATCTCGACCGGTCTGGCATAGAGCCGGTCCCTGCCCGACGCGGCCAGGACGGCAAAGCTGCCCGACAGATCGGGGACAGAGAGCATGGGTAAGTTCAGGCGCCCCGCGCCAGCGCGATCGTCGAGCGTGCGACGCCGTTGGGCAGCGCCCCCGGCTTCGCCACCGATATCTCGGCGCGCATCACGCGAGGATCGGCCAGCAGCGCTTCCCCCAGCTGCCGGGCGAAATTCTCGATCAGGCCGATGCTCGTGTCGGCGAGGCGCCGGCATTCCTCGACGATGCGGTTATAATCGATCGTGTCGTCGATCGTGTCGGCCTCGGGCGGCAATATGTCGAGCTGCACCGCGACGATCAGCGACTGGCGCCGGTTCTTCTCATGACTGTGCACACCGATGAACGCCTCGACGCGGATGTCGTCGACGCACACGCGCTGGTGCAGGACGACCGGAGCCGAGCGGCTGCGCCGATAGGGCGCGGCGGCGTCCAGCGTTCCGTCCGCCGACGCGCGGTCGATCATGCGCTTGCCTTGTGTCATGCGTCTTTCCCTGCAGGCCCGGATCACCCGGCTAGACCATCGCGGTCGGTTCGGCGAGGCGGCCGGGAGTCCAGGCTGTCGGAGCGCCCCGCATGATGCGGCTGCTCCGTTGGATCACGACCTCCCCAGTCCGATTCGCCGATTGCCATCGCTGCGCCGCGAAGGCAATGCGGGAGCCATGAGACTGCGTTCGCTCTTGTTCGTGCCCGGCGATCGGCCGGAGCGTTTTCCAAAGGCTGCAGCCAGTGGCGCCGATGCGCTGATCCTCGATCTGGAGGACTCGGTGGCGTCCGAAGCCAAGGCCGCCGCGCGCGAGGCGATTGTCGCCTGGCTGCGCTCGGCGCCCGCGGTCCCAAGCCTCGTCCGTATCAACCCGCTCGATTCCGACCATGTCGATGCGGACTTGCGCGCGATCGTGGAGGCGCGGCCGGCGGGGATCGTGCTCCCCAAGGCCGAGGGGCAGGGCTCGGTCGCGCGACTGCTCGAACTGGCCGGTGCCGATTGTCCGCCGATCCTGCCGATCGCGACCGAGACGCCCGCCGCCATCTTCGCGCTGGGCAGCTACCGCGCCTATGCCGATCGGCTGGTCGGCCTGACCTGGGGCGCCGAGGATCTGCCGGCCGCGATCGGCGCGGCCAGCTCGCGCGAGGAGGACGGGCGCTACACCCCACCCTATGAGATGGTCCGCGCCCTGACCCTGTTCGGGGCCCATGCGGCGGGGATCGCCGCGATCGAGACGGTCTATCCGAACATCGCCGACAGCGAAGGCCTCGCCGCCTATGTCGCGCGCGGGCGGCGCGACGGCTTTACCGGCATGATGGCAATCCACCCGTCGCAGGTGGAAGCGATCAATCGCGGCTTCAGCCCGAGCGAGGCGGAGATCGCCCAGGCCAGGGCGATCGTCGCGCTGTTCGCTGCCCATCCGGGGGTGGGTGCCCTAAAACTCGACGGCAAGATGGTCGACCGGCCGCACCTGAAGCAGGCCGAGGCGCTCCTGGCCCGCGCGGGTGGGCTGTAGTCCGTAAAGGTAAAGATGGCCGCTTTCAGCCGCTGGATTGCGCGGCCGAGATGGGGTGGAAAGAGTCGTATCGAAGGACTGACCACTGGTTAGATGGGCGTCATTCAATTTCGCGGTAACGTGACCTAGCCTCCCTCGCGGCCTCGTCAGCAGAACCGAAAAGACCAGTCTCTAACAATCCCGGCTGCCAGAAATCAGCTTCGCTTTCCGGGGCATATTCCAGTTGATCCACATAAAAGCAGAATAGGCCATCGCTGCGCTGGCAAATGGCTGCAACAAGGCGACCGTCTTCGCTCGCGATCGTGCGGACCTCGCGGTGACGCGTCGATCGAAAAATCCACCAAGGCTCGCGCTGACGATCGCCATCCATGGCCCCAACCTGCATAAACTGTAAGAGTCTGCAATGGGATCGGTACCCGACAGGCTGCACTTACAATTCCACGACCTAAGCCGCAGGCTTTCGCCGAAGCAGCGCCGATCGCAGGCATTCGCACACCACCTCGTCGCGCTGGTTGAGCAGGCGGTGGCGGAACGTCACGATGCCGGCGTCGGGCCTCGACCGGGACTCGCGCAGTTCGACGACCTCCGTCTCTGCGCGCATCGTGTCGCCGATGAACACCGGCTTCGGCATGACCAGCTTGTCATAGCCGAGATTGGCGACGAGCGTGCCCAGCGTCGTGTCGCCGACCGACAGTCCCACCATCAGCGCGAAGGTGAAGGTGCCGTTGACGAGGATCTGCCCGAACTCGCTCTGACGCGCGGCCTCGGCATCGAGGTGCAGCGGCTGCGGATTGTGGGTCATGGTCGAGAAGAGGAGATTGTCGGTCTCGGTCACCGTCCGGCGGATGTCGTGCGTCAGCCGATCCCCCACCGTCCACTCGTCGAACCAGCGTCCCGCCATCCCGGCCTCCTTCTGTTTAGGTCGCTGCGAGGATAGAAGGAGCAGGGCGCCCGGCAAAATCGAAACATTGCCGAGCGGCGTATAGACGCGACCTATCGCCGGGACCCGTTCAACTTGCGCTAGCCATGTCTGTATCTCGTCCATATCATGTCAAAACATTGCCATGTTCGATGGTGCAATCTTTTGCACGGCAGGGCGGTTGACGCGTTCGCGGTGCCCCCATACCTGAATCGCATCCGTCCCGAAGAGGAAGACCGTGACGTCCAGTACCATCCTGTTGGTTGAAGACGATCCCTCGCTCCGGGTCCTGACGGCGCGTGCGCTGCAGGAGAATGGCTATACGGTCCGTCCGGCCTCGACCGCGCCGGAAATGTGGATCATCTTCAATGCCGAGCCAGTCGACTTGATCCTGCTCGATATCATGCTGCCTGGCACCAGCGGCATCGAGCTTTGCCGGCAGGTCCGCCAGAAGAGCGACGTGCCGATCATCTTCATCAGCGCCAAGGGCAGTGAGACCGATCGGGTGATCGGGCTGGAGATCGGCGCCGACGATTATCTACCCAAACCGTTCAGCACGCGCGAACTTATGGCCCGGGTTCGGGCGGTGCTGCGCCGTGGCGGCATGGAGCGGCAGAGCGATGTCAGCCGGCGTAACGAGGCGTCGTTCGACGGTTGGACCGTCAATTTCCCGCGCCGCGAGCTGACCTCGCCGACGGGTGCCATTATCGACCTGACCGGCGCGGAGTTCGATCTTCTTTCCAGCTTCGTGCACAATGCGCAGCGCGTTATCGCGCGCGAGCGGCTGATCGAGCTGTCGCGCACCCGCCTCGGCGATGCCTCCGACCGCAGTATCGACGTCCTCGTCAGCCGCCTGCGCCGCAAGCTGCAGGGAGCAGGCAAGGAGGCGCCGATCACCACCGTGCGCGGCGTCGGCTATATGTTCAACGCCGAGGTCTCCCGCAGTTGATCCATCTGGTGCGCCCATCGCTTGGGCTGGTGGGGCGGATTCTGATCATCCTGCTTCTCACGGTGACCGTAGAGTTCTGCACCAGCACGCTGCTTTATGAGCGAGCAAGCCAATTTTCGCTGCGCGAGGACGAGGCGCATCGGCTGGCCGAGCATCTGGTCATCACCCGCAAGCTCATCGCCGAGCGCCCGCCGCGCGAGCGGCCCGCCATGGCGTCGCTTCTAACCACCGATCGCTACGACGTGCGCTGGGGCGAATCTTTGCCCGATCCTCCGCGTATGGCGCCCGAGCTCCATGAAATGCGGGACCAGATCGTCAGCTGGGAACCCTCGCTGGCGGATTCCGAAATGCGGCTGCAGCTGAAATCCCCGGGCCTCAACTCGATGGTCGTCGGCGGGATGACGCTCCCCGACGGTAGTTGGATAACTTTCGGCACACGCGACGTGGAGAGCGGCTGGGACCTCGCCATCGGGCGTGTCATCCTGGCCCTCGTGCCGGCCATGGCGTTGTTGGTGATAGGCAGCCTGCTGATCAGCAACACGCTCAAACCGATCCGGATGCTGGCGCAGGCCGCAGAGCGCTATGGCTATGGCGACCGCATCATCCTGCCCGAGGTCGGGAGCGGGGAAGTCCTGCGCGTGGTCAAGGCGTTCAACGCGATGCAGGACCGCATCCAGCGCCTGATTCAGGACCGGACCCAGGCGCTGGCGGCGGTCGGGCATGACCTGCGCACCCCCATCTCGCGCTTGCGTTTGCGCATCGACATGGTCGGCGACTGCGCCGCGCGCGACGCCATGCAGCGCGACGCGATCGAGATGGAAACGATGATCGCCTCGCTGCTCGCATTCCTCGGCGGTGACGAGAATGATCAACCCCGCGTTCGTTCGGATATCGCGGTCATGGCGGCGACCGTCGTCGACGACGCGACCGATCACGGCCACGATGTCCGCTACGAGGGACCCGAACATTTCGATGCCTTCGTGCGGCTCTACGATCTCAAGCGGGCGCTCGACAATCTGGTGACGAACGCGCTCCGCCATGCACGGACGGTTACCGTCTCTCTCATCCCCATGGATGAGCGCGTCATTCTGCGGGTCGTCGACGATGGGCCGGGCATTCCGGAAGCGGATCTCGAAGCCGCGAAGCAGCCGTTCGTCCGACTCGACACCGCGCGTGAGCGGAATACCGAGGGGCTTGGTCTCGGCCTTGCCATCGTGGAGCGCATAGTCGGCGCCCATGCCGGCCAGTTGCGCTTGACCAACCGGCCCGAGGGCGGGCTGCAAGCCGACATCGAAATTCCCGTAAAAGGCGCGCAGAAGCTCGCCTGACCGCCTTCTTCGGCCGGCCCGTCGACAGCAATGATTTTTTACAGGGACGCTGCGCCGCGGCAAAAAGACTGCCCGATATTCGAGGCTCCCGCCGTCTTACCGGCGCACATTTCGGAGTCCAGAAATGAACGAGCTGATCGGACGTGTCGTCAGTTTCCAGTCCAGCACCTTCCCCAGCAACAGCGACCTTTATGGTAAGCTGGCACGGGATGGGCAGAGCCCCAAGGCCCTGATGATCTCCTGCGCCGACTCGCGCGTCGTGCCTGAGTTCATCGTCCAAGCGGCTCCGGGTGACCTATTCGTTTGCCGCAATGCGGGCAACATCGTCCCGCCTTATTCGCAGGCCAATGGCGGGGTGTCGTCGACGGTCGAATATGCGGTCATGGTGCTGGGCGTGCGCGACATCATCGTCTGCGGTCATTCCGATTGCGGTGCCATGAAGGCCCTTGCCAGCCCCGACTCTCTCGAAGGCATGCCAAATGTCGCCGCGTGGCTGCGCCATTCGCACTCGGCACAGAAGGTGGCTGCGGAAGCCTATCCCCAGGCTGGCGACAATGATCGGGTTCGTATCATCGCCCTTGAGAATGTCGTGACGCAGCTTTCGCATCTGCGCACTCATCCGTCGGTTGCTTCCGCCATCGCGCGCGGTGAGCTCGCCTTGCACGGCTGGTTCGTCGATATCCATGCGGGCGAGGTCCTCGGTCTCGACGGCAAGACCGGCCGGTTCATGCCGATGACCGCCGACAAGCCCCTCCCGGTCGCGCTTCCGGCCGCTCAGCGCCTTGCCGCCGACCTTCTTCAGGAAGCCGCAGAATGAAAGCCGCTCCCGTCTCCCTCTTCTCGGGGGCGACCCTGTCGCGGGATTTCACGGCGTCGATCGTCGTGTTTCTCGTGGCATTGCCGCTCTGCATGGGCATCGCCATTGCATCCGGCGTCCCGCCGGAGAAGGGCCTCATCACAGGCATTATCGGTGGTCTCGTCGTCGGGCTTCTGGCAGGCTCTCCGTTGCAGGTCAGCGGACCGGCGGCCGGTCTCGCCGTCATCGTCTTCGAAGTCGTTCGCGATTTCGGCCTCGCGGCGCTCGGGCCTATCCTGATCATTGCCGGCGTGATCCAGTTCGGTGCTGGCGTGTTTCGCCTGGGGGGATGGTTCCGTGCCATTTCGCCGGCCGTCGTGCACGGCATGCTCGCGGGCATAGGCGCGCTGATCGTCGTCGGTCAGTTCCATGTCCTGTTCGATGCCAAGCCGCTGGCCAATGGCCTGCAGAACCTGGCAGCGATGCCGGGTCGCATGCTTGGATTGTCGGCTTCCAACGTCGAAGCAGCCGAGTTGGCCTTCGTAATCGGCCTTCTCACGATCATCGCGATGATCGGCTGGGAAAAGCTGCGCCCAAAGTCGATGAAGCTCGTCCCGGGGGCGCTGGTCGGTGTCCTTGCCGGCACATTTGCGGCTTCGCTGCTCGGTCTGGCCATCACGCGCGTGGACGTTCCCGAATCGATCGTCGCGGCGGTCGCGCTTCCCGGTGACGGCTTTCTCGGTCAGATCATGCAGCCAGCCTTGCTGGTGACAGCCGTTGCCATCGCGTTCATCGCGAGCGCCGAGACGCTGTTGTCGGCAGCTGCGGTCGATCGAATGCACGACGGTGTGCGCACCGATTATGACAAGGAGCTGCGTGCGCAAGGCGTCGGCAATTTCCTTTGCGGCGTCGCCGGTGCTCTGCCGATGACCGGCGTGATCGTGCGGAGCTCGGCCAATGTGCAGGCCGGCGCTATGACGCGGCTGTCTGCCATTCTGCATGGCGGCTGGCTGCTCGCATTCGTCGCACTGCTGCCTTGGCTGCTGCGCGAGATTCCGATGGCCTCGCTGGCCGGGGTATTGGTCGTCACGGGCTGGCGTCTGGTGTCGGTCTCGCATGTCCGCCACCTGTTCAAATATCATGGCGTGCTTCCGGCGATGATCTGGGTTGCGACCTTCGTCATGGTGGTTGCCACCGATCTGCTCACGGGCGTTCTCGTGGGCCTCGCACTGTCGATGATCGAACTGCTGCCGCACGTCCGCAAGCTCAAGCTGAAGGTGGACACGGCCGAGAAGGCCGAGGAGAGCGAAGTCAGACTGGAGGGCGCCGCGACCTTCGTCGCCTTGCCGAAGCTGTCGAAGGTGCTCGAAGCGATTCCCGGCGGCCGCTCGGTCCGCCTCGACATGCGCGAGGTCCCGGCGATCGATCACAGCATGGCCGAGATGATCGGTGAGTGGGTTCGCAGGCATCGATCGGGCGGTGCGTCGGTCCGCGTCGATGGCGACGAGGAGCATCTGCGGAGAATGGCGGCCTGACCTGCCCTAAACGTCAGGTGTTGCAACAGCGTCACGCTCTTCGAACAAGGAGCGTGACGCTGGCTTTCAGAAACAATTTGTAACAATCTAGAAACGTATTGCTGAAGCTCTTCTCCATAATGGGGCCGTCGAATGGAGACGCGATCCGCATAGAGATGGCGCACGTCGATGAGGAGGGACGATCCTAAACCGAAAAGGGGATTGTCTTTATGCGCTTTCCGAAACTCACCGCCGCTGTCCTGGCTCTTGCGGCCGCCACGCCGGCCCTCGCTCAGGACGAGGAAAGCTCCGCCTTCAGTGTGACCGGCAGCGTCGGTCTCGTTTCCGATTACCGCTTTCGCGGCGTGTCGCAGAGCGACAAGGAAATGGCGATTCAGGGCGGTATCACCATCAACCATGAGAGCGGCTTCTACGCCGGAACCTGGGGATCGAACCTCGCGGGCTGGGGCACTTTCGGCGGTTCCAACATGGAACTCGATCTATTCGCCGGCTACAAGGTCCAACTTAACGATGCCGTCGCCGTCGACACCGGCCTGACCTGGTTCATGTATCCGGGCGGCGCCGACACCACCGACTTTGCGGAACTTTTCCTCAAGGTCAGCGGTACGGCTGGTCCGGTCAACCTCCTGGGCGGTGTGGCCTATGCCCCCAAGCAGGAAGCACTGGGACGCGTGTACTTCAACGGCACCTCGGCCGGCACGGGCATTCCCGATGCGCCGGGCGACAAGGAGGACAATCTCTACATCTGGGGTGATATTTCGAGCTCGATTCCGAACACGCCGGTTACGCTCAAGGGCCACCTTGGCTATTCGAACGGCAATTCGGGCCTGGGCCCGAACGGAACCAGCGTCGCGCCGACCGGCAAATATCTCGACTGGCTGGTCGGTGCCGACGTCGCGGTCGGACCGGTCGTGCTCGGCGTCTCTTATGTCGACACCGACATCTCGAAGAGCGAGTCGGCTTATCTGTTGCCGAACTTCTCGTCGACGAAGAACGGCTCGTCGATCGCCAGTGGCAAGGTGGTGTTCTCGGTCAGCGCCGCCTTCTGATCGGTCGAAAAAGCAGGGATGGGACGCGCCGTCGGCGCGTCCCATTTTTCATGGGCCGGATCACCGTCGCCCCGCCCGTATTCGGTAGAAACATTTCGTTGCAAAGATGCTAATGACGCATTGCAGCAATTGGAGGTTCCAAAGTCCGGCGGATATCTGCCCTTTCCGTCAAGGGCGTCAGGATGTGGCCCAATCGCCATAGCGGGGGAGTCCCCGCCGCTTTGGCCGCGAGTTGATCGGCCCGTTGACTTGGTGTGATCGATCCAATTCGCTTCCGGTTTTGCGAATCATTTGCAATGATGGCGCCGGAGAAAAGCGCATGCCGACCGACCTGCTGAAGACTCTGACCTATCTGTCCCTGCATCTGACGATCGGGTTTAGTGTAGCCTATGCTCTGACCGGATCGGTGCAGGTCGCCGGCGGCATCGCGTTGATCGAACCCTGCGTCAACGCCGTCGCCTTCTTCTTCCACGAGCGCGCCTGGAAACGCTGTGACCGGACCAGAGCGCAGCAGCGCGAGGCGCTGGCCTGACACGGCACCCGCCGCGCAGCCTTTTTGGCGATAGATTGGCTGGAGTTGCGCCGCCAAGGCGCTTTTGGGTTGCGCCGGCCGGTCCCTCCGGCAACAAAGGCTTATTCGGATAGACCGGGCTCGTCGATGCTGCGCGTCGCCATGCCCAGGGAGATGCTCGTGTTGCTGCCGCTTCTCGTTTCGCTGCCTTTTCTCGGGGCAGCGATACTCGCATGTTGCGGCGGT